>Ga0196905_1000467_pt1 | contig 16320 bp, 19 predicted proteins | sample CB_VirMetaG_3_FD_169098 | JGI IMG/M metagenome (GOLD analysis project Ga0196905, IMG submission 169098) | Freshwater to marine saline gradient viral communities from Chesapeake Bay - CB_1508_1S Viral MetaG (v3) (version 3) | ecosystem: Environmental > Aquatic > Marine > Coastal | place: USA... | reverse complement strand
ATCAAATGGTTAAATCACCATATGATGATCATAATTGTTGTGTATCATGTGGTTATACTTGGTGTCCTAATTTAGAAGAATGTGTTAGACTTTGGGAGACATATTGTGAAAGTTTAGAGAATGGACATTAAATTATTCTTCTTTTTCTAATAATTCTCTAACTTTATCATATCCATCTAATGTATATTTTAAAGCATCAACATTTAATATCCAATCACCTTCACCTGTATAATTTAAAAATTCATAACGTTCTAAAGCTTCTATTATACATTGTGTAAATTCTTGATTAAATGATTTATCATAACGATTAAACTCATACCAGTGATATGAGTTTTCATCCCATACTTTATCAGATTCCTCTTTATAATATTTTTCAAGTGATTCATATTTTTTCACCTTTTCCAAAAGTGATGCCTTCACAAATATATTTATTTTTTTATCATCATTAATATCTTTAATAATATTAATCATTTCATTACAATTACCCATAAACCACTCTCTGCCTTCATATAATATAAAATGTTGATTAAATTCTTGAAGAATTTTTTCTTCTGCTTTTTTAGCATCATGAACCTTCATAAAATATTCAATAAAATAATCATCACCTAATTTACCATATCCATTTAATCTATCTTTAATTTTTGGTTGTTCAGTCATTCCAACTTTATAAACATTAATATTTTTTAATTTATATTTGGCTAATTGAATTAAATAAATAAAACCCATTGTATATAAATAATATAATAATGAAATATTTAAATCATTTTTTTTATATTATATATAAAATGAACTTATATAAAGATTTTCTTTTTATATTATATAGATGCCAAGACATGATATTTATGATAAATTTGATGATGAAGATGTATTTATTCAAATGCAATATGAAATTGAAAATCTTAAACAACAAATAAGACAATTAAAAGAATTTGGTGAAATACAAGTTTCAATTAATTCAAAACAAGCAAGACAGATAAGACAATTAGTATTAGAAAATGAAAAATTAAATCAATATATTAAAGATAATTAAATTACTTGTTTCATTTTATCACTATGAATAATAACTTTACGATTATTATCCATTATTTCATATTTATCAACTTCTTTTTTATAAGGTTTAATCTCACGTAATCCATTCACAATGACTGGTTTACGTATATTTGGATATTTACCTTCAAATTTTTTATTAAACATTTGAATTACATCTAAATCAATAGATGGACTACTTTCCATTAAATTGTCATATTCTGCTCTCATAATCTTTAAATAATCTCTACAAGGTTTTCTTTTCTTATAATGTAATGATAATTCAATTTCAATATTTCGACTTAATTTAGCCCATGCTAAAGCAGATATACGATGTCCTTCATACACTTCAGAATATCTCAGAAATGATAATAATGTTCCTAATATACCACATAGCAGATTCAATGAACCAACACCTGCAGAAAAACCACTTTGATAATCTTTTGGAATATAAGAATCTATTGCAAAATTTGCAGTTCCTGTTAATGTGCTCAGGACTATAATTGGAATTTGAAAATGATGATATTTAGCCAAATATTTTCTCTGACTAAAAGAATGTAAATATTGATAGCATAAAGCAACTTCACCAAATTCAGATAATAACCCTTCTATTTCTTCACTCCATTCTTCTAATTCATCGTCATTAATTAGTCGTGGAGTTTTTAAATCTAATGATGCCATATAAACTTTTTTAGAAAAAAAGTTTTAACAAAAAACATTATAATTATTAATATTTTTCTGTAAGTTCTTTTTCTAAAATAACTATATAATGGAAAATCAAAAAATGGCTTCTTCAAACAATGAATTATTAAAAGAAATTCTTGAAAGACTTGATAATATGAATTCATCAATTTCATCTTTACAAAATGATGTAACAAATATTAAAAAAGCAGTTTCAGATAAAGATATTTCTTTTGTTGAATATGAAGAAGAAAAAAAAGAATCCACAAAAGGTTGGTTTTTCAATTAATAAAATAAAATTGACCATTTCTACCAACTTCAATATTATTTAATTCTTCTAATTCTTCAGGTGTAAAAGGTTCTTCATCTGATTCATCTTCTGTGAAAACATCTGAATATTCAGAATCACTATCATCATATAAATCATATAAGAATTCTAATTGTTCAATAAGGCTCAATATATATTCTTGTTCATTTTCAATATTACGAGTATTTATATATGCTTGTATAATTTCAATTAAAGACATTATATAAACTTTTTAGAAAAAAGTTTAATCAAAAAAACCATCAAAAAAAAACATCAAAAAAACCATCATAATAATTATTTTGATTCTTTTTCCATTTTCTTTTTGCCACCTTCTTTTTTAGCAGGTTCTGCACCTCCTTTCTTATATGTTGCCTTAGCATCAGTCATTGCCTGTTTGTAAGAATATTTTTCATCCTTCTTACGTCCAGCATCAAAAGTCTTTTTAACATGGTCAGTCCAAGCACTCATTATATTATTAACAATTATTTTATTTTTTATTTTTATTTTGTAAAATTTGACTTAAAATATTTAAGTCTGCCAAATTCTTGGTTTTTTGAACTTTATAAATAACAGAACTATCACTATTTACATTAGCATAACTACCATCAGGATCATGAACACTCGTTTCTATTTTAGTTAATGTAATTGGTTTTGTGATTGTAAAATCGATTGCATTAGCTGTGAAGAAGAAGAAGTCACCACCACTATATTGTTTGTCAACAATGGCTGCAACGTTGAAGTTCTGTCCACTATCACGAGAACCAATAAGTGAATTTTTATCAACTAAATTTGTTTTTAATAAATAATAAGGTCGTAACATTCTCCGTGGTAAATTTTTAGCAACTACTTTAATACTATTTTGAGCAATAGTAATTGGTGAAAAATAATTGTCTGCTCGATTGTTTATATCACCATGAGTAATAGCACACGTTGTTGCTATTTGTTGTGTATACATCGTAGCACCATATTCATTCTGAATATATGCCGAAAAATCCTTACTTGTTATTTCAGCATTAGTAGTAACTTTATTTAATGTTTTAATTGTATTATTATCAAATCTATTATTTGAAAGTGTATTTGAAGCAGTTAAAGGACTATTAAATTGAGAATTTGTAAAACCCAATACAGACCATAATCCTTCATCTGTATCAAATCCAAAATCACTGATAAATATTCCTGAATAACTATCATATATTGTCCAAGGTTCTAAATTTAAATTTAATTGTGTATATTTAAATGCTTTTGTTCCACCATCATGTGCTTTTTTATTAATATAAGGTATTAAATCAGTTGTATATACATAATAATTATCAGTTGGATTCATTTTATATACATAAGCCCCAGCAACTTCACTCCCCAAATCAGGATTATCATTATTAAGACCTGCTTGATACCATTGTTGTCCTCTTAACATTGAATGTAATTGACTTATTTTAAATCTACTGGCAACAGTATCATATTCTATTAACGGAGTTTGTGCACCTATATAAACTTGTGATAATCTAGCTGTTAAATCCTGAACATCATAAGTTTCTGAATTCTGCACTTGATAACCAAATTGAATATTATTATCAGCACTAGTATAATTATAACCTGAAAAAGGTATTACAGCAAGAGTTCCCCAAGCCTGAAATCCAAAATCAAATCCAATTCTTCTGCCCGAAAGTATTTGTGGCCCACTACCCGAATCTTGAAAAAAGAATTGAGGTATTCCACCACAAGATGCAGGATAAACTACAATATTTCCATTAGAATCTTTACCTAAACAACCATAACTTAATTTATCAGGTGAAGGTTCTTCATAAAAAATATCACGTGATTTAGAATCATATTTAAAAAATAATGGTGGTGCTTCCCAAATAGTTCCACTACCATTTGGTTGTATGTTATCACCACCTAGATAATACTCACCTATTATTGATAAATATTTTGCATTTTCAAAAAAATTTAAATGTAACCATCTTGAAGTTTCAAAATTTATTTTTGTTTTATCATAATCTTGACCAGCAAAAAAACCTCGTGGATTGATATTATCCCATAATTCAGGATATAACTCACATGCTTTAAAAAAATCACCAAATTTAGCACAATTATTTTCATTATATGTAACATCTATAACTAATGGTTCAGTTAAACGATTAGCAACTAAAATAGTATAATAAACACCAAAACCTAACCAAGGTAAAGCACCATGTGGTAAATTTCTTCCTGCTGTTTGTATTTCAGGTCGTTTATGTCCAACATATTGAAATGAACTTAAATAATCATAAGAATTTTGACTTGTAAGTAATGCTAATGAAGCACTAACAAATGAAGTATAATTATTAAGACTCATATTACCAAGACTTCCTGCATTAAAAGGTTTATAAGTTTTAGTTTCAATTGTGGTAATTACTCTCTCATAAGTATCTAAACCAGCATCAACAAGTTTAACAGTAAAAGTATTTTGTTTAATTGGAATTGTTAATTGATTAGTTAATTCTTCAGCAACATTCTGTGCTGAATTAAAACCATCATTTACTTCTAAATCAATTAATTCTGAATATTCATTATATGTCCAAAAAGCAGGATTTCGTGGAAGTCCTCCATATACATAAGGATCTAATTCAATATTATCAAATCTCATCCACATATTAGTTACATCTTCAAATCCTTCTTTAGTAAAAGTAAAATCAGCATCTTTATCAAATACTGATGTATCACGAGCAAAAATAGTAAATCTTGTATTATTTATTTTATGTTTAAAAATTTCTTCATTTTTATAATACTGTTTATAATCAGCATCTACTATTATTTTTCTAGAATTATAAGGTAAACCATTCTCAACTTCATCAATTTGTGTAAAATTAACAGGTCCATCATCAACAAGATGTCTACCAGCATAACGACGAGGTAATTGAAGAGTATTCTGACCCATACTATTTAAATAATAACCAATTTTAATAGTTGCCTTATTATCATATAATTCTTTTGTAATTTGTTCATCTCTAATAATAGTTCTTTTATATCCATTAATTCTTTTATTTATTTCATTTTCTTCATAAGGTAATGTATTTGAAACATTACTAACTGTGAATGTTTTTTCTTTTGCTAGAGAAGAACCTTTAAATTCAATTGTATCACCCCCAGCCCCGATTTCACTGATATATCCTGAATGAACCGAAATGGTATCTCCAACGTCTAATTGAATACCACTTCCAAGTTTATTACTCCATAAAGCAGGATTGCTGTTATTTCCTGATTTATATTCTTCTGAATGAAGTCTATTGCATTCTAATAATTGTGTATCTAAATATTGTGACATTATATAAATATAATAAATATTTTAAAAAAAAGATTTTTTCACTAGAAAAGATTTATTCAAATTCAACCTCAGTAATACCATTAGTGATTGTAACAGTTCGAAGGACACCAATCCAAGCACGAAGAGTTCCAGTTCCAACAAATGAAGGACTATTTTCATATTTAGCAATTAACTGTAATCCGACCGAGTTCACCCTTTCACCCTTGTTGAGATTAGCCCCACAATAGAAGAAGTTTTCAGCAAGGTTGTCCTTAGGGTCATATTTTTCAAATTTAGCAAGAGTATTATCAGCAAGACCAGTAGATTGAGGAGCATATTCAGCCCGTGTAACATATGGAATACCACCTTCAGCATACATTAAGTTATGGAAGTGTTTACCAAAATTGACTTGGTCTAATGGATATAAGAATTCATCATTATATTTAATATTCGATGTGAAAGTTCCAGCACCTGTAACCGACACACCACGATATTTATTCATAAGAGAACCATCTGATATAAGAGAAGCACTTCCTTCATCAGTAAGGCACCACAACACATTCTGAACCATACGACCAGCACCTCCAAGATTTCTCTGAATGTCCTGAGCCTGAGCCTGAGTAACAGCCGTTTTAGTTAACTGATAATCAAGGTAAGTAAAAGCAATATTATTATTCGATTGTCTCAGTTGCTCCATGATTTCCCCATCATAAACAATTATGTCTTGCAAGAGTTTACATTCAGTCTGAAGAATACTAAATGTTTTACCAAAATTAGTTTCACTAGCATTACATACAACACGGAAGGGGTCTTGTTCAAATGTTAAATCAACATGAATACTTTCCTGCATTAAATATAAAGGTAACTGATGACCTGCCTCAAAAAATGGAAATAGGTCTCTCATATCAATCATAAAAGTTGGTTTAGTAGATATTAACTGAAATAATTTAACATCAGTTTCTTGCACTAATGCATTCATTTTTGGATATTGTCCATAAGATAGAGTATATTTTGATGCTTCAGAATCACTATTCGATGCACTAGAAGCATTCGAGGTTTTGTAAGCAAATTCGTGATTCATACAACGAGAAGACATATAAACTTCACGTTCTTTATTATTTTGGCTAGTAATAAATGCTGATTTCATAGCATGAAGATGATTCCAGTCATCTGTTTCACATATTGTTTTTCCACCTACTTTAAGGGTGGCACGTTTAATGAGTGTTCCAATACCCACGTGAGGAGGGAAGAATGCACGAGTAACCGATGCATTAGTATCAATACCTAGAACTAATTTACTTGAATGATTTAATATACCTTCAGGCTTTAAGGTAAAACGGCAACCTGATTCTGAAAAAGTAACAGGTTCTAATACCTCAGTATATGTTTCACCTTCAGTAGTAGTGGATAAACTTCCAGTTTTTAGAATTTCAGGAATATTTGACATTTTATATTATAATAAAATATAAAATTTTAAAAAAAAATAAATAAAAAAAGACAATTAATTATTTACGATATAACCTGCAAACCATCTTTATTAAATACTAATGTATTTTTATTAACAGCAAAAATAAATAATGCTTGTGGTTCATCAGAAGTTAAAAGTGAATCTAATTCAAGACCCCACTGAACATTCGAGAAATCAGCAGTTCCACTTCCAATTTGGTCATAAGTTACACCAAGACCTTGAACAACTCCACCATCAGCAACCTTTCCATACGATGTAACAGCACCAGTATAATTTCTATTAGAAGTAGTCGACGATAAATAAGATTCAGGATTAACATTAGTCCATTTGGCAATAGCATTAACATAATTACGAGTAATTTCAGGATCATTAACATTAGTATTTGCCGAGCTTCTAAGATTGCTATCAATTACGAATTCACGAGGATAACGAACACCAGCACGAGTGTTAGTCTGAGAACGAAAGCCACCCTGAGAATTATCAGTGTTGATAAAACCTAGTGTAGCCATAGAATCATAAGCCAAGTTATTGAGATATCTAGCAGGTATCATGTTAACAAAAACACTCTTAACCTTAGATAAGCCTAGTGAGAAATTAACAATACCGTTTCCACTGTTAATTGTTGCATACTGAGACGAGATAGAATTGTATTCAAGAGTTCCACTACCTAGTCTCATCAACTGAGACAATTGGTCAGGAGGAGGAACTTCAAGTTCACACGATAATCTTAAATCAGAAAGTTCATACCAGCAATCAACAATGCTAGTAGTAGTTCCAGTGTTAGAGTAGAAAATAGAAGAGTCCGGAGCAAGCATAATAGTGAATTCTAAACCACCAATTCCATAATCACCACTAAGTGGAATAGAACCAGTTCCATTTAATAAACCAGTTGGAATGTGAATACAGAAATCCTGTCCAATATCACTAAGTGAATCAGTTCTTACTACTTCCCAGTTAGGCATAATCAAACCAGCAGTATTAAGGTGACTTATTCCATCCTGCTTTCCAGCAGTAACCGATAAATACGAGGACATCATACGATTCATATCACGAATATGTTCTATGGTGGCTTTATTTTTGTTGCTTCTAAGAATAATTTGGTCAAGAATGGCATATACACCAAGACGACCATTAATTGCCTGAGTAGCATGAGGGGCAGCCTTTGCAGCAGTTGAATAAGCATGGAATCGTCCACTAATACGAACTGTTTTACCTAATAGAAAAGCATTCTGTTCACCGACTATAAAGGTAACCTGAGGATTTCCATTCTTGTAAGATATTTTACCATCACTTGGATTATTTTGAGGTCTTACTTCAATATAACGATTAGACATTTTATATAATCATTAAATAAAAAAATAATAATAAAAAATAAAATTTATATTTTAAAAGATTCAATAATAAGTTGTTTTAATTCATCAGATAATTTTGCATCAGCAATAATATTATCATCAGTATTAAATTTATCTTTATTAATTGTATTATTATTATGACATATACAAGATAACATATATCTACATTCTAATAATTTAATACATCTATCATTATGATAATCAATTAATTTAGATCCTTCACCTTGTGAATTTTTAGTATAACCACCTGATGCTCTCCAATGTTTCTTTGTCATCATCATCCCACTTTCATGTATCTGTCTTTTACTTTGACATTGAATAGCAGTGAATTTAAAATTATCATTAATATAACAGAATATCATTTGATTTGTTCCAACTAAACTAATTTGTTTTTCAGATTTTAAATTATTATAACAATATGAAATAATTGATTCATTATAAATATCATCATCATCAAAATTAATAACTATTTTACTTGTGGAACTTTTAACTAAATTATTTCTTTTAATTCCAATCTCTCTTTTATTTTTAAAATACATATAATTTAATTTAATTGGTTTCAATTTATTTCTAACATATTCTAATTTATCATCAGGAATAAATTTATCTTGACCATCATCGTCAATAACTACTTCTAATAATTCATGAGGATAATCTTGACATTTAATATTGGCTAAATAAAATTCTAATAAATGAGGTCTATTATAAGTAGGTGTTAAAATACTAATTCTATCCATATATAATTTAAAAAGAAAAAAACTAAAAAATTTAATCTATTGTAAAATAAATGACATTAATAGAAGATTATTTATTAAATGAATATAAATCAAATCCTAAAATGCATCGTAAGATTTATTACCATAAAAACAAAGATAAACTATTAGCATATAATAATAAAAGATATGCAAACAGATATAATAAATTGAATTCAATAAAAATCAATTGGGGTCATTTTTATATTATATTAAAATGATATTTTCATATGAAAAAGTATCTTTTCATAACAAAAATGATATTTTCATATAAAATAGTATCTTTTGATATAAAAAAACTATAAAATATCATTATTTATAAACAAAATTTAAATTTTTTGTGGAAATAATAATTTTGTTTAGTTTTTATGGATATTTTAGATTAAAAAAGTATCTTTTGATATTATTTTATGGAAAAGTATCATTTTTATTGGATATTTTTATATATTATAATATCATTTTTATATAATATAAAAATAAAAGCATATAAAGATAAAATATAATATATATATATAATATAAAAATGAAAATCTTTCAAAATCTGCCAAATGAATTAATTATTAAAATCCTTGTTGAAAGGAAAAATATTAAAACTAATGATAGATATAAGAGACAATATAATAAAGTTATGATGCAATTAAAAGAATCATCTGATTATATTAGACAGAATACTAAATTATCTCTTATTCAATGTTTAACTCCTGCTTATGATTATGATAGTGATGATGAAGAAATTCAATATGATAGTTGTTCTGTTGATAGAAATGTAATGAATTATTTTTATAATAATGTCATTTTATCAATTGCTTAATCTTTGAAATAACATATTCTTTTTAAAAAATATTATATTAATATATAATGTTTATTCATAAATCGTTTTCAGTCTCTGAATTGATTGACATTATTGAAATCTTTGAAATGGATATTCTTGATTATAAAGAATTTTATAAAAAGGGCTTAATATTCTATATTGAATTATATATTCAAAATCACCGACCAATTAATTTTAATAATCAATATTTTAATTTTAAAACTTATTTTGATTTAGTAAATTATTTGAATCAACCAAATGATAAATTTAAATTATCAATTGAAAAGAAAAAAGAAATAAATGATAATGCAAAAAAGATATTAAAATATTGTAAAGAATATAGAAATGATAATTTTGAATATTATTTTAAATTAGCAGAATCTATTTCAACTTATGGTGATTTACCTTCTGTTAGAAAATCAATTATTGCTATTAATAGATATGCCAATAAACCATATCCAATAAAATATGAAAATAGTGTTTTTTATCTGAAGCATGTAAAGCAACGAAAATATTTGAAAAATAAATTTGATAATTTTAAAATTAATAAAAAAAATAATTATATTAATTTAAATTAATTAGTTTTTTTTTTAGAAATTTTTTTATTTATATAATATATAGATGAAAGGATATATTTATGCATTAATTGATAATGACAATTATGAAATATATATTGGTTCAACAATTCAAGATATTAAACAAAGATATGAAAAACATATGACGGATTTAAGGATGTTTTTAGGATTAACAAATAAAGGATCTAGAAATTATAGAAAGTCCTTTGATATATTATATTGTGATAATTATAAAATTGTATGTATTCATGAATTAGATAATATTGATAAATACGATTTAAAATTATTTGAATCAATGTATATGATTAAATTTAAAAATCAAGGATTAAAGATTATTAATGAATTTCTTTCTTGTAAAGATGCTAAAAGAACTGATTATAGGAATTTTGGATTAAAAGAAATAGATTTTAGTTCTCCTTCTCTTTTTCCTCCTTCTCCTCTGTCTGCTTAATATAGACTTTGTCCATTGTTGAGACTGAATGTCCTGTTATATGAGAAAGTTCTTGTTTCTCTTTATTTAATTCACCAAATTTATCTGACAATATTATTTTTCTTAATAATGTTGTTGAGATATTTTTATCTAAATATTTCTTTGATATTTTTTGTAGAAATTGTGTAAAATAATTTCTTGAGACCTTCTCACCTTTTCTTGTTGTTATTAAATATTTAAATGGTCTTTGTTTTGCAACATATTGCTTATATGTATACATTAATTCTTGTGGAATTGGAATTACTTTTTCTTTATACTTTTTATTAGTCTTATAATTATTTAATGATAAAAAATATGTTTTACCTTTTCCACTTTGTAGAACTAAAAAGTTTTTATTCTCTTTTTCTTTATCATCCATTTCATTATATTCATATTTAGTTATTATTTCAACATCTGCTAAATCATTCCTTAATGGTAATGCTAAATATGAACTAAATAAAAAATAACCATCATATAGTTCTTTATCTTCTTTTGAAAATTTCTCTAAGGGCTTTTTATGTAATTTTTTTAATGTTATTTCTTTTTTCATTTTAATTATCATATCTTTCAATTCTGATAATTCAACAAAATTCTTTTTATCTTTTTCTGTCATCTGACCACTTGATTGAATTTTATCATATCTATCATTTAATTCATCTCTTTCTGATTCATATTTTCTTAATATTTTTGGTTGTGCCTTTTCTGCTTGTAATAATACAATAATTGAATTATAATAATTTCTTTTTGTATTATCTGATTTGTCTTCTAATTTCTTTTGTATTTCTTCAAATTTTAAAAGGGGTTTATAGTCTTTTGAATCACCTAATATTTTTTTTAAATTTTGAGTATACATTTTTAAAGATGATTCTTTAATATTCGGTCTAGCATCGGAAATGATTTTTTTAAAATCCATATAATATATAAAAAGAAAATAATTTTAGTTTTTTAAAAGAATATTTATACAACTACCATAACCGATTCATTCTTGATGACAAATCGTCTGACATGGAAGACATACATATTTACCAACTTATTCTTATCAGGTGCTGCTGATTCATTGTAATTAAGTTGCAGATTAAAGTCACGGCCACGTGCATCATAGACCATATTCTGCTGAATACCAAGAGTTCTACCAATAATGAAATTACGATTGTAAGCTTCAAATGATAATGGCTGAATAAATCCACTAGAAGAAAGTGCTTTTTCAACTTCCACGATATGCTGAGCAGAAATACTCTGTTTATTAGCAATTTTAGAAGTCTTAATTGGTCTCGATGGCTGGAGTCGTCCATTCAAAAACCAATTGTATTCAGAAAGTCTGTCACATAGACCTTCTAGACCACTACGGCAACTTCTCATATTTCCATCACCAGTTGCATCAGATATAAGATAAGTTCCTGAACCACTTATGGCATCTTTGGCTGCATAACGAGTGCTGTCAGTTAAACAAGCAATAACACTACGACAACGGCTGTTATTAACGGGAACCCGAATATTTGCCACTCGGTCACTTGCAAGGATAGAACTCTGATAATTCTGAACCGAAGTTACATCAATATTTATTACACCTGCCTGTTTCATTCTATTGATTAAATCGTTCTCATAATTGCTTCCCATGTTAACTTCTTTTACAACAAGTTTTACATCACTAACAGTGTATGTTGGATTGAATGATGTAGCACCAGCAATAGATGTATCAACAAGATAAAATTTCTCAGCTACAGGATCTACAGCCCCAGTGGCAACAAGTGAGGCACTAGTTGTAACCTTTACATAAGTGCTATCCATTTCTATCTGTTCTATTGTTCCTTCATTAAGGTCTGCATCAGCATATGTATCATTTACAAGTTTGAATTTCTGACCAACAACAAAAGGAAAGTTCTCAACCTTCCAGTTAGAATTAGAAGGTTCAATGAATACTTCAAGAGTATTAGAACCACTTCCAGCAAGAGAACCATTAACAGCACCTAATCCATTAACCTGAGGATTGGCTTCAATACGACGTTCTTTTGAACAAGTATCAAGCATTCTAAAAACATTAGTATTTGATTCAAGTTCCAGAGAAAGTGTCACACCCATCGTAAGCATATTTGGCCAGACCTTTTCTGAGGCAAATACTCCACAATGAATTGGAATAGTTATCTTGGCTTTCTGATAATAGTTAGCATTTGTAAAAGCAGTGTTTGTAGTAGCATCATCTACTTTCTTATAATAAGGATTTGATTTGTGATTGTTAAGAGAACTTTCAGAAGTTCCAAGAGTTCCACGGAGGTCAGGAATAGCATGAGTTGCCCCTTCAACAATACGTTTTCCTTTTACAGTGTCATTGGTTTCATAATCATATTTAATTGCAACCATTGTATTGTATGCTACTATTTGTTCTAATAACTGAGATTTATTTCCACTAAATAAGGAAAGGGTTCTAATAAGAACATTTCCACCTGTTTCAGCATCTAATTGAATACGTGCTAAATCACCAGCAGAATCACTAGGAAGTGCAATTTCAACATCAAATTCTAAATAGGAATCTTTTCCTACAAAGAATTTAGTGGTTGGTGGAACAAATATATCAATGATTTGTCCAGCAGAATATGAGAGACCATTGGTTGAAGAAATAGCCTTCTCGGTTTGTTCAATTGGAATAGTATCTTTTGTTTGCCAAATACTCATTTTATATATAAATATGAAATATATTTATTTTAAAAAAAAAATATAAAAAGTAAAGAAAAAAGAATATTAAAAAAGTTTTTTAAAAAGTTTTTATTGGGCTAGAATTGGTGCTTTTCCAGCATTTGACTGAACTTGCTCAAGGGCCTTTGTCTGCTGTTGTAATTGTGAAACTTGGTCATTACCTGCTTCTTGCTGTGCTTTCTCATCTCCTATGCCAGTAAATACACTTGATAATGCACTAATACCAGTTCCTACCACTTTTAATACACCTAATGCTGGTATTGCAGTTCCAACAATATCAAGACTAGAACCTAATATGCCACCAATATTACCAACTTTTTGTTCCCAGTCCATCTTTTGAAATTGACCATTTAAATCTGCTTCTATATCTGTTCCAATGGTGTAAGCATCACCTACTAAACCTAAACCTTTTGTTAATTTTGCAGCAGTTTCTCCTTCTATTCCTGCAGCATTCATTGCCTTCTGCATAATCCCACCTTCTTCAGAACTTGCAGGGGGTTCAGTTCCACTTGGGGGCTTAGGAACATTTTCACCAACATTTGTTGCTGCATTTTTTACTTTATCAGCAGTATCACGAACTTGTTGAATTGCTTGTGTTCCTTTTTCAACAGCATTCTGAATTTGTCCTCCTTTACTTGCTAAAAATGCTTGTGCAGAACTAACAGCAGCACTCCCTGCTATTGCACTTTTTATTGCATCTGCAGCACCAACCTCTGCCTCTCCTTCTGTAGTTGAACGTTTTGCTTCGGCAATACGTCCTGCCAGTTCATTATTAAATGCCGTAGCATCACGATTATATGCTTCAATTGCAGCAGTTCTCATATTACCTTGATTAACTGCACCACTTAACGAATATAAATCAACTGTCATTTTATATAATTATTCTATATTATTTTCTTCATTATTTTTTGAATTTTTATTAAATAATATTTTTGAACCTTCTGCTATTTTTTCTTCATGACATCTAAATGCTTCAGCAGGATTTTGAGATAATTTTAAATATAAAAAGCAATAAGGGGCATATCCAATTGCATAATCATATAATTGTTTAAATATTTTATCATCACCGAACATAGGAGCATATTCTTCAGCAATCTTTTCTAATTCTTTAGCATTAGACTGCTTCATAACAATAATATCTGTGGCATTGTTTCTGACAATTGGAGGGATTGCTTTGAATGATTGAGTAACATAAGCTAATAATTGAATATTGAAATGACGAAAACGAGAAGACAGCAGAGTTAAATCAGTATTTTTTCTAACAAATTCTTTAGTCAATATATCATCAGCAATTAAACATGTTGAAGGCATATCAGTTTTATCTCCATATTTTTTTTGTGATTCAATTAAATCTTTAATCATTTGGTCATCATAGTGATCTTCACAATCAAATAAATCGTTAAATATTTTACCTTTTGGGTCAGCATTCAATGTCGTTGAAATGATTTTATATTGGTCAAAAAAATCAGAACCAATAAAATCATCATTGGCTAGAAGGTTCAATAAATAATTTGATTTACCCTGTTTTACTGCACCACATATTAATAAACAACTTGGCAACTCCATTAAATTGGGATGTAATTCACGTGGCTGTTTACTTACAGGGTCTTTAACCTTTAATACTTTTGGAGTTTTTGATGCTTTTTTTGGCATTATATTTAATAGTTAGATTTTTATAATTAAATATAATTTATAATAATATAAATGTCTAAATTATGCAAACTTGCTGAAAAATATATATGTGATAAATGTCCTAAATATCATCATTATTATACAGAAGAATATCATAATATTTTAAAAGATAAAAAATACACTAAAATGTTAGAAATTGGTATTGGAACTAAGGAATTAATGACAGCATATACAAATGATAATTATCAAGAAGGTGCTTCTCTCTATATGTGGAAAGAATATTTTGAAAATTGTCAGGTTTATGGTTGTGATATTAAAAGTATTAAATTAAATAATATTGAAACTTTTGTTGTTGACCAATCTAATGAACAACAATTAGAAAATATGATGAATAATATTGGTAATTGTGATTTTATAATTGATGATGGTAGTCATATATTGCACCATCAAATAATTTCTTTTTTAACATTATGGAAATATACAAATGATATTTATATTATTGAAGATGTATATAAACAACATTTTAATATATTGGCACAATTAGAAAATGAAGTTCCAAATTGTAAATGTATTAAAACTTATATACATGAAAAAGATATTCAGGGGTTTGTATGTTTTAAAAGAATTTAAATATTTTATAATATTATATGAATCAACACTTTTATATTAATCTAAAAGAAAGACCTGAAAAAAATGCTTATACAATTACAGAATTAAAGAAACTTGGAATTAAGAAACCAAATAGATTTGAAGCCATTAAACATAAAATAGGATTAGTTGGTTGTGTCATGAGTCATATTGCTTGTTTAGAAAAAGCCAAAGAATTAAAATGGAATTATTGTATTATTTTTGAAGATGATATTAAAATTGAATCTAAAAATAAATTGATTGAAAAATTTAATAAATATATTAATTATGATTTTGATGTATTATATTTAGGGTGTTGGAATTGTTTACCTCCTATTCCTATTGAAAAAGATTTAAGTAAAGTTGTTAAAGCTTGGTGCACTCATGCTATGGTTGTTAAATCTCATTATTATGATACATTAATTGATAATTATAAAACAAGTTTAAAATATAAATTACAATATCCTAATGATAATAATTATAATATTGATGAATATTTAAAAATTTTACAACATAAAGATAAATGGTATTGTATAACACCTATACATATTACACAAAGAGATGGTTGGAGTGATACATTCAATTGTGATAGAAATTTAAGTGATACTATAAAAGTTATTCCTCAATCCCAGCAACTATTGAAATA
>Ga0196905_1000465_pt1 | contig 16354 bp, 36 predicted proteins | sample CB_VirMetaG_3_FD_169098 | JGI IMG/M metagenome (GOLD analysis project Ga0196905, IMG submission 169098) | Freshwater to marine saline gradient viral communities from Chesapeake Bay - CB_1508_1S Viral MetaG (v3) (version 3) | ecosystem: Environmental > Aquatic > Marine > Coastal | place: USA... | reverse complement strand
GCTCAGTCGGCTAGAGCAGTTGATTTGTAATCATCAGGTCGTCAGTTCGAATCTGACAGGTGGCTCCACTCTTTTAAACTCGTAGCGGGTGTATAGCAAGCCTGCGGCGGGTGTTCTGAAACTAGGGATAATTTGCATAAAATTGTTCTCATACCCACAGAAATTATTCATATACCTACTTCGAGTAAGTAACTTTATGACTTAAATTGCTTAATGGTCGGTAAAAAATACTTGCGAATTGGGCGAAATTGTAGTTAATCGTTGAAAAGTTTGGGAATTGGAAGAAAGTCGAAGAAAAGATAGTTGACTTTCTTTGGGTGTGATATGATTGACATAGATTATCATTAGCAATCGCATAAATCGTCTAAATAACAAGGTGTGCTCTTACGCTTACGCGACGAGCACTGCTTAATGTCATTCATTCGATAATGCTCTCCTTGCGAAGAACGATAAGTAATGATTTGTCGTAGTAACTATCTTAATTACATATTTATTATACCACAACTTTATCAAAAACACAAGAAATTTTTTTCGTAGGTGGGATGATGAGTGGATTCGGATAAGTCTTTTTATGAAGTAAAAATATTATTCTTGTTTTGGTTTATCGTTTCGGAATGGATTTTTTAACGGATTTTGACTTTGCCATTTTGAAAGCCATTCAAAATCAGGTCGTCTCAAAAATTCAATCACCGAAGTGAAAGCTATAGCGAGTGCTATACATAATATCAATAAAATTTCAAGTGTCTTGTCGTAAAGCCATAGTGATTTCCCTTTAACATCAATAGACTTTAACCAGTTTCCTATGTTTTCCATGTACCTAATCCTATCATAAAAATTACAACTCCTATGAGTATAAAAATGTTGTCCTTAAATTTGAGTGCGAAATAAAAAGCGAGAGCAAGTAAAAATCCTTGTATGTATGTCATCTTTTGTAAGATGGTTTTCGAACAGTAAATTTTGTATGCTCTTGTGTAAGTTTTTCTTGTCGCTTTTTTGCTGCAGCTTTCATTCGCTTTCTTTTTGCTGTTGGTTTTTCATAGTATTCCAACTCTTGCAGTCTTGTTTTTCTATTATCTCTGTCTAGTCTTCTACGCAGTATTCTTACTGCTTTGTCAACTGACATACCTTTTATTTCAATTCTCATGTAATCCTTGTGCTCTTGTAAGGCGACACAGGTCATTTGCTATATTGTATTGATTGTCAACCATAGCTTTGACAAACTTATGAACCCATGCACAATCATAGACGAAGTCTTGATTTGTAGTATTTAGTCCTAATTTGTTTGCTTCCGTAACAAGTGCAGTAGTAAGCTTATGTGCTATTTCGTCTGCTTTCTTCATTCGTGGAAATTCTATTACTTTCATCTGTTCTCCTGTGAAACGCCCATCCTCTTTGTCGAAGATAGTTAACTTGCGAAGTTATTTGCGAGTAGCTTCTCATGAGTCTACTTGCCAATTCCTCCATTGATAAAACATTGTAGTGGTCTTTGAGTATTTGCCTTTCTTTGTGCGACCATCTACCTCGTTTTTGTAATTTCATATTTTATATACCTGTGCTCCATATTGTTTTTCTTTCTCTGGAAAGTAAACTAATTCTGTTTTACAGTTTTGATATTTTTTTATTTTCTCAATCCACCATTCAATGGGCTTGAGTGTGACATGTGCATTGCTGCCATCACTGAGTGTTGCTCGAGCAGGAAATCCTGCAATTGTAGCAAACACAAATTTCATATTTGGATTCGCATACCAGTATTCAAAGACTTCATCAATTTCATTCTCTGGAATATGCTCTAGCACATCACAGGAAACAACTGCGTTGAACTCACCGACAGGTGGTTTCTTTTCATACTCTGGTATGCCAATATCATAAAGTATGATTTTGTTCATATTCCAAAGATTTTGTATTTGGCGATGCTTGTAAGCATAGCCTTTACCACAACCAAAATCGAGAATATTGAGTTCTTCTTTTACATCAAGTGCTAAATCTTGAATATTCCAAACCCAATAAAGTATCTGCTCTCCGATCATCATGCCCACATCTGTTCGGGCATGAATAAGGCGATACTCGTCTCGTAAATGAGGTAGTGTTACTCTAGTCATACTCTTATTATATCAAAATCATAAGGATGTGTCAAGAATTATTTTTAAGTATCTATAATTTAGTTCTTGACAACACCTTTCAATTTTGTTATAATATGTGTAATTGGAGAAATAATGGATATAGATATAGCATATTTAATGATACTCATAGGTGGTGTTTGCCTGGCGTATGAGATTGGTCGAAGAAAAGGTATCGGAGATACTCTTGACTACATGAAAGCACAGGGACACATTGATTTCGATGAGTAGTTAAAAAATAGTTGTTGACTTCAAGGTTAATTTATAGTATAATTTATATTAAGTGTGAAACATGGGGTTTCACATGAAAAATCGTTCACACCGAAAGGGTGAACATAGTTTTACTGAAAAAGGAAATTAGGAGAAAATCATGACGATTGATATTAGTAAATTTTGGCTTGGAATGAATAATGATTGGCTGTTGCATAACACCGATACATCATATCCAAGATATAACATAGTTGAAAACACAAGCACAGGCAATTATCGAATAGAAGTTGCAGTGCCAGGCTGGTCTAAAAAAGAACTTGAGCTAGTTCACGAAGATAACGAACTGCTCATCAAGGGGAAAAAAGAACGCAAACTTGGGGAGAGCGAAAGATTCTCTCATCAAGGACTAAGTCTTAAATCTTTTGAGAGAAAGTTTATTTTAAACGCTGACTTAAAAGTAGACTCTGTCGAATTAGTAGATGGACTATTGACTATCGCGCTGTCTAAAACTCCGAACTCCAATCGTAAAGTATTGGATATTAAATGAAAACAATCATAAATAGTTTTAGACAAATACAGAAATATGACGACATAAAAGACATCTTAGAACAAGCGGCACTTATGTGCTTCTTTGGTGTTGCCGTCGTGGCAAGCGTAGGTTATGTCGTTTGATCGTGTATTGTCAACGACCAAAATCGAAGCGTACTCGCAAGAGTGCGCTTCGTCTTAGGGCAAAGCGAAAAAGTCAAGACAGAGAGTTACTAGACTATGCAAATATATTGCAAAAGGAACTAGAAGATTCAATACGGAGGTTAATGCCGCATGATAACAGTAAGCGATACGGCTCTCGAAAAACTACAAGAACGAGTAGCAAGTAAACAAGTATGGGGAGTTAGACTCTCTTTACTACCGAATGGCTGTAATGGTTGGTCATATGAGTTAAAATACTTAGATGAGCCAACAATTCACAGTGATGCAGTATTCTATGGGATAATTGCAGTAGATCCTATGACATGGGGATATGTAAAAGAAATCAACATAGATTGGGAAGAAGATGGACTAAACGAAAAGTTTTTAATTCAAAGTCCACAAGAAACAGCACAATGTGGCTGTGGAGAAAGTTTTAGCATATGAAAATATCACAAGAAGGCTTAGCCTTAATTAAAAAGTTTGAAGGTTGTGAACTCGAAGCATATCAAGATGCAGTAGGAGTTTGGACAATCGGATATGGACACATTAAAGGTGTTCATGAAGGAATGAAAATCACAAAAGAACAAGCAGAAGAAATGCTCATGGAAGAACTCGTAGAGTATGAAAACCATGTGCTAAAAGCAGTAGAAAATCAATTAGATCAGTGCATGTTTGATGCATTGGTATCATGGACATATAATCTCGGTCCAACAAATCTTAATTCTAGTACCATGTTAAAAGTTGTCAATGCAGGACAATACGAAGATGTACCAGCACAAATTAAAAGATGGAACAAAGCAGGTGGTAAAGTTCTTGAAGGACTTACTAGACGCAGAGAAGCAGAAGCATTACTATTTGAAGGAAAAGATTGGTCTCATGTCTGACATGAAGATCAAGTTCGATAGTGAATTACTACTAAAAGCCGCGGCACACGCGGAAAGTAGAGGAATGACACTAGAAGAATACATTCAAGAGTTTGTAACAATGCTGAAAGAGGAAAAATGGAAAGATGAATCAAGTATTTCTGGGAATTAGTGTAGTTTTAGCAGGTGCATGTTTTCTTTTATGGAATGAAAATTCTACCTTAAAAGAAAATAATGCCAAGTTAGAAAGTGCAGTTCAAATGCAAGAAGAAGCAATTAGTAGTTTACAAAATGATTTTGCATTACAAACATCACAACTAAATGAATTACAAATAAAAGGTCAAGAAATACAAAAAGAAATGAATCGTTATCTTGACATATTTAAAAGACACAATCTTACTAAGTTAGCAGCTGCAAAGCCTGGCTTAATAGAACCAAAAGTAAATAAAGCAACAAAGGAAGTATTCGATGGAATTGAAAACGATAGTAGGGATATTGATGCCGCTGATGATGGTCTCACAGTGCAGTCTGTTCCCAACAAAAAAGATTGAAGTTAGTGCAAAACCAATAGAAAGGCAGATAGCACAACCAATATTACCAAGAGAGATTGATTTAAAAGAACCTTATTGGTATGTTGTATCAAGTGCAAATCTTGAAGAATTTTTAGCAAGAGTTGAAAAAGATCAAGGACAGCTTGTATTTTTTGCTATGTCAGTTCCAGATTATGAACTTATGGCATACAATATGCAAGAGTTAAAAAGATACATTAACGAACTTAAACAAGTAGTAGTATATTATAGAAAGGTAACCACTGAAGATGTTTCAAAGAATTAAAGAGTATTTATCAACTTTACATCACTATATGACGATGTCAAGAGGGGCAAAATTCTTTGATAGAAACCCTGTAGTACAAGGAAGATTTGAAGAAAACGAAGAGTGGCTCGAAGAAATAGAAAATAGATTAGCAGAAATAGAGGAGAGATTAGGTATTGAATACCAGCATACGGACTATTAAGTCCCCTGTCGATAAAGTATCGGCATATTTATTTAAAGAAGATAGATTACAAGAATCAGAATATGCACCAATTTTAGTGCATATTGACACTATAGACACAGTTATAGATTATAAGAACAATACAGCCCTGCTAGATAGTTTAATGACAGCAGGACTTCAAACACCAATAGTAATAGTAAATAATACAGAAGAAAATTATACTTATATAACACAGAACAAAAACACTGAAAAAAGAGAGAGTAATAAACCTTTTCTCTGTTATTCAGGTAATCAAAGATTAGCAGCAGTTAAAAAATTAGGTTATGATACGGTGCACTGTATCTTCGTGGAAGATGTTCACTGGGCTCATGCAGTACACCTAGTATTAAATAAATGATAAAGTTTAACGAAATAAAAAAAGTTTTAGAAAATAACATTGTGAAAATAACTTTTACCAGTTTAGTATCTGGAGAAGAAAAAACAGCACTTTGTACACTAAATTCGACTTATTACTCGAATAGAGTTAATCAGTCAGAATCTGATCGTATTTTGGTTTATCGCCTTGATTGTAAAAGATGGGAAGATTTTCAATTAAATACGATTATAAAATATGAAGTTGCCTAACTAAATAGGCAAGGCTCGAAAGAGCAAAAGGAGAGAACTATGATAGCATTCTTTCAATGGATCGAAGCTTTTATAGCTGTGGTTCCAACTATAGTTATGGTTTGTTCTGCGGTTGCAGCACTTACCCCAACTCCTATTGATGACGGATGGATGAAAAAAGTCTATATGGTCATGGATTGGTGTGCGCTTAATGTTGGTAAAGCAAAGGATAAATAATGTCCGAAGCAGTTAACAGCCGAAACGAAGTTCAAATAGACCTTGACAAATATATGTCTTTAGTTGAAAAACTAGACAATGCCGAGGATACTATTAAAGAATTAAAGACAGAGGCAGAAAAAGCTAAGAAACAGTTGGCACCTCCAAAAAGAAAGTTTATAGATTTATTCTTAGATGATAATGATATAAATGAAAAATCTGTAATAGGATTTGTTTCTTTTGCACTTATGTGTATCTTCGGTATTTGTGACCTTGTTACTGCATTCTTTGGACAAGATTTAGTAATAAGTGATACAATCTATACCTCTTTTGTTATAGTAACATTAGGAGCGTTTGGAATATCCGAAGCTGGAAAAGCCTTTGGCAAGTAAAAAATAGTTCTTGACTTTTCCTTCATAATTTTGTATAATATAGGTTATGAAAAAATTCAAAGAACTAATGAAGAAACGCAAAGAAAAAAACAAGGATAAGGTCTGCAAATACTGTAACACTACAGAAAATGCAGACAATCTTTGTGGCGTCTATAAGTGTTGGATATAATATGAATTTATTCTATCTTGACGAGGACTTAGACAAAGCAGCAGAGTATCATGTTGACAAACATATTGTTAAAATGCCACTCGAGGCTGCTCAAATTCTTTGCACGACAGTTTGGATAGACAAACTTTTGGGCTTCGTTCCTCGTGCTCTCAACGCAGAGGAGAGAGAAGTAATGAACAAAGCGAAAGCTGAGATTAAACACTTACCCCCTGAGGAACGACCCATCCCTTACCTTCCAATGATGTATAATCATCCCTGCACAATCTGGGCTAGGGAATCATTGGATAATCATGAGTGGGTTCATTGTTATGCAAACGCTTTGAATGATGAATACCACTATCGCTACGGAAAACTACACAAATCAGTAATGGAAGTAGTAAATAAATTACCAGACACTATTAATCTTCCAAGAGTAGGATTTACAACTTTTGGGTTGGCAATGCCTGAAGAATTAAAAGATTATGATAATCCAATACAATCATATAGAGATTATTATCATCTTGACAAAGCAACTTTTGCAGCATGGTCACATCGAGGTAAACCTCATTGGTGGAACGAAGATTTTGCAGATTATGAAAAAAGGATTACAGCAAAGTGAGCAAGTATAAATTCAATGAAGATATCATACTAGAACAGTTAAAAACTTATATAGATTCTACCTATGATGCACATTACAGTATGAATAAGATACAATCTACTGAGTTCATATTTGATGCAGATCATGGTGAAGGTTTTTGTTTAGGAAATGTCATCAAATATGCACAACGCTATGGAAAGAAAGATGGCAAAAACGAAAAAGATTTATTAAAAATAATACATTATACAATTATTTTATTAGGGAGTCAACTTGGCAGCAAGGATTAAAAAACACGAAAAATTAACAGAAACTAATATACAGCATGTAATTAATTTATTAGAGGGTGAAAACCCAATAACTAAGAAAGAAGCATGTAGTATTCTTAATATCGCGTATAACACAACAAGGCTTAACAACATTATAGATGAGCATAGATCAACAATAGAATATCGTGAATTAAGAAAAGCACAGAACAAAGGAAAAGGAGTTACTGAAGCCGAAAAGAAGAGCATCGTGACTTATTATTTACAGGGAGCAAACATTTCAGAAATTGCAAAAGCACTTTATCGCTCTCCAGCATTTATCAAAGCAGTTATAGAACGATTAGGTATTCCACAGAAACTACCCGATTCAGACTATGAAGCAATTAGAAGTGCAATGTTACCAGAGCAGTGTGTATCTGAAACTTTTGAAGTAGGAGAAAAAGTTTGGGCAGTAAGAAAAAACTGTATAGCAACTATTCTCAGAGAAGATACAAGAACAAACTATGAAGAAAAGTATGGATCAAAATATTATACTTTATGGGTAACAGAAATGGCAGAGTGTGAATCACCCTATTTTGGATTGGTTAATAATGCAGGGCATTATAGCGGATCACTTGCTTATGACTTAGGAAGTCTTAAGCACTTGGAGGAATATTTATGACAGAAATATGGCAATATGTAATTGGTTTTTGGCTAGCAGGAGCCATATTAGCTATGTGGAAAATATATCTTCCTAGTTTGAAAGTAATAAAATTAGTAGCCCCAAATACAATATTAGTTACACGACCAATATTGTCAGGGTTAGTAACTTTTATTTTATTTATTATATTTTTGCCTTTTATGATATTACCTCTTTTAATTCCAGAAAGATTGGAAACTTTCGCACAGGGGTTTATTAAAGGCGCAGCAGACCTAAAGGATAACACAAAATGAATTACTTATTAGAAGCATTAATTAAAAAACTAGAAGGAGAAATTGCGGTTGCACTTGCAAATATCAGAGTGTATGAGAGAGCCGCCGCAGGGATTGGAGAACATCCAGACATTGTTGAAGCCATTGAAACTCAAATAGAAAAAGTCGCTAATGCAGAAGAAAAGATTGCAACGATTATCAAGTATTTTTCTAAGTAGGAAATCCTTTTAGTTACCGAAAAATAATTCTTGACAAATGGTTTCAAATTTCTTATAATATATTTATATTTAGGAAATAAGTTATTGAGTGACAGATTTTACAATCAAATGCTACAAGCAACTGGATGGTGTCCAGGCTTTCGTAATACCTTCACTCTTAGCGAATACAAACAAAAATTTAATTTTAGGAGAAAACGAATGGCTTGGACAGATGAAACAAAACAACAAGCAATAGATATGTATCAGGAAATGGAACCCACACCTGAAACATCAATGGAGATTGTCAAGGATATCGCAGAAGAACTTGGCGAATCACCAAACGGGGTTCGTATGATATTAACAAAAGCAGGCGTGTATGTAAGAAAAACTCCAGCAGCTAGATCAACTTCTTCAGGTGGATCAACAGGTGGTGGCAGAGTTTCTGTTTCAGATGCACAAGAAAAACTTTCCACAGTATTGAAAGATGCAGGTCAAGAAGTTGATGACGCAATCATTTCAAAACTAACTGGTAAAGCAGCTGTTTATTTTGCCAGTATCGTAGAAAACTTAAACAATTAGTGTAATTTAACCTTTACCAAGGCAGTGATGACTGCCTTGGTTTTTTGCACCTTCAAGAAGTAACCTCTGCAATTTAGCAATACAAAAGAGTTTTCGTTAGACTAAATTGGAGGAAAAATGAAAAAGGAAGAGCTTAAAAAAAGACTCGATGAAGCTGGTGACGCAATTATCACATACAGAAGTCAAAACTCAAGAAAGTTAAAGTACAATGTTTGCACTAATGACTTTTCTACCAAGTATATACAAGAGAAAAGAAATAGAGCAAAAGAGAACAATAAAACTATATTATTATTTTGCTGGGACACGGATTCTTATAGGATACTTACCCCTGAAAATGTAACCAGTGTTGTTCCTCTTAACCGAGTGATTAGGAATGATTGATCTTAATACTCCCGCAATCTATGAAAAAGTAATTCAAGAAACTGAGCATGAACAGATTCGTCTTATGGTTTCTACCTTTAGAGAAGTTGAATATTTATCTTTGCGTAAGTATTATTTAGACTTTGATGAAGAGTGGCAGCCATCAAAAGATGGTATTTCTATGCCTATAGATTTTGATAATAGTAGAAACCTTTTTCAAGGATTAGTAGAAATACTATCTCTTGCAGAAAGCAAAAACATACTAGAAGAAGAATTTAAAGAATTGCTAGATGAGATCTACTTATAAAAAATATTTCTTGACAAATCCTTTGGATTTTAGTATAATATACATATGAAAAATTTAGAGGCATTAATCAATCAAGCAAAAGTCGCTTACTACAATGGTAAGCCTTTTATAGCAGATGAAGTCTATGATAGACTTCTTGATCAACATAATATCTCAGAAACTGTTGGGACAGACGTTAGTAGTTCTGACAACAGATATCCCCACGCCTTTCAAATGTATTCTTTGCAAAAAGTATACGCAGGAGATTCACACCCAAACTATGAAGGAGAAGCTGTAATAGTTACTCCAAAGTTAGACGGGGCTGCAGTAAGTTTGCAGTATATTCGTGGAAAACTTAACATGGCTTTAACAAGAGGCGATGGTAAGTATGGAATTGATATTACAGAAAAAATAAAACATCTTGTACCCTGTGAACTCTGGACAGACGAAGCAGAGAGTACAAAAATAATGCAAATCACAGGAGAAGTAGTCGCCCCATTAAGTATTGAAAACGCTAGAAACTATGCAGCGGGTGCGCTAAATCTCAAAGATATAGAAGAATTTAAACAAAGAGATCTATATTTTATCGCCTATGGTGTTCAACCATACCCAACCAACAATTTTGTAGAAGATATGCACCTTTTGTCCGAATGGGGATTTGAGACAGCTATTGACTCATATTTTGTTGAGTTTCCAAAAGACGGAGATGTCTGGAGAGTTATAGACAATGCTTACTTTGAAAAGTTAGGATATACTTCCCACCATCCTCGAGGAGCCTTTGCCAAGAAAAAACGACAAGAAGGAGTTGTAACTACACTTCTCGATGTTACATGGCAAGTAGGAAAGTCAGGGTGTGTATCACCAGTAGGAATACTAGAACCAATCAAAATAGGGGATGCTACAGTAAGTAGAGTAAGTTTACATAATGTAGCCATCATAGAAGCATTAGGGTTAGAAATCGGATGCCAAGTAGAAGTAATTCGGGCAGGAGAAATCATCCCACAAGTAGTAGCGAGAGTAGACTAATGTATTTACAAATGGAATGTGAGGTATGTGGAGTACCTCGATATAAGTGCGATTGCACTAAGGAACAATTAATGGAACAATCAGGTAGAGTAGAATATCATACCTATGCAGTAGAAAACAGAGAAGCAGTAGTATTTAAATATGCTGACGGCACTTGGGGCTGTGATTACTATGAAAATTCTGTTTTTATCGCTTCAGAAAAATATGAAGGACACAGTGAAGAATATGCAGAGAGTGCTGCAGACAATTACTGTTTTAGGGTGAAAAACTTTGAAAACAATCAAACTACGTAGAGCGAATCCTCTCCCAGAAAAACCCTGTGGTGAGTGTAAATTCTATGAGCCAGTTCATGATATTAGTAATAAACTATCAGAAGGATGGTGTAGAGTAACTATGCCACCAAACTTTGTTCTATCAGAGGAAACTTGTGAAAAATGGCAAGCAAAAACCTAAGAGAAAAGATCGAATTACGTATGCAAATTTTAGAAACAATGATGCACAAGAATATGCATATTCATGACCCAAAGACAGTAGAGTTATTTTTAGATAGACTTACATACTGCTGGGGATCTTTGAACGAAGAAGACCGAGATTTTATTCAAGGTTGTCGGACTGCTTTGGAGGAAAAAATTGAGTGGAGTTTATAATCAAACTTATTTCAATAATCACCCCGAAGAAAAAGAGCGTGAAGGCGTTCTCTATGGTGTAATATTAGTAAACCAACGAACCTTTGAACGCGAATGTATCAAGGTAGGAATCGCCAGTGGTAAAGACTGGCGGCATGTAATTAAAAGAAGTCGTGGTTTCAAAGGGTACGATCTCCGTATTCAACGAACATATCACGACACAATCTATAACTGCTGGAAAATAGAGCAGTCCCTTCATGAGGAGTTTAAACACGATAGCTATTCCCCAACTCAAAAATTTGGTGGGCATACGGAGTGTTTCAAAATTTCCTCTCTTATTTTATCCCACTTCCCAAAAAATAAATCTTGACAAATGGTCAGTCGTTTGTTATAATATAAACATATTTGGGAGAAAGACAAACATTGAGACAGATAGTACCGCCAACAAATTGTCCAGCATGTAACAGTGTTTTGGAATTTGTGAACGATCAACTATTCTGCAAAAACAATGAATGTCCTGCTCAGTCATTTAAAAAGATTGAGCACTTCGCAAAAACATTAAAAATCAAAGGACTTGGTCCTGCAAGTATTGCAAAACTAGGTCTTGAAGATTATCACGATATTTATTCATTATCCCAAGAAGAAATATCTTTATTACTGGATTCAGAGAAATTGGGTACGAAGTTACACGCAGAGATACAGAAATCAAAGAGCGTCGACCTAATCACTCTACTTCCAGCTTTTTCGATACCGCTGATAGGCACAAGTGCTTCAAACAAATTAGCAAAACACATCTCACATTTACATGAGATAACCCCAGAGATATGTAACGAAGCAGGTCTGGGTCAGAAAGCGGCGTCGAATCTTGTAGACTGGTTGGTGAACTCATTTCATGCCAACAGATATTACGACTTACCCTTCTCTTTTTCTTGTAAAAAGCAAATACAGGTCAGTCAAACTGACACTAAGGGAACAGTTTGTATTTCAGGAAAGCTAAAAAGCTATCCTACAAAAGCAGCCGCACAACAAGTATTAGAGAAATACGGCTTTGTTGTAAAGGATAATTTAACAAAAGATGTCACAATTTTAATAAATGAGAGTGGCATTGAGAGTTCAAAAACTAAGAAAGCAACAGAAATGGGAATAACAATATATAATAACATAAAAAATTTAATTAAGGAAATTTAAAAATGGCATTACCAAAATGGACAGACGAAAGAACTCAACAATTAGTTGATTTCGTAGGCAGCGAGAGCCCAATCTCACAAGCCACAGTTGCTAGCGCAGCTGAAGAGTTAGAAACATCAACAAGATCAGTTTCTAGCAAATTAAGAAAAATGGGTTTTGACGTTGAATTAGCTTCAGCATCAGCATCTAAATCATTCTCAGAAGAACAAGAAGCAACTCTTGCATCTTTCGTGACTGATAACAGTGGTTCTTACACTTATGCAGAAATCGCTCAGCATTTCGCAGGTGGAGAATTTTCAGCTAAATCAATTCAAGGTAAAATCCTTTCTATGGAACTTACAGAGCATGTTAAACCAGCTCCTAAAGTAGAAACAGTTAGAACTTACACTCCTGAAGAAGAATCAACTTTTGTTGACATGGTTAACAATGGTTCTTTTGTAGAAGAAATTGCTGACGCTCTTGGCAAATCAGTAAATTCAATCAGAGGAAAAGCTCTTTCATTACTTAGAAGTGGTGAAATCAACTCTATCCCAAAACAAAAAGAAACCAAAGGTTCAAGCAAAGCAGACGTACTTGCTGGCTTAGATATCACTGGAATGACTGTTGATCAAATTGCTGACGAAATCGGCAAAACAGTTAGAGGTGTAAAAACTATGCTAACAAGAAGAGGTCTACAATGTGCAGACTACAACGGCGCAGCTAAAAAAGAAATCGGTTAATTATTAATTAATTTCATGTGGGGGATTCGTTCCCCCACTTTTTTGCTTATAAAACTTATGGGAGAGTTCATTGAATATTGCGTCTGCGCTACTAAAACAAATTATTGTTCAGAAAGATTTAGATACATGGTCTAAGTTAAAAGAACATTACCTACCTGGCGAGTACCAGCCGATATTTCGTATCTTAGATAAACATATAGATAGTTATCAGGATCTCCCCAAATTCGAAGATCTCCGTTATGAAGTGCGAGATCGAACCCTTCAAGAAAAAATATTTGCAATCGAATCAGTTGAAGTCGAGGTTGACGCTTGGCTTTTGCTTGACTATTTAAAGAATGAATATGCACAAGTAGAAATACTAGATGAACTTGATAAATATATTGATAACACAGTCGCAATGGCTAGTGCAGAAGAAAACATAGAACAACTACAAGAAATAGTGTTAAGGGTAAGTGACAAGGTAGATGTCAAACCACCAGAAGAAAGTATGCAGAGCATATCTCTTTTTGAGGATGACAAAGAACTATCGAGGTATTTACCCTTAGGACTCAATAGTGAATATGATTCACAAATTCAGTTCTCTCCCAAAGACTTGGTGCTTGTGGGAGGTAGACGTGGTGCTGGTAAATCTCTTACTTGTTGTAATCTTGCAGCAAATGTATATGCATCAGGACGTAGTGCCTTATACTTTACAATAGAGATGGACAGCAGACAAATTCTACAAAGAATATGTTCGATAGCTACTCGAATCCCACTTAAACGACTACGAAGTAAAACTCTTTCCGCAGAAGAGTGGAACTTAGTTGGTGGTTGGTGGGCAGGTCGTTTCGATGGTGGACATGAATTATTACCAGAGTTTGAGAAATCTCATGACTTTGATACATTTCATAAAAAACTTACGAAACTTCCTCTACACAAAGAAAGACAACTGGATGTAATTTATGATCCAGCTCTTACACTTTCTAAGATTCAATCAGAATTAGATAAGAAAGTTAATCAACTTGATGTAGGTGTAGTAATAGTAGACTATCTAAACCAAGTTCGCCGCCACAATGCACCCAGTCGTTCAGGACAGTATGACTGGACAGAACAGATAGAAGTAAGTAAAAAAATGAAACTATATGCTCAAGAATATGAAACTCTTTTCTTTGCACCTTATCAAACAGATGCAAGTGGAGAAGCTAGATTTGCAAAAGGTATTCTTGATGCAGCAGATGCAGCTTACGCATTAGAAACATGGGAACAACAAGACGAGTGTATGACATTTAATTGTGTCAAAATGAGAAGTAATAGAATGGAAAGTTTTACCAGTGTGGTTGACTGGGAAACTCTAAAGATTGGACCTCAAACAGCATTGAATCCTAAAGAACGAGAAGTTATAGAAAATAGTATGAAAACTGGAGAAAACGTAGATGATTTATAATAAAGTAAAGTCCGCAGCTTTTGGAGAGGGCGGCAAATGGTGGAAACTATACAGGAATAATAGATGATATTATATACAGAAGCACAACTTTTAACAGCTTACACTAGATTTATAAAAGAATTAAAATCAAGTAGTGTAAGAGTAAAACAACCAACAATAGAAGAGTTTCGATTAATATACGAAACTGAAATGGAAGAACAATATTTTGACGATATGGAGACAGATTATGACCAAAACTGAAGCAGCAGCATTAAAAGAATCAGTAATACAAGTGGCAGCTGCGCTAGTAATTAATTTTCCATTGCAAACACTTATGTTATGGCTATTAGTAGAAAAATGGAATTGGACTAGTGCCTTTCTTATTTCCGTAACAACTACAGCAGTGTTTACAATAGTAGCATTAATTAGAACATATATGATACGAATGGAAATTGAAAAAAGACGCAGACGTGGCATATGGAGAAAACAGCGTGGCAGCAGATAGAATTAGTAAAGAACTGGCAGAGAATACACCTCTGCCACCTTTCACGATTGAATATCAGAAGGTAAAATTTTTATTAAATCAACCAGCAATAGTAAAAAACATAACTAAAGTTCCTTTAAATTATGAACTTATGGAAAGTGTAGAAGAATTTGGGATTATGTCACCAATTTTAACTATGCCTAGTTATTATCCGATTGCGGGCTCTCAAAGAATAAGAGCTTTATGGGAATTAGTAAGAACTCACCCTGAAGGATATACATTTAAAGACATAAAAATAGAAGTACATAAATTCGATAAAGATTGGTGGAACTTGATGTTTTTATGGAGTGATAGAAAAGAATCAGAAAGAATGGTAGCGATATGGTTTCAAATGGCAGAGTTAGTATGGAAAAGTAGATACTATGAACATACTAAAGATCCTAAAGGAACAGATATGACACATTTTGAAAAAATCGGAGATATGTTGAAATGGCAACATAAGTCTCCACAAAGAGAAAAATTAGTAGATAAGTGACAGTAGAAGAATTATTACAGGAAAGAAAGATACAGTATAAATTGTCTCCAGCAGACTGCATTGTGTCATGTCTTAATCCTGAGCATGATGATAGTAATCCTAGTATGAGGATTGATAGAGTTACTGGAGTTTTCAACTGTTTTTCTTGTGGCTTTCGGGGCAATATATTTAATCATTATAATGCACCTTCGAATCCTTTAGATATTCGTAGAGAGAAAGTTAGAAGAAAGATCGAAGAAAAAAGAGCATCTTCTGTTGGATTGAAGATGCCAAAGAACTTTATGCCGTATGTAGGCAACTGGAGAGATATAAAACCAGAGACTTATAAAAAGTTTAGTGCGTTTTTACATCCAGACAAACCATTTACAAATAGAATTAGTTTTCCAATCAAGGACTTGACAGGAAGAATAGTAGCATTTAACTGCAGAACTCAGTCCCCCACTGAAGTTCCAAAGTATTTAATCCATCCCCCTAAAGCAGTGCTACCTCTATTCCCTGCTCAAGTCCGCCCCGTCAAAGGGAGAGTTATACTTGTAGAAGGTATATTTGATGTATTAAATCTACATGATAAAGGATTGGAAAATAGTATATGTTGTTTCGGTACACGTAATATAGATGTAGAGAAACTAAAATTATTAAAAATGCAGGGGATATCTGGTATAGACTTGCTTTTTGATCCAGATCAAGCTGGACAAGAAGCGGCAGTTAAAGTACAAGAAATGTGTGATATTGCAGAGATACTACACAAAAACATAAAAATACCAATAGCATTAGGGGATGCAGGATCATTAACAAAAGAAAAAGTAAAAGATTTAAAGGAGAATTTATATGGCTAAAGTAGCCTTAATTGAGAGTAAACCTAGTAGACAGGATTATGTAAAGTTATTTAACAATGAGTTTAATTTTGATAGATTTGCACTTTGCTCAGACCCAACAATAAAAAAAG
>Ga0196905_1000463_pt1 | contig 16365 bp, 18 predicted proteins | sample CB_VirMetaG_3_FD_169098 | JGI IMG/M metagenome (GOLD analysis project Ga0196905, IMG submission 169098) | Freshwater to marine saline gradient viral communities from Chesapeake Bay - CB_1508_1S Viral MetaG (v3) (version 3) | ecosystem: Environmental > Aquatic > Marine > Coastal | place: USA... | reverse complement strand
GACACGGATTCATCATATGCCTCGATTGAGTTACTTATCAAACATTTGGGACTTACCTTCAAAAATGAAAAAGGAGAAGTACATGAGGACATTTATAAACTTGAAGATGAGTTGGTTGAATACTTGAATAAGGAAATCCTTATATGGGGTAAGAAAACGTTCAATAGTAAGGATTGTAGGTTTGTATTTAAACGTGAGTGTATTGGTGAAGTTGGTATCTTTCTACAGAAAAAACGTTACGTACTTAACATCCTTGATGATGAAGGTGCAAAGGTTAACAAGACGAAATATACTGGTGTAGAAGTTGTTAGAACTACCTTACCTAACTCGTTGAAACCGTATATGAAAAACGTTATTGAGATCATGCTTAGAACTCAAGACTATGCACAAACTAACGAAGCCATGAAGGTGGTGTATGATAAGTTTAAGGAACTAGGTATATCAGAAATTGCATCTGTTATGGGTATCAAAGGTTATGAAAAGTATGCTGCACAATGCAATGGTATGAATGTTGTTAAAGGTATGCCTATACATTGTAAAGCAGCATATTATTATAACCAACTACTTAAGGCTAATAAACTTGGTAAGAAGTATGAAGCAATAGGTTCAGGGGACAAGGTTAGATTCTTTTACGTTAAGAAACCAAATAAATACAATATTGATAGTATAGCTTTCAAGTACGAATGGCCTGAAGAGTTTGATAAGTTCTTCAAACCTGATTACGATAAAATTTTTGAGAAGCTTATCTTTCAGCCTATCGAACGTTTTTATAATGCTGTTAATTGGAAATGTTATTTACCCAATCAAGCAGTGCAATGTGATTTGTTTAGCTTATTAGGAGAATAAAATGAGAAGAGGAATTATATTAGCAGGTGGTAAAGGTAGTAGACTTTACCCATTAACATACGGAACAACAAAAGCACTTTTACCGGTTTACGATAAACCGCTTATTCACTACCCTATTTCAACTTTGATGCAATTTGGAATTAACGAGATACTAATTATTGCATCAAGTATTGAATATTGTGAAGCATTTGGTAGAGCAGTTAAGGATATTAGAGGGGTAAAATTTAAATTTACAGTACAATATAATGCTGTTGGTTTAAGTGATGCTTTTCTTGTTGGTGAAGAGTTTATTGGTAAACAACCTGTAAGTCTAATTCTTGGAGATAACATTTTTGATGGTCAGTTTCCACCATTAGGTTCTGTAAATTCGATTTACGGTGTTAAAGTAGATAACCCTAGAGCATACGGGGTAATAGATTTTGATAAATCCGGTAATAATATAGTTGGTATTATTGAAAAACCTGAAGAACCGCCTTCTAGTTATGCTGTACCTGGGTTATATCATTTTGACAACACAGTAGTAAGTAAAGCTAAAAAGGTAAAACCGTCTCTTAGAGGTGAGATCGAAATCACAGACCTTATTAATCAGTATATTGAAGAAGGTAAAATGAACGTAGATCTTCTTTCTGATGATATGGCCTGGTTTGATTGTGGCACTCACGATCATCTTCTAGAAGCCGGTAATTATGTAAAAGCTATTCAAAATAGAACTGCAAGGGTGGTTGGAAATACTCAGATAAAGTGTTAATATAGTTATATGTCAGACATTAATCTTAAAGTTTTGGTCGACCATGTTGGTCGTACTATTATCGGCGAACTAGTAGAAGATACTGCAGAAGAATACGTTCTTAAGAATGCAGCAACTATTTACGTTCAACCTAACGAATCAGGTCAACTTCAAGTACAAACCATTCCTCTTTTCTTTAAGGAGTTTCTAACTCTCGATGGACGAGAAACGGGTGTTACATTTAGGTTTAAAAAGAATAGTGTTATTGATACTACTGCTGCTGAAGTGCTTGACACTAAGCTTGTAAATCAATATTCAAAGATTGTTGAAAATCTAACTATTCCAGATTCACCAGCTGCTGCAGATAGTGGAGAGGTTGTTAAATTGTTTGACGAATAATTAATTCATTTCATTGAGCCGGAATGCTAACATGTTTTCCGGCTCATGAGCCCATTCAGGGTGTAATTTTAAATATTCGTTTTTTCTCTGTTCTAATAAACTAGTTATATTACCATACATTTTAAAATGATAGGTTACGTAATTGTTTTTAAAAATATTATAAACGTTTAAATCGTCAAACTCTATTCTATAGTATTCCTCAATACCGTGATGACCGCCGCAAATAGGCACTTCCTTTTTCATTAAGTTCAATTTTTTAGTACAACCACCACATTGTTTCGTTAAATTGATTGATTTGGGAAATTGATCAAATATATTATCATTTAATAATTTAGGTACAGTAAAATTATTAGTTATTCTTTCAATTAATTCACTTTCTACACAAACACAATTATTTTGTTCTGCTAAATCTATACATTCTTTAATATCAGCATCAAAAAATTCATCTAAATCAGCTATAATAAACCATTCCTTATCATTAACATATTTGTTTTTTATTTCATTATGAAATTTTGCTTCTCTTATGGGGCAAAAAGTTTTCATATTATAATTTTCATATATTATATTATAATTATCAATTATAGGCTTATTAATATTTTTATCTATTAATATAATAAATCTATCTATACCTTTTTCTGAATAAAATTTTAAAAATTGAGGTAATATATCATATCTGTGATAAATTGAAGTAATTAAAGTCATTGAAATGCGTAGAAATGTTTATATTATTTATGTATGGCTAAAAAAGATGAATTAGATGATGTATTTGCGAGTTTAGATAAACTTAACCCTGAGGCTACTTACCTTAAAGATAATGCTCTTTCAAATGTTGATACTTGGTACGATACCGGTTGTTATGCACTTAATGCCATCCTTGGCGGTAGTTGTCGTGAAGGGGGTGTTCCTAAAGGTAGGTTAGTCGGTTTTTCCGGACCATCACAATCTGGTAAGACATTTATTATTAACAAGATTTTAGGTAATGCTCAGAAACAAGGTATTCATCCTGTTATCTTTGATACTGAGTTTGCTGTAGATGCTGCAAGTACTGAAGGTGTTGGGTTAGATGCTAGTAGAACTAAGTATGTACCAGTTTATACTGTTGAACAATGTCGTAATCAGGTAGTTGCCCTTTTGGATTCTATTAAGGAAAAAGGTTTACAAGGTAAGTTTATTATTTCTATTGATTCATTAGGTAACCTTGCATCCCAAAAAGAAGTAGATGATGCTGCCAAAGACAAGTCTGCAATGGATATGGGTCTTAGAGCTAAACAGCTTAAGTCTATGATGCGTATTCTTACTTATAAAGCTGGTGCAGCTGGTTGTACTATTCTATTCAGTAACCATACCTATGATGACCCTTCTGCTTTGATGCCTTCGTTGATTAAGCAAGCAGCCGGTGGTAGCGGACCACAGTATATGGCATCTATTCTATGTCAGCTTGCTAAGAAGAATGAACGTCAAGATGCAAGTAATGATGAAGATGAAATTCTACCTGAAGCTCGTAACTATTCCGGTACTACTCTAAGATTTCTAACTACTAAGAATCGTTTTGTACCGCCTCTACTACAAGCTGAGATCTATCTTAACTATAAATCAGGTCTAGACAGGTATAGTGGTGTTAAAGATATGGCTGTAAATCACGGTGTGTTAACCCAGACTGGATCTACCTTTCAGATTAATATTGATAGTGAAGATGGTAAACGTAAAGTAGGTGATAAGATTGGTTATTATAAGAACTGGCGTAAAGATGAAGATCTTTGGGAAAACTTTATTATACCAGAATTGGATAAGAAGTTGAAATCTGCCTATAAGTACGGTAAATAGCCTTATATGGCTAACATCGCAATATACGGCTCACACAATGGTGGTATTGCACTAGAAAATAATGGTGAATATCATGTCATTGAATTTGAACGGTTTTTTAACATTAAAAATATCGGTTTAGCACAATATAAGCCTCTTCGCTATCGTGAGGAGGCTGTTTACGCTATTCTAGATTACATCGATAAGGAACTAGGTTTTAAAGCTCCTTTCGAAAACATGTTGCATATCAATACTGAATGTGTACATGATGACATCACATATAGTTACAAGGATTATATTCCTGCTAAAAATGTATATGAAGGTTGGCATCATCATGCACATGCAAGTGGTTCGTTTTACCAGTCAGATTTCCAACAAGCTTTAATTTTTAGTTTCGACGGCGGGGGTAATGATGGGTTTTTCAACATCTTTTTAGCCGATAGAAAGAACGGTGTTAGCTACCTTGATAAAACCAACCCCGCCGAACGAACTAATTATGATTATGACTTTGGCTTCCCTTATATGTGTTTTGCTCATTTTTGCAAAGACATTAAACAGGAATGGATTTCAGATGGTAACCTAGTTTATAGTGGTAAAATTATGGGTCTTTGCAATTATGGTAAAAGTAGGGATGAATGGTTACCTCACTTCAAGAAATTTTACTATGCTAAACCAGATGGTGAAAATTATATTAGATATCTTAAGGAATATATTGGTGATCCATGTGGTTTGGTGTTTGATGAAAACAATAGACTTGAAGGTCAGTTAAGTTGGGACGTTGCAGCTACATCTCAAAAGGCCTTTGAAGAGTGTTTTTATGAAGTAGCACAACCTTACCTAGACAAATATGAGTTACCTATCATTATTACTGGTGGCTGCGGTCTTAACATATTGCTTAGCACTGATCTTAGAGAGCGTTATCCTGAACGGGGTGTTTTCGTGGCTCCTAATACTAACGATTGTGGAATTGCACTTGGTTTACTCGCAGGTTTTAATAAACCCGATACTCCCATTGATATTACATACGGTGGTACGGAACTAATTGACAAAAACACCTACCCTTCATGGATTGAAAGTAACGTGGCTAAACCAGTTGACTTTGATGCTATTGTTAATGAGTTATGTACTGGTAAAATCTTTGGTGTTGCCAGGGGTAGATGTGAACATGGTCCAAGAGCGTTAGGTAACAGATCTATTATTTGTAATCCAGCATTTCCTGAAATGAAGGATACACTTAACTTTAAAGTTAAACATAGAGAATGGTATAGACCTTTTGCACCTGTTTGCAAGTTAGAAAATGCTTCAACATATTTCGAGTGGGAAGGTGAATCAAGACATATGTTATATTGTCCTAGAGTAAGACCTGAGTGGCGAGACAAACTTTCATCTATTACTCATATTGACGGTACTGCAAGACTTCAAACAGTTACAAGAGAACAGAATGAATGGTTGTATGATCTTTTAACAGAGTTTGAAAAGAAAGCAGGTCACGGTGTTCTTTTAAATACATCATTTAATATTGCAGGTAAACCGATTCTGAATACGATTGCAGATGCAATGTGGGTTCTAGAACATTCTCAGATGGACTACCTCATTATTGAAGATTTTTACTATGGTAAACATTGGTAATAGTTCATAAAATATAGCATATGAGTATTGATAATCCTACAAAAGCAGTAATGCCATTTAGCGGTGGTATGGATAGTGCTGTGATGTTGAGAATGTGTCATACAGCTGTTAATGAGCTGCACCTTCTCACATTTGATTACGGTCAACGTCATAGACGTGAAATTGATTGTGCAAGAACCCAAGTAGAGCATACGGAAATTAGTTCATTTAGTCATGCTTTTGAGTTTCATAAGATCTTTCATAAGACTATTGATATGTCGTTTATTAAAGATTTGGTACCTACCAGTTCTCTTACTAACACCGATATTGATAATCCTAATGTAAGTGATATGATTGGTGAAGCTCAACCTGCTAGTTATGTACCTTTTAGGAACCAATTGTTTCTGAGTGTTGCGTGTGCTTATGCTGAAGCTATTGGTGCTGAAACCGTTTATCACGGTGCTACGCAAGTTGATAGTCTTGCTGGTTACTGGGATGGTAGCCCTGAATTTGAAACTAAGTTTAACGAACTTATTGCTTTGAATAGACAAAGTAATATTAGAGTTAAATGCCCTCTGATTAATATGGGTAAACGTGAAATTATTCTTCACGGTGTTGGTCAGAAGGTAGATTTTGGTGAAACCTATACGTGTTATAGTGGTGATGAAATTGCTGATGCTACTACACCTAGTAGTAGTTTACGTATTCAAGGTTTCGCTGAAGCAGGTTATATTGACCCTCAACCATACAAGCAAGATTTGACTAAGTTATGGGAAGAGCATGACTGTAAGCCATGCCCTACTGGGTTCTTTTTAACTAAAGAAGGTACAAGAGGGCCTTAGTAATCCTCTAAATCGGTTTCATCACCGTATTCATCATACTCCGTGTCAACCATAGCGGTAGGTTCTATATCTACCGCTTTTTCCTGTTCAGGTTCGGGTCCTTCACCTTCGGGAAATACCTCATCGAGTAAACCAGATAAGACCATATCTTCAACTACTTTTTTAGCCATATCTTTATCAATATACTCAGCAGCAAAATTAATAATTTCTTTTCCTGTACCGGGAGTAGTTTCTACAAAATTAATAATATTTTTTTGAATACCTTTTAAAGGTACTTCATAAGCTTTATCACCTGGTTTAAATGTTCTACCAGATAATTGAACTTTTTGACTCTTTTTTTCCTTACGTTGTCTTAAAGCTTTACTTCTTGGACCAGCTTTTCCTTTTAATCTCATCATCATTTCATAATAAGATTCTTTTCTCTCTTCACCAGTGGTCGGGTCAATGACAGTTTTACGTTCTCTTTCTTTAAATTGTTTTTTACGACCTTCCTCTAGGGAATGCATATACGATTCAAATAGAAATTGATTATCTCTGTCTTTCATTTATATTATTTAATATATGTGTGCAATATTTGGTACAAAAAATAAAGAACAATTTGATTCATTATACAGTATAAATCATAAACGCGGTGGCTTTGCATTTAGTGTTGTTTTTAGGAACAACGACGGTAAGTTTATGACTACTAAAGGTCGAGAATATATTAAACCGTTAAATAATGCAAAATATATTCTAGCCCATGATCAAGCCCCTACCTCGTCAGTTCGGTTGTATGATCACCGTACATCTCACCCGTTTGTTTATGGTGATTGGGTTGTAGCTCATAATGGTGTATTAACTAATCATAAGGAACTCCTAAAAGAACATAATTGTGATGTTGATAGTAGTTATATACCCGCTCTTCTCGATAAGGAGAATAAGGGAGAAGTAACTTCTATTGAAAATGTGTGTAGTATGTTAGAAGGTACATTTGCTTGTTGGATAGTTAATAGATCAAGCGGTAACATTTATCTAGTTAAACAAGGTAGTACGTTATTTTTTGATGGTAATACATTTTCATCAGTTAAATTTGAAGGCAGTTTTTCATTAAGAGATGGGGTTGTTTACTTAGTTGAAGATATAATTACCCCTATAGGTAAATTTAAAAGTAATAGCCCTTTTGCATTGATATAGATAGTTCTTTCATATAATATTTTATATGAAGAGAGCACTTGTATGCGGCGGAGGTGGTTTTATTGGAAATCACCTCGTTTCCCGTCTTAAAAAAGAAGGTTATTGGGTTAGAGCAGTAGATCTTAAGGAACCAGAATTCTCTAAAACTAAAGCAGATGAATTTGTTGGTGGGGATCTTACAGATTATAATTTTGTTCGTGAAATAATTGCAACCGGTGATTATTTCCATAAACCACCTATTCAATATAGAGAGCAATTCGATGAAATTTATCAACTTGCTGCTGATATGGGAGGCGCTGGGTATATTTTTACTGGAGAAAACGATGCTTCAGTAATGCAGAACTCAGCATCTATTAACTTAAATATTCTTAAGGCTGTAGATGAGTTGAACCGGTATGTTCGATCAGATTGGTATCAAGAGGCACGTTTAGAACACACTTCTTATAAACCTATCGATACTAAAATTTTCTACAGTAGCTCAGCGTGTATGTACCCTGAACATAACCAATTAGACCCGGAGAACCCTAACTGTGAAGAAAGTTCCGCATACCCGGCTAACCCAGACAGTGAATATGGCTGGGAAAAGCTTTTTAGCGAAAGGTTATACCTTGCTTATAATCGGAATAGGGGTATACCCGTTCGTATTGCACGTTTTCACAATATTTTCGGACCTGAAGGAACATGGAAAGGTGGAAGAGAAAAGGCCCCTGCAGCATTATGTAGAAAGTTTGCCGAAGCCCAATCAGGAGACACCATAGAAATATGGGGTGATGGTAAACAAACAAGATCTTTCTTGTTTGTTAGTGAGTGTGTTGAAGGTATCCGTCGTTTGATGGAGTCAGATTTTACTGGGCCAGTTAATATTGGTTCTGATGAAATGGTATCTATTAATAAAATGGCTCTATACCTTAGTTCTATTAGTGGTAAATCAGTTTCACTTACACATAAGTTAGATGCTCCTACAGGTGTTCGTGGAAGAAACAGTGATAATAAACTTATCCAAGAAAAACTTGGTTGGTCACCTGACTTTAGCTTGCAAGATGGGCTTGATTTAACATATAGGTGGGTTAACGAACAAGTAAAACTTGATAAACAAGAGTCTTGAGCATATAATCGTCTACATATATGAGTAGACAAGCATTAGACTTAGATTACTTCGAAAAGATCGTGGTTTACAAGAGTCTTACTGATGAACGTTATTTAGCATCAGTTATTGACCATGTTGAACCACGATTCTTTACTGATAAAAGCTTTAAATCGATATTTTCGATTATTACATCATTCTTTCAAAAGAGATTTACAGTACCTAATAAGACTGAGATACTTTCTTTCTGTAATACACCTGAACTCAAACAAGACTTTAAGAGTGTTATAGGTAAGATTAAAGATATTGATAAAAACCTTAATAATGATGAGTTGTATAACAACACAGAAAGGTTTCTTAAAGAGAAATCAGTGTTTCATACAATGACTGATGTTGCAACTGAGTGTTCTAAAGGTAATATCGATCCTGCGTCTATTTACGATAAGTTTGAACGTTGTTGTAGTATTAATTTATCAGTAGATACCGGTTTCGATATGTTTCGTAACTATTCATTACTGTTAGATGAACTAAGAGTTGATGAACCTACTATATCTACAGGTTATCAGTGGTTAGATAATAAGTTAGACGGTGGCTTCTTACAAAATGGTCGTTCAATATATATCTTTGCCGGTGAAACTAACGTAGGTAAGTCTATTGTGTTAGGTAACCTTGCATGTAACATAGCTAGACAAGGTAAGACAGTGTTGTTAGTTAGTCTTGAGATGGCTGAAATGGTATATGCTAAGAGATTAGCTGGTAACCTTACAGGTATTGAGATAAACAGCCTTAGACATGAGATACCACAACTAGAAGATAGGTTGCAATCGTTTGTTACTAATAATCCAACTAGTAGGTTGTTAATTAAAGAGTTTCCACCTAGTACTATTACAGCAGCACAGTTAGGGGCATTTATTAAGAAGATAGAACAGAACGGTACCAAATTAGATGCTATTGTTCTTGACTATATTAACTTGATGCACTCAAGTATAGGTCAAAATAGTTATGAGCGTGTTAAGTATGCTACAGAACAAGTACGTGCACTATCATATCAGTATAACTGCCCTGTTATTACAGCAACCCAGTTAAATAGATCTGGTTATGATGAAGCAGACCCAGGGCTTGATACAATTGGCGAAAGTATTGGGTTGGCTATGGGTGCTGATGCTATCTTTTCCGTATATCAACAAGAAGGTGATAAGGACTTAGACATACTTAGAATGGGTGTAATGAAGAATCGATTCGGACCTAATCACGGTAATAGTGAGTTTAGTATTCATTACCCTACTTTGACTATTACTGATGGAGAAAGTGGTAATATCGAAAATGCTGCTAATGATGTGTTAAGCGCTATGGAGTTAAAAGCTAATGGTTGAAGAAACCGTTGAAGTTACTAATTATTCTTAATGTCTGGTAAAAGTTATGTATTCACCGACTGTGATTTAGATGGTGTTGGTAGTTACTTAGTTTATAAATGGCTAATTAACGACGCTTCGTATACCGTTTCATCTCATAAAAACTTTAGGGAAGATTTCCTAAAGTGGATGGGTAATAATAAAATTTCAGACTATGAAAAAGTCTATATATTCGATATCAACGTTGCTGAACATAGTGATTTACTTGATCATGATAACATTGTCGTTATTGATCACCATAATGGTAAAGATGGTTATGTAAGTTACAAAAAAGCAACGTTGGTGCTTGATCAGACTTATACTTCAACAACTAAGTTAGTGTTAAAAACACTCTTAACACAAGACAATTCCTTAAAAGCTAAACTAACGCCATCAAAAGCTAAATTAATCACACTAATTGATGATTATGATAGTTATACCCTTAACTATCCTGAAAGTATTGGTTTGAATACGGTACTATGGAGTTATACCGGTGATAGGATTGGTAAGTTTATAACTGAATTCGATAACGGGTTTATTTCATTCAGTAATTATCAGTTGAATATGATTTCAATTGCTAAAAAGAAGGTGGATGAAGCTGTTAATACATCAGACGTGTTTACTGTTACGTTACCGGTTGATGGAGCTAAAAGAAAAGTAGTTTGCATTCAATGTGATCATAACATTAATGAAGTAGCGTCGTCATTAATTGAATTACATAAAGCTGATATTTGTTTAGTTGTTAATTTAAAGTCAAAAGGAGTTAGTTTAAGGAAAAGTACTAAGTGTGAAGTAAATTTGAGTAAGTTAGCTGAAAAACTTTGTGATGGGGGAGGTCATTTTGATTCAGCAGGTGGTGTAATCAACGAAAAGTTTTTAAAGTTTTCAAAACTATTTACTAAAGCATGAAAATTACAAGCAATAACCCAGTAGAAAACACACACGTTAAAGAAGTAACTCATACGTTTATGGGGTTTTGCTCTTTTATTTCAATTCTTCATAACAAAAAGGTAAACTTGCCTAATATCTTTATAATGTTACTTAAAGATAAAAAGCTTCGTACGTTTTTCAAAGAGTTACTTGATATAGATACTGATTTTGAGTTCGTTCAGATGTTTTTATTCTTTGATCCTTCACTTCATAAGAGCAAATACATTATGAAGTATGTTAATAGTAAGAGGAAGAATTTGATTAATTAAGTTTAGTCATATTATTTCTTTAATGACTGAATTTGAAAAGCTAATTTATAATAAACATCTTGCTGAGACAAGATCTAACCAAGGTAAGCCTTTTAAACTCAGACAAAACTTCGATAAAGTAGATGAATCTACAAAATTATATTTGACAAAGCTTGCAAACTTCTTTAACAAGCATAAAAATATTAACATTAACAAATTTTTCAAAGCTCCTTTTGCAATATACAAAGACAAACCTCATTTAGGTTTAGATTTTTATCTATCAATGAAGGCAGTTAAGTTGTATCGTGAGTATATTAACTCAATAAACAGACAATCTCCTGATTCAGATGATGCTAAGAAGAGTTTTAAACTATCAATGGAGTTTGTAATTAAGTTTTGCAAAGAAAAGAAGATAAAATTTTCTGATTATGTTGATTATAGAGAGGAAAATTCGATGAACTCTTTTTTTGAACATCTTAAACATGGAAAAATAACTCTGCTTTTTCTTTTTATGTACCCATCTTTTGAATCTCAACTTAAATCGGTTGATGTTGAGATTAGACAACACATTCTCGGCGATACCTTCAATGATATCGCTAAAATGAGAGTAAAATTCTACAATTGCTCTGAACAAACTAAGAGCGTCTTCAAGAAATTTTTTGATTCAGCTGTTAAAGTCATGGGTTGATTTAATTGCAGCTGATTCTATAATTATTTTTGTAAGGTAACGAGTGTTACCTATACGAATAAGATAAAAAAACTAAACTAAACTAAAATTATGACAAACATCGCAACATTATTCGATAGTATTAAAGATAGCATGGAAAAGACCACCGGACAATCCAATCGTGGTCAGTTTCTAAGGACGGAAGTAGGTAATACTTACACTGTAAGATTGATTCCTAATGTTAAAGACCCAGCTAAGACGTTCTTCCATTATTACACTCATGGTTGGACCTCGTTTGCAACTGGTCAATACATTAATCAGATCAGTCCTAATACGTGGGGTGAACGTGATCCTATTGCTGAAGCAAGGTATAGGTTGTCAAAGACCGGTTCTGAAGAGGAAAAGTCTAAGGCAGCAACAATTATGCGTCGTGAAAACTGGATGGTCAATGTGTATGTTGTAAATGACCCTGTTAATCCTGACAATAACGGTACAATTAAGTTGTTGCGCTTTGGTCGACAGTTGCATAAGATCATTATGGAAGCAATGCAAGGTGAAGAAGCTGAGGATTTCGGTCCTCGCATCTTTGATGTAGCTAATGGTTGTGACTTCCGTGTTAAGGTTGAAAAGCAAGGTGATTATCCAACGTATGTTTCATCAAAATTCGGGTTGCCTAAGGCTTTGAATACTGATTACCAAGGTGGTGTTGATGCTATTCATAACGATGCCCATGATCTTGAGTCGGTATTTACAGTAAAGTCGTATGATGAGCTGAAAGAAACGTTGAACGAGCATTTCTTTTGTGTAAGTAATGATGAAGAAAGTGCTAGTACAACAACAGCTCCAGTTGCAGCAGCATCTATTGTTACCGAAACAGTAGCAACTACAAAAGCAGTAACTGATTCACCTGTAAGTTCAGATGAAGACATTGATGACTTGTTGGCTAGTTTAGATAATCTAGCTTAGTATGCCCGAACAAACACAAACCGACGTAAATTATGATGCAGTAAATGTGGCCTCTCAAGGGAGGCCACATAACCCCTTTGATGATGCCTTAGCTTTTAAATCATTACTTGGTGCGGTTCATGGGGAATTTAATAGAATGGTGAACGATAACCTGGTTTCAGAGTCAAATACCCTTAAAAAAGTAAATGGTAAAGCTATTCTAGAAAAAGGAGTAATGGAATTAATGGGTAAACAACAAGTACAACCTAATGTACCACCTGTTTTAAATCCTAACGAACAAATACCTACACCGCAAGTAATAGAACAGCCACAACAACCCGTTCAACAACAACTTTTACCTACCCAACCTGATAATTCACCTCAAGTGGACCCAGGGCAAATGGAGTTTAACTTTGATAATTCTGCTACAGCACAACAAATTTTTGATAAATTAGAAGATATCGATATTAAACTTAACAATTTATACAAATTAGTTGAGTCCCTTCAAAAGAAACCAACTTCAAGAAAGACTACAACCAAAAAAAAGTAGATTGTAAGTCAAAGGATACACTCTATAATAAGGTATGGTCATTAATATCAAAGATAAGAGTCAATTAATCAATAGTTACCTTAGGCCTATTAGTGCATTGACTGAGGCAGTTGTAATTAAAAATGTAAATAACAAGCTTTTGTGTATTGCAAATAACGAACAAGGGCTTATTTTATGTGCTACATACAATATTGATCTTCAAGACTCAATTAAATTGAATATACCTAACGTAAAACGATTAGAAAAGGTATTATCATTCATTGAAGGTAATGAGATAGCGTTAGATTATAAAGCAAACGCTCTTTCTTATAAAGATAAAAAAATTAGATTTAAATATCACTTTCTAGACGATAATATTATTCAATCTCCTAAACTCAGTCTTGAAAAAATTAACTCGCTTACAAGTGATATTGAGTTTAAAATCGATTTTAGTAAGATTACTGAACTAGCAAAAGGTGCTGCATTTGTTTCCGAATCAGATAAACTATATTTTAATATAAATGAAGATGGAGTTTATGGTGAAATCACTGATCGTTCTAATTCTGCAGTTGATAGTTACTCAATTCTATTGAGTGATGAAAGTGTTAATGCTGATATTTCGTTTCCAGTTCATTTCGACATCGTAAGATTACTTGCAAGTTCAAATTGTGAAGAAATTGCAGTTAGAATTAATACAAACCAAGGGCTATGTATGTTTGATATTAAAACCGACGTTGTAAATCTTAAGTATATTGTACCTGGCCTACAATCATGAAGAATAAAATATCAACATTAGGTTATTTTAAGAAAAGACTTAAAGACAACGGGTTTATTGTTTTAGATTTGTTTAAAAATTACAGTGAACAAGATGACCGTAAATGGACAATAATGGTAAACCCTAGTCAAGAGAGTCTTATTATAACTTGTAAGCGTGATCCTGATTTTGATAACCCTATATTTGAGTTTTCTGATTCAAATATCAAAATGCCAATGAAATTTGCTACGGCATCAATGGAAGTTATTATTGAAAAACTCTTAACTAATTTTAAAATTAGTAATGACAATAAAACATCACCATATTATAAGGATAGGACTGGAAATTGAGTTTAATTTAATAAAATAATTTTATGACAGACGAAAATATTATAGACGTTACACCTGAAGACCTAGAGGAAACATTACCCGGTGGTGATGAAAAAGATAGTTATACACCTAACGATAAAATTAAAGTTCTTATTATAGGTAAAGGGTATATGGGAGATTCTTTAAGTAAATTTCTATCAGTTGATAGTGAAAATCTTGAAGTACATACAATAACTAGAACACAATTAGATTATTTAGAAAAAGATAATTTGATTAATTTTATTAATAACTATCAAGAACAAGGAGTTGATTTTACTTATGTTGTAAACTGTGTAGGATTTACAGGAGAAAGAAATATTGATGAAGTTAAGGGTAACCCTGAACTTAATTTTTATCTTAATGTTTATTTTCCTATAATGCTTGGGTCGATTTGCGATGAACTTAATTTAAGCTTAATTCATATTGGTTCTGGGTGCATTTATACTGATTTACCTTATAATGATGATGAAGGTAATAGAATTAGTTCAAGTAAATTGTACAGAGAGAAAATTAATAGTAATGATGCCGGTGGTAACGACCCAACCGGGTGGAGAGAGAATGATATACCTAACTTTGGTATAGGTAATATTGATTCATCTGAATATAGTAAAGCGAAACATCAATCAGAATTACTATTAACAAATTTGTATAACAATGTCTATGCATTGAGAATTAGATTACCTTTTAGTGAAGAATGGTACCATAAGAGTACGCTTTCTAAATTGCTGAGTTATAAAAATATTGTTAAATCAGTTAATAGTGCAACTTATTTATATGATTTACATAATTTTATTTACAATGTAATTATTTCTGGTGAAATACCTTACGGTATTTACAATATTACTAGTAATGGTACATTAGACGGTGAAACATTTATTAAAGTGTATAATGATTTTAAAGATCGACTGATTGAAAAAGAATTGCTCGATAAAAACGACGATCTTGACAAAGAATTAATTGAGTTAAATGAATTTAAAGATAAATGTAGAATTGTAGAAAATAGAAGTTTTACTATTCTTAATAATGAAATTGCTCAAGAAGCTATTGGTGCTACATTTACAGAAATTAACGAAGAATTATTGGTTAGATGTTTTGAAAATTTGCTTGAAAATGGGTATAATACCGATATTTTAACAAAACATTTACGATCGGAAGATTTTGAAGACCCCGATAATCAAAAAGAACTAACTGAATCAGATTTGTAGTGAATATTTTAGTCACAGGCGGTTTTGGTTTTATAGGTAGTCATCTATGCAACTATTTATCCAATAAAGGTTGTAAAGTCTATAATATTGATTGTAAAACCTACGCTTGTGATTATGTTAAAGTAAAAAACGTTCTTGTTGATAAACATTTTAACGTCGATATTACGGATGTTAATATTTACGATGAAATAAATCAGCAAGAACGTTTTGATGTTTTATTACACTTAGCTGCTGAAAGTCATGTAGATAATAGTATCAAAAATCCAACCGTTTTTGCTAATACTAACGTAATTGGTACTATAAACATGCTTAATTTAGCTAAACAACTTCGTATACCCCGTTTCGTTCAAGTATCTACTGACGAGGTGTATGGTTCATTAAATGAAGGTGATATTTCTTGGACAGAAAGTTCACCTATCAGTCCAAATTCACCTTATTCGGCATCAAAAGCTAGTGCAGATATGATTGCAATGTCGTATCACCGTACATATGGTATGGATATTCGTATTACACGTTGTTGTAATAACTTCGGTGTAGGTCAACACATTGAAAAACTTATACCCAAATCTATTACATACGCTAACAAGTATGGTTTTATCGATATATACGGGGATGGTACAAATATACGTGAATGGATACATGCTGAAGATCACGCTAGAGGTATTTTTAAAGTAATGCAATATGGCGAGCCAGGTAATATCTATAATATTGGTTCGGGTGAAGAGTTAACTAACAATGAAATTGCATCTATGATTAGTACTTTTACTGGAACTAATGCGAAGTTAAATTATATTGAAGATAGAAAAGGTCACGATAAAAGATACTCATTAAATTACGATAAAATAC
>Ga0196905_1000458_pt1 | contig 16457 bp, 23 predicted proteins | sample CB_VirMetaG_3_FD_169098 | JGI IMG/M metagenome (GOLD analysis project Ga0196905, IMG submission 169098) | Freshwater to marine saline gradient viral communities from Chesapeake Bay - CB_1508_1S Viral MetaG (v3) (version 3) | ecosystem: Environmental > Aquatic > Marine > Coastal | place: USA... | reverse complement strand
ACCATGTTGGTATGGTAGATTATAACCTGCTGTATCAATTTGAATTGCAGAAATTTGTCGCACTCGTTCTCTGCTGTTTCCTGTGCCAGAGCCTGACACTGTGATTGCCATAAGATCTGTGTTACCGTAAATTCTGTCTGCAGGGGAAGATGCTGTGCTCCAATCTATCGTTTTTGTATAAGATCTGGTTGCACCACGCTCTGATGCACCGCTACCTTGTAATACATTGTATGCCAGCACAGTGTTGTCAATGGTGCCTGCACCTAAGGCCACTGAGCCTGTGCCGTTGGCTGTAATTTCTAAATCAGCATTAGAAGCATTGGTTGAAATGGTGTTGTCTGTGATGGTTACACCGTCCAATGCCGCTGTGCCTGTTAATGTAAGAGTGGAGCCATCAAAAGTAAGATTGGCTTCTCCGTCTAATTCTGTTGTGGTTGAACCAATAGTAACCAATCTGTTTTCTGCTTGATTGTTCAGTGCTGTGATGGTGCCACCTGACACGGTCGTGAATGTGAATCCACCTGCTCCGTCTGTGGTTAAGACCTGTCCTGAAGTGCCATCTGTAATGCTCAAGTCTGTAAGAGCAGAAGGGATCGTTGGTTTGTTCGTTAAATCGTTATAAGATCCTGAAAATGTTGAATAACCTGAATCGTTGGTCCATTGTGATATGTTTCCTGACTTGTTGGTCAATGTGTCTGTAGAACTCGCCGTGATGTAAGATCCTAAATCTGATATCTGTGATTCTGTTATGCTTAATGCGGCTTGATGTGCTGTGACATCACCTTGTGTGACTGAATAACCTGTAATGTATCCCGCACCATTGGTCAATTGGTTGTTGTTGGTTGGGATAGTTGGGGTACCTGTTAGATCAGAGTATGCTCCTGATGTCGCCACTGTTGCCAGACCCAAATTGGTTGTGGCATTTGATTTCTGTGTGGAAGTAAGTCCCTGTGCCGCTGTATCCACTCTCAATCTATTGCCCAGGGCCGTAGATGTAGTGGTTGCGAAGTTGGCATCGTCTCCCAAAGCCGCCGCTAATTCATTCAAAGTGTTAAGGGTCTCTGGTGCTGAATCTACCGTGTTGGCAATTGCCGTATCCACATACGAAGTAGAAGCATATGATGATAGATCAGGTCCTGTGATTGTGAGTGTGTCTCCTGAAACTGCCGTAGAAACGTTCTGTGTGCCTGCTATTTTAAAAGTTTCGCCTGAATTTATGGTTGTGCCTGTGCTGTCATCGCCCACTATTGTGGTCTGTGAATTAGAAATGAAACCTGAATCATTGGTTAATTCTGAAACTGCTGATGGAATCGTTGGTTTGTTGGTTAAATCTGTATAATCACCTGAAAAATGTGATAGATCTGATATCTGCGACTCTGTAATTGATAGTGCGGCTTGGTGTTGTGTGACATCTGCCTCGCTCACTGCGGTCTTGTAGCCTGAATCGTTAGTAAATTGTGAAATATTTCCTGATTTATTTGTTAGGGTGTCTGTTGATGAAGCCGTGATATAGCCTGCTCCATTGGTTAATTCTGTATTATTAGTTGGAATAGTTGGTTTGTTCGTTAAATCCGTATAAGATCCTGAAAATGTTGAATAAGATGTTAGGTCTGGACCTGTGATTGTAAGAGTATCACCTGACACTGCTGTGGTAATATTCTGTGTGCCCGCAATTTTGAATGTTTCGTTCTGTGCTACCAGTGTGCCTGTGGAGTCATCGCCTACGAAAGTGATACCTGCTGTGTCTCCATCTGAAGCATAAGCCAAAGATGTCCAAGCAGTGGTGCCATCACCTATCTTGAATCTATTTGTGTCTGATTCCCAAGCAAACTCTCCCGCCGCCAATGTGGGGTTGTTAGCAGTCCAGTTTGCCGCTGTGTCTCTTCTTAATTGAATCTGTGTAGCCATTATGCTGATGTTCCTCCGTTTATTGCTGTGGTGCCACCATATGTAGAATTGGCCACTCCACCATCAATATTTATTGCGTTGTTGATCGTTGTGGCATCTACCGTGATCACTCCACCTGTGGTGCCTATGGTAATGCCGCCAGCACCTGATAATTGTAGTGTGCCACCGTCTGCCACTGCCACCGTAGATGAATCTGGTGCTCGCACCGTTATGCCCTGTGCTTGTGATGTGCCTTCAATGGTTATGGTGCCACCTGATGCTGATGTGGTTATGCCTGTGCCACCCACTATGGTGATAGTATCGCCCTGTTGGATGTCTGCGGAGCCTGAATCTGCCGCAACACCTATAGAGGCATCACGCAGATTGATCAGTGATGAATCTATCTCTTCAAATGTTAATGGTGTGCCTTTGGCTAATGTGTCTGTTTCTACCGTGCTCACAGACTGAGATCTTGTGACTATTTTGGCCTTGGTTGGCATTCAGGAACTCCTTGTAATATTACAAGAATATTTATTGGCAATAGGTCTAAATGTTATAGTATGGTATCTGATACTCTGTGCCGTTGATCTTAATTTTAAGATAGCCTACAGGATTGGCAGTGGGTGCAGATGCTGATCCATTGGTGCCAATAGATGTGGATGTGGATGAATTAAAATCAATTCTGCCTGTGCCATGGGGAGATATTTCTATATCTGCATTACTACCAGCATTAATTTTTATCAATCCAGAATTAACTCCAATGTTGGCATCACTGGTGGAATCATTAGATTCTTGCACTGTTAATACAAGATCATTGCCCTGTGCTGTGGTCAATATCGCATTGGTTCCATTGCCGTATATACGAGTTAAGCGAGCATCCAACACAATGTTATTGGTGCTGTCTTCAGTGCCTGCTTGATTGGTATAACCCGCTCCTAACAACAGATCTCCTGAGCAGGTGATGGCATTGATTATGCCACCTGTAGAAATATAATCGCTGGGGCCAACTCCACTGTGATAATCATTGTCGTAATTGATGATGTCTCTGAACACGATGTCTGGTATATTTGCAACTGTATTATAACCAATATTGAGATTGCCTGTGCCACCTGATGCTGACGTGCTGTTAGGATTGATAGTGATTACACCATTTACAGTAGTCAATGTCATTGAACCATTGCCACTGGTAGTTATGTCCTGTCCATTCACATCCAAATCACCCCCCAATTGTGGAGAAGTATCATTTACTAAATCTGTAAGTCCTCCACCTCCACCTGATATCGTGACGGTGTTGCCTGCGACTGTGGCACCTGAGAATGTGATGGTCTCTCCTGCTTCTATGTCTGTAGTAGTAGTGCCATCTGATATTGCAATAGATTGATCACGCAGATTTAGGAAATTAGAATCTAACTCCGCGTTGGTCAGTCCTGTACCTTTGGGTATGCTGTCCGTGGTGACTGTGGTTGTGCTGATTGATCTTGTGGTTAATTTGGCTTTGGTTGGCATTGGCGATCTTTATCTCCTACTGATATTTATTGGGTGAATAATCTATTACGTGGATTATCTTCTTCTTTGAGACGATATTCTATAGATTCTCTCATCAGCATCAGCAGTCGCCAAATGTTGTTATTGTTGTCTGATGATCGTCTTTTATCAGAGATGTTTCTCATATAGAAAGGTGCTCTTTCACTGACTTCAATCAACCAATCTCTGATACTGTGATCCCAGTATTTGTTATGGATAGCAAAAGTCACCATGTCAGATAGAGTTTGTTCAGTCATCTCATCTACCCAATTCCAAATTTGTTTGTCATTTCTTTTAGGAGCACCATACATTTTGATGTGCTCCATCAGTCTGAGATAGAAGTCCGCTACTCGTTCTTGATCATTGTCCGTGATTATCGTTGCCATTATTCTCCTTGTGTATCTTATTGTACGATTTATTGTGCAGTTTGTCAAGATCTGAATTCTTACGTTTGCGTTTCACAATGTTGCCAAATCTATCTTTAACCTTGGGACGACCAACGGCAATAGATCTCTGCAACATATGAACATTTTGCGGTGTCCAACCTTTGCGTTTATCAATTCTACTAAAGTTGACAGCACCAAGACTTCTGCCATGCTGATATTGTTGTCGCATAAATTTTAAAAAAAAAGGCCAGGTGATGGTCCATCTCTGACGCCAATAGGTGGCTTGATTTTTAGCCAATAAAAATTTACGTCTCAGGCTTCTGATCCATGGGTCAGGTCCTGTCTTCCAACGATGTGGTTGTGGTCCCATATCTTTGTATCGCTCTCGCATGAGTTCGCTCATACGACGTCTTCGTTCTTCACTCCAACCATTTCTGGGATCATTTTTAATACCTTTGTTCCAAGGTATATTCCCTGTCTTAAAAGTCATCTCTAACTCTCCTTGCCCAACTGTCTGCATTGGCACGAATGATGTCTGCTTTGTCTTCTGGTGCGAGTGGTTGATTGGTGTCTGGGTAATAAGCACCACCATAGGCCTCCAGCGCCATTTCAGCAGATCTCACAATCAACTTATTGATTTCTTGTTCAGTCATTGTATTCTCCTTATTGTAAGTATTTATTTAATTATAGCAGATGCTGTAAAAAAAAGTCAATCTTTTAAAGATCGTTTGGTCAGCCATTGATATCTTTCTGACCAGGTCATGCCGTAGGCTGAATAGGGTTTGGTGTAGATGGGGTATTTGGTGGTAACGGTGCTTTTGGCACAATTGGTTAGAATCACGAGTAGAAATATGGCTAGTATTCTCAACCTATACTTTCTCGTACTTGATCTGTCGTGTGATACAGCGATCTATAAATTTACGTTCTTTGGTATAACCCTTACCTGTTTTAGCAAACACCAAAGGCTTGGCACTGAGCGTGGTATGAAACACCAGATGATTACCTGATCTATGGCTCCGTATGGAGCCACCTCTGGCCCATATGGCCTCACAGATCTCTCTGGTGTATTTGTGCGTCATACTGCCTTGCTAGGAAACTTGACCACGTTGTCGTGTACCAATTTGCCGTCTGGTCTTCTCTTGCCCTCTTGTTTCTCACGACCCACTCTCGCTGAATTCTCCCACATCCATTTGACGAATTCTGATGGTTCTCGCTTTTCTTGTCTGCCGTCCTCATCGCAGGGCTTGATCTCCCAGCCTGTGATGATGCTACCTTCTGGCAACCAATCAGCGGTCCTGTTGATGGCTTCACTTAACTTGATAGGTCCTTGACCGCAACTGTCATCAATGGTGCCTCCCAACTTGATGGGCATCTCTATCCTGCCAGACTCAACATCTGCCTCACTGCCCATATTGCCTGTGTTGGCACAGTAGTATTGCTCATTGGGGTCTTGGTAGGTGATCTCAAACAACAATCTATTGCTGTCCAATGACACCTCTTCAAACTTGCTCCAATCGTATTTTTCTGTTCTATACATATGGTTCTCCTTTTCTACAATTATAGCACGGACTGACATTTTGTCAATTCTGCCTGTGCCTCCTCAAGTGATAGCATCTTTACATTTTCATCCCAATCTGCTTTGCCAACGGTGTAAGAAGCAATATAACCGTGCTCGTCCCATAGTTCAAAATGGTAGTGGTTGCCAATCTGTTTGCGATCAGTGATCTCATAGAACAAGCCAGTGCGAAAATGCATTGATTTTGTGTAATTCACATAGGGCATATCTTTATATTCTCTTGTACCTGGTACCTCTTTTTGAAATTGTATTCTTTCTTTTGTCATATTATTCCTCCTCTGTTCTCCTTTTAGTTGTAGTATAGCACAGGTCTGTGATTCGTCAACCTATCATTTGCGTTCAGCAAATTTTGCGTTAGGCTGGTAATCCTACCATCATTGCACCAGCAATCAATGAGTCCAGCACACCTAACTCGTGTCGTAGCCAATCAGGCACCTTGTGTGATTCTCTAATACCATCTTTGTCCAATTGATACTGATAACACAAACAATCTTCAGTGAATGCTCTAAATTCAATCAATTCCGTGACCAACTTTTTATAACCCGCGGGATTTTTTTGCAGTTGTCTCTGCATGACTGCATGACAGGTTTTACCTCCTGTTTCAGTGCAAGTGTATCCAGTTTTCCAGTCTGTGTGTGTTTTGATAGAAGCGGCCAGCTGTTGGACCCATTTGTCTAATCCCTTAGAGATTTTAATGGAACCTTTTGGTTTTTTATATGTTGTCATCCTGTGCCTCCTCATAAAAATTTCCTATATTTTTGATACAATCGTGGAATTCATTGGCTATATAGGTCTCGTCAATATCTTGAACTATGTCCCTGAACTGCTGTTTCGTGATGTTTGGAGCATAACGCTCACAGTGTTGCCTGCCCACGAATTCCCACATCAGCGGTTCATCGCCCTTACCTTGGTCAACGTATTCTTGCTTCAACAACTCAATCAGTTGTTCTGCTGTATAACATAACATATGGTTCTCCTTTGTTAGTATGATTATAGCACAGATTGGGATTCTGTCAATCTGGTTTTTGCTGGCGAATTTTTTTACCCCCGCATCTGTGGAAATTTTTACAAGCAGTATAGGCCACCGTATCGCCACCGTTTCAGGGGGCGCCTCTTACCTGTTTACCATGATCGTATAACGGTGAGTGAGGGCTTACACCCTCACTCATATGACAAAGGAGAGTGGAGCCATTCACCATATGAACTCCACTCACCTATTATAAACCACTGTCTATTATAGCACGAAACGAGAGATTGTCAACCCCTTAGGCTGGTGTGTCAAAGCCACACTGGAGATTGACCATATCTACCAAATTCTGTTGTTGGCTGTGATCAAGGTTGTGCCACTCCTCTTGTAGTTCAGAGGTGATCCAACCCTTACCCAGTCCCCTGTCTATCTCTGATTCAGTGAAATCAGCCACTGATGTGTAGGCCTTGTCCACGCTCCAACTCTCCATGTGTTCAACCAGTGCTTCATATCTTGTTTTAATCATTCTTCATTATAGCATGAAACGAGCGCCTGTCAACCCCTTAGGCTGGTATGGGATGATGCAGTCTGCTCTGTGCAGTCTCCTGCCTCTGACGCTGTATCTTCGCCAGCAACTCTGGGGGCACTTGATCGTCCGTGAGCACCGCTGTCACTGTGTGGTCCTGTGTGCGAAACAGGCCCCAGTCAGCACAGTCAATGCCCATCGCGGGCAAATAGTACAGTGCTGAATAATAGCCCCGCATGGGTGGTGCTCCCTCCTCCGCCCATTGTGGCAGGGGGTGCCCCTCGTCGTGCATCAGGTAAACCAATCTACCGTCTGCTAATCTTACTATGTCACCTTCTTTATATTTCATCGTATGCTCCTTTGTTATAATATTAGTATAGCACACTTGGTAACGCCGTCAACCCCCATCAAGTGTGGTTCAAACGGTCAGAAGGCGGGGCTTATTATAAGATAATAGCACAAAAACCCAGATTGTCAATGGTAAATGCACAGAAAAAAACCATGGGAATCAGTGATTTAGAACGATATGGCACGGTCTGAACGGTGGGGTGGGTGGTTGATAGAATGGTAAATCAGGTCTGGCTTTTTAGGCGAAAAAACGCCCCATATACGGCCCCGTGTAGACCATTCTGCCACTTTTCTCGTGCTCCGTAACCCCCCTTAAAGTGCCCCTAATGTGTGCTCAATACAGACTGCTTTATGCTGGCTCCTTTACCGTTTCACCTGCTTCCTCCATTATGCGATCACCTTCGTAGTGTATGTAATCTTCCAACGATTCAATCGCGTGTCCTTCTTCTACACTGCCCCTGTAGTAATCGTAGATAAGTTCAATCTGGTCTCTGGTGTATTTGTCCAATAGTTCTGGTTTGTGATTTAACAGAGTGTTTATTCTCCTGTTGTATTCTTCATATATGTTGGTCATGCTGGCTCCTTGTGTTTGTTCAATTGACGGGCCACGAATGGTCCGCCCTCTGCCCATTCTACCACATCATCTGCTGTTTGGCCTGTGTTCCATGCCCGTTGCCATATGGCACTTTCAGCCAATACCTGTAATTTTATAGTGTTACTGAAAGCCACTATCGCAAAGTGGAAATGCTCTACGATGCTACGGAACAGGTCCCATACTTTATCAGGTGTGCAATAACACGACACCCCTGCGAAACGGTCGTTGATGGAAACCATTGTGAACTGGTTGCGTATCTGGTCCAAATGCTCTGACCATTGTGCGTCTGTGTAGCCTGGGTCAGGGTCTCTGGTGATTAGGCCCGTCTGCGTACGATCTCCCTCTTCATGTTTAAAAGTAGGCAGTATGGCCAGGAAATAACCTGCCACCATATCTCCGTCATGCCTTGGACGAGTGATCTCTGGCAATACGGCGTCCCAGTCCTCTTTTATCATACAGGTTGAGTATTGCACGGGTGCTTTCTCCATCATATCAATCAGTTTTTGGGTCTCGTGGGGCACTGTAAATATCGCAAACGGTCCTTTGCCCCTTGCGGCGTCCCACATCAGGTGTTTGCCTGTGCTAAACCCACCCACACCATCTTCCGTGTACTCTGTGCTGGCCTTGCCAAACAATTCCTTGGCAGTGTAGTGTGTCTTCTTGGTCTTGCCCTGTTGCTGGGCTTGTCGCACTCTCTCTTCGCGAGTGCCTCTGTTTTTTGCTTGTCCCATTCGTTGCTCCTTTGTTATCTTATAATAGCATGGTTTTGCGAGTTGTCAACCTCAAAAAACGGGGTCTAATACACCAGATCGCTGTCTTGCAAGGGCCTTGTGTCATAGAACCGTCTGTTCTGTTGTGCGGCCCAAAATCTCTCCGCTTTGGGAATCTTCCGCTCTTCAGCCTGGGTCAAGAATGCTATGCTCTTGTCACAATACTTGGTCTTGCTGTCTTTCTTGGCCTTGTCCCAGGCCTTCTTCTGTGCTTGGCGGCCTGCCCTGTCTTTGGCCGTGAAACCCCATTTCCGTGACTGTGGGTTCCATTTGAAACCTGCCTTCCGCACTGCTTGATCAAATTGCTTATCTCGCTGGGCCTGTTGTGCTTGAGTGTATTGGCTGGCCTTGTAGAAACTGACCCTGCCGTGTTCTAACAATATTCGTGCTCTGGTCTCTGATTCCAGATACACCACTTGGTCTTGTTTGCCTGCCAACCGCATGGATAATTCTGCTGGTGAAATAATGCCTGCCTGGATGACCATGTTGCTGTATGTCCGCTCGTGTGCTCTGGCATCAATCTCCCATGGTGCATCTTTGTATGCGCCTGAGTAGTATTTGCCCTGCCAATAGCCCTGCTCCCACCTGCCATCGTGCGTCATCTTGTGGTTCCTGCCGTTCCTACTCAACAGGCCCTCCTTGTACTGCACTGCGTGTCTGGCCTCGTGTGCCACGATTCTCAACAGCCTCGCCATGGTTGCTCCGTACAGGTTTCTGAAATTCAACACACTCTGCAGAGTGTTTTGATACCACAGACCTGCGTGAAAGGCATCTCTGCCCCAATAGGCCGTCCTACCAAATTCCATACGGCTGTCTATCTGTAATTGGTCTGCGAGCCAGTTGTGACATCTGGTCATAATCTCCATCACATCTCTCTCGTTTTGATTCCTTGGTGCTAATCCTATATTTGCCATATCAGTTGTGCTCCTCCTGATAGTCTTGTAATATTTTGACAATTTCTATATCATCCCATAATTCTATGGCCTCTCTCCAACACCAATCACCAGACATACCTTCTTTCTGAAAATTTGAAGTAATAATATCAGCATGGATATCCCAAGCATCTGTGTCTAATCGCTCATCACTGGTAGCCCAGTCCATAACCTCTTCGCACTTAACAAGGTCATTGTCAAAAAATTTTTTTAATTTAGTCATCTTATTCTCCTTTGTTATTATCAGTATAGCACAATCCGCTGTGCTGTCAACCACCATGATGGCATTTTTCTTTTTCAAAGCCTAATTCTTTTGCCCATTTACGGAATTGTGCCGCTTCATCATGACGGATTGTAAAATCTATCCAATTGCCATAATTGCAAGTGTGATCCTGGCCAGGTCTTGTAAGGCCCAGACTGAATCTGGTCCCTCGTTTGTCCAGTTGCCAAAATTTGGTAAGAGGAACTGCATCACCATCTAATAAAACCTGTTCCCATTTTTTGACTATGTCAGTCAACTCCTTTTTCTGGTTATTGTTCATCTTTTCATCTCCTTTGTCATACTATCATTATAACACACCCAACTCTGCTGTCAACCTCTGCTCCTGACGGCAAAATCGTTTGTATTTCGCAATAGAATATCTGTAGGCCAGTGCAACGATCTGTGAGTAGTCGTCTGGCACATCACACTGGGCAAATTGTAGGTAGATCTGTTGCAGAATAGCAACACCCTGTGATTCTGTGTAATCACCCATATAGACCTGATCTGCCAGGTCTTTGTAATTGGTAAATTTGTGTTTGTAGCAGTTGAATTGTTGCAGTTTACGGTCTGTGTACCAGGCCTCTGATTTCATATTCAGCCTGTTGACATCACCTACCTCCAGTACCTCACGGAAACTGACTGGTGATTTGTGACCGCTGTGTTTTCTCAATAGTTTAAATGCCTGTTTCATACTATCATTATAGCACGTTTGGTAATATGGTCAACCTCAAAAAACGGGCATAAAATGGGGGTTTTTTAGGTCTAATGTAGTGCATAAGCAATATTCTTCACTGATTTGCTCCAGCATCTACGGCAATCACCGCATTTGCCCGTGTGTACGGCTGGACAATCGCCCTGGCCTCGCACGACGGTCGCGGTGTGTGTCCAACTCTCTGGTGCTGGTTGGTCAATCATTGCTGGTGAGAATCTCACCGTAAGGTTGCTGGGTGCCAATTCTAACCAGGGTTTTACCCAGGCCTCTTTTGTAGGCATCCAGTGTCGCACATCAGGTGTGGCCTCGCATACCTCAAAGATACGCAAGAGGTGATCTAGGTCCTGCACATCACCAGTGTCGTGCCATCTAAAATAGGGTGATTGCGATTGATAACGGTTGATGATTGTGATCATTGCCTGAGTCCATTCAGGGTCAGTGATACTCGCTAATCTACGATATTGTGCCTTCACAATTGAAGGAAATCTATGGTAATTGCCTTTGAAAGCATAACAACTGGCACAAACTGAACCAGGCTCTTTTCTCAACCTCGCACCAGTCTTACAGGCCGCGGCTGGCAGTCCATACGCATAACCAGGCAACTTTTTGTTGTTCTTGGTAATGCCGCCAACTATTTGTAATGCTTGTCTAATCAACATATACAATCAGTATAGCACGATTGGTAATACCGTCAACCTTAAAAAACTGGCATAAAATGGGGTTTATTTGGGCAAAGACACCGTTTTTTTTGCGATCTTGTGAGTTTTAGCGATATGGGATAGCATCAGAGTGAGGTTCTATACTATGGGAGTAAGCCCTTGGGCTTTGGAACAGAACCTCACCTGTTTATAGCGAAGCAGATGTTATACTTGTTTTGGAGAATAAGAGATCTGCTTCTGTAGTATTTATTAAGGGTGCAAAAAGGGTGAAGGAATCAGGGTGTCCAGTTTTAAGAATCATGGCCTGACAAATAGACGAACACCCTGACTTATAAGATACAAACCCAGTCCGCACTTGCAAGGGAGAACATAGGTGAGTGCTTGTATTTATGACTCAGGCTCAAAAAGGTTGCTTTTTTTTAGGGTTGGCATATATACTTGCAGTTATTGTTTTGGAGAATTATCACAAAAATTCTTGGGGTGTAAAGAACGCACCATCTTAGTAGCAGGTCCCAGACCCTTAAGGCGTTTTAACCAATGAGCCAGCGAGGTGATCAGATCTGTGAGGCAGAGAGGCCAGAGATACGAATCTAAACGACAAACCACTCTCAAAAAAAAAACGTTCTGATAATCAGACTGATTGAAATATTCAATTTAATTCATTAGAGAAATGTTTGCGAGTCATTTATGACGAAGCAAAGGTCATCTCAGATGACCTACTCAGTGCTGTCGCACTTCGTCTTCTTGACTCCTTCAAATGAAATTCATTCAGTAGATATAGGCGTTAAGTCGCCAAGAGGTCTGACTTGGGACGTCGTCTTTGTTGAGACAAAAAACTACGAAGCCGTATAATTTTAGGTCGCACCTGATTTTTAAGAACAAAATTACAGGAGTGATGTGGTGATCCAGGGCATACACCTGTGCCTTGACCATTGCCCTGTTTTCGCTCGCAACGCCATTTGCCCAATTTTCGCATTAGGTCTAAAAAACTATTTGGTCGCATTAGGACTGAATGGTGTGATTGGTTACAGTCACATAAGCAGATCGTCTGCCCAGGCTGTTGATGCTGGCCACTCTCACGTCATACGCAGTGCCTACTGTGACTCCTGTGATGAAAAAATATTCTTCCACAGTGGTGCCTGCAGTGGTCCAATCTGAATCAGCAGAATCACGATATTGTACCACATAACTGGTGTGATATGGATCCACAGTTTCAGTCCATGTGGCATATAAACGAATCACTGTGCTGTCAGATTCTACGTAGCCGCCTGAATTGGTGACAAGATTGTAGGCAGAGCCTGATGCTAACACCAAGTTGGTAGGTGCTGGTGCTGACAGAGGATCTGGTAGATTGATGCTGGGTCTGGTATAGTCTGCGCCTGAACTATCAATGGCATAGGCAGATGGTTGATGCTCCACAGCATTGACTTCAACTGCTCCATCTGTGGTCACTCTGAGATCCACAATTCTAAATAGGCCATCTAAACCAATGGTATCTATGGTGACTCTGATTAGGTCGCCCACTGAATTGTTGCTGGTGGTTAAGTTGGTGTTGAAAGTAATAAATTTTTGAGATCTGGATCTACGCACAAACACACGAGCAAATTGTTCTGCAATTTTACGATTGGCAATGGTAGGTAGAGTGATTCTTTTCTCTAATCTGGCTCCATCTGCCGCCAGATAGGCAGTGTCATCAGCAGACCCTTCTTCTGGATAGATCACATCATTGGGTTGATAGCCCGCCTCTGGATCCACGTAGGTGATTATGGCTCTGTTGCATTTGTGTTCTTTGCTCTCTCCCTCCAATTGTACTCCTCCAATGATATGCTCATTGGTTACGGTGAATACAGTGGCAGGATCTGATGGTGTGGCAGTGATGTCTGTGTCATCGCCTCCATTTTCAATTTTCAATATGTACTTGCCGCCTTGATAAGGCATGATACCACGGAAACTGGCCAATAGAATTTTACAATTACTCAATAGAGTGTTGGCAGTATCCATCACAGCATCACAAGTGAATGCCGCAGAAGTGGTAGCATTGGCATAGGTCACAGTTTGGGCACACAAGTCCGCCGCCGCTTTCCAAGAGGTCCAATCAAAAAGATCATTGCTCAATCCTTTGCCGTATCGCTCTGATCTCAAATAATCACACAGCACAGACACAGGATTATTCACATAGGTTTTGGTATCGCTGTCGTAGGCCGTGTTGTAGGTAGCAGGATCAATGGTGGTTAGGTCCAAAATAGTTTTGCCTTGTACCACCAGTTTGGCGTTGGGTATGCCGCCTCCATATGGATTGTTGTTGGGGTTTTCAGAAGTGTTGTAGCCCACCCATTCATATCTTAAAGCAATGTAGGCCAGTCCAGATAACTTGTGATTGTCTGTCCAACCTGGTGCTTCTTTTAATAGGGTTGATGCCACTTGGTTGTCCCTGCCATCAAAGAATTGTGCCACCAATTTATTGGCATAGTTGCCTGAAGAAGGAGTGGCCTGCACTCCGTGAGCATAAGATGACAGAGGTACTTCGTTGTCATCAATGCTTAATTTATTGTAGCCGCTGATCTGCCCTTCACACAGCACCATGGCCACGTAAAGATATTTGTTGTTGCTACCGTTCGTAGAAACGAACACACGAGTCCCCCCAATGGCTCTTTGTCCATACACAATGGGTATGTTTTCAACTGCAGAATCTTTGTTGACTAAAACTCCCTCAATGGCTTGGGCTTGATCTGTGCCTATGCCATAATCAGGCACATCAATATTCATTCCAAACGGAGAAGTGACTGCTGATACGATGCTGGATACCACCTTGGATACCAGATTGATTGCTCCTTTGGCAAGATTAGTTACTGCTCTGAATGCCTTACTAAAAAAACCCATTATCTTGTTACCTTATATGTTTTCTTACTTTCATAAGTTGGATATTGTTTCATTGCTCTGTCTAATATTTCGCAATCATTACACAGAGTCCAGTTGTCTGCGGTGTTTAATATTTTTATATCTATAGATTCTAACACATCCATGATAGCATATAAAATTTCTAAATAATTTTCTTCTGTTCTTTCTGTGAGTGTAAGATAGATGTTTTCTAATTTGGCTGTAGGTTGTTGCAAATAAAAAAGATGAAATACTTCTAAAAAAGCAAAACCTATCATTTCATCATCTTTAAACACTCCAAAATCTATGTTAACTAATTTTTTAGATAGAGCATTTTTTAATCCTATCATTAAAAGATCATCACGAATGTTTTCTATGCCTTTTTCTTTCAATGATTGTTTTGCCAACACAAAAAGATCTCTTAGATCTGATGTTTTAATTCTTCTAACCACTATTCCTTCCATTAGGTTCTCCCCCATCTTATGTCTTGTATGATTTGTGCTGAAAAATTCATGCCTTGATCGCTGGCAAACTCTCTGTTCTGCGACGCTGGATTGGTTCTTCTGCCATTGGTTCTTTCAAAGTCAGCAAACTGCGATGCCACTGTAATTACTATGGTAGCAGTGTTGGTTTCTTCTCTGATAGAATATCCTAATATACGACCATCAAATATGGTATAGACATCATCATTGGTAAATGAATAATCATCATTTAATATTGCTCTATAGATAACCACTCGTTTGTTAAGATATTCGTTATTGATTAGTAGAGCAATGGTGGCAGTATCTACTGCGGTAAATGTCATGTCCAATTGCCCCACTCTAAGATCAGATGATTCTATGATATTGCCAAAATTTAAAAATTGGCCTTGTGCTACATAGGTATTCAAACCTGCGTCAGGAGCAGTGGGTGAATCCCAATCAATGTCTATGTTGGTAGATGTGAGATAAAGGCTGTCTGTGAGATGCAGTTCAATTAGGTCTGCTGTGAATACGGTTCTTTCTGCCAATTTGGTTTGTAAGGTAGCAGGAAATTGTCTTGTCATTAAATCTCCTCATTGACAGTGATTTCGTATTTGTAGGTTCCATCAGCCTGTGTAATAAACTTGATCTGATCATTATCCAAATACACTGTGAATGGTACATTGGTGTAAGTTATGGTTTGACCACCACCTGTTAGTGCTGTGGTTAAAGATGGATAGAATGGTATTCTGGTTAAAGTGCTACCATCAAAATTTACGTCTTCTGTTACCATATAAACCTTGTTGTGATTGGAAAATTTAATTAGATCACCTTTCTTCAGTGTGCCTGTGCCATCAATTGTTACACCTACTGCGGTAGATCCTGCTGATAGACTGATCACAGGTGATGTGCTGGAGGTGTTGGCCACTGTGATTGTGCCTGAGGCAGTGCCTCTGGTGGTTGCAATTTCTGGTGGTACGATAGTGAATGCTTCATATTGACCATTCTGTTGTACCAAGAAAGCATAATCTGCCATCATGTTAGCACGAGTCATTGAAGGCGATTTTAATTTGAAACTCCAGAATTGACCGCCTACTTTTAATCGCTGTGTTTTGCCAGATACGCTCACTGTTACTCTGGTTGTGGTGTTGCTTTGGAAATCTAATGTTTCAAAACCTACTGTGCTGGGAAATGTACCTGACATTATGCTGTTAAACTCCTTTTGCCTCGTTCAGCAAGACCTCTATTGATCAATCCAATAATAAGATCTTGTCTTGTAGTTAGTAATTCATTGAAATCAGAGGCATCAATTGTGTTGATGTTGAATGTTACGTTGATGTTATCGCCACCTGCACTGCTCATGCCTGTGCTGTTGCCCAACTCATTATTAGGTATAACTTCACCTGCTGTGCCTGGAACGAATAATTCTGGTCCTCTTTCTCCCACGATGATGGGTTGATTTGCAGGAGTTCTACCTCCATTAGCAAAGAACGGTATGCCAAAGCCACCGCCTCCACCAAAGAATGCCAATACTGTTCTCAATGCAATTTCTTTTTGTAATTGGGCATTGATTTCTTTCTGTCTGCCTAATACACCTCTTAAGAATTTTTCTAAAGGTTCTAACACAAATATGGTTATACCTAAATTGATGAATCCTTGTATTAGAGATCTAATAGTGGCTTGCACTATATTGCCCAATGCTTCGTCTAATGATTTGGCTTTCATTATGACATCTGTCAATTCTGACGATGCTGTGTTTCTAAACTCTACAAACGCATCTGCCACAATTTTGGTTTTGGCAACCAAAATATCAAAATCTCCAATGGCGATTTTAAGACCTGAATACAGCGGATTGAGTTCTAAATCTCTGTCAATTGCTTTTTGTAAATTGTATTGATCTTGTAATAATTGTTTTTCTTTTTTAATCAGTGCCGCTCTGGCAATGGCTAATTGATTTGCTCTGTAGGTTTTATTG
>Ga0196905_1000450_pt1 | contig 16572 bp, 23 predicted proteins | sample CB_VirMetaG_3_FD_169098 | JGI IMG/M metagenome (GOLD analysis project Ga0196905, IMG submission 169098) | Freshwater to marine saline gradient viral communities from Chesapeake Bay - CB_1508_1S Viral MetaG (v3) (version 3) | ecosystem: Environmental > Aquatic > Marine > Coastal | place: USA... | reverse complement strand
ATATTAAAACTTTATTAAAACTTAAATTAAATAAAAAAAACTCCACCTTTTACAGTGGAGTTTTATGGAAGACATTAAAGAACCAAGTTATAAATAAATCTTATGATTTGAGTAATATGAAAAAGAATCACTTGGCGTCTTGTAATATAAATATACTGAATTATTTTTTGTCGGTAAAGTAGTTTTTGTATTTTTCCATAAATTGCTGGTGGATATTCTCTTCGGTATTATATCCTAATATGTTGAATAATAGTTTTAATTGTTCCCTTATATCTTCCGTATCCTCAATATTCCAATGTCCGTAGGGGTATTGCTCCAATCTCTGTTTTTTCTTATATTGAATATGTCTACACTCCTTACAATTAGCACTATAAAAAGAATTGCTCTTAATAAATAATCCTACTGGTAAATATTTTTCACAGTCATAACACCATACATCTCCATTACAATTTATCCTTTCTGCTATAAATCTATTCTTACGCATATATTCCTAAATATATGTAATATATTTTTTTTTACAACCAACTTGATACTTTTGCTTTTATGTTGTATATTTATCTTAATAAAGATAATAATATTATGAAAAAATTAAAAAAACAAAGACCAGAAGAACTAGTAACATTAAAAATTGACAGATTAACTCATCAAAGAATTAAAGAACATTGTATAACTAATGATTTTTATATTCATTTATTTGTTGAAGAAGTAATAAACACTTATCTAAATAATCAAAAAAATGGAACAGAGAAGAAAAGCGTTTAACTTCCTACGCAGTTATTATGATGTTATTGATGAAATACACGATGACAAAGACAAATTAGATTATCTTATGGCAATACTTGATAAACAATTCAAGGGTGTTGAACCACAATTAACTGGTATTCCTAAATTATCATATGTAGGTCAAAAACATAGTATAGATACATCAAGAAAAGGTTGGGAGGATAAAGTAGGTTATGAACCCCCTACCCTTACCCTAGACCCTACCCTTACCATAGGGGGTAGTCAAGGGGGTATAGAACCCCCTACCTTAACCTACCCACAGAACGCTCCTATGACTACCGAACCCCCTACCGAAGGGGGTACTGAACCCCCTTACCTACAAGAGCAAGAGCAAGAGAAAGAAGAAGTAAAAGAATATACTAGTTCTAGAGAAAGTGTCAATATGACACTAACTTATAATGAATTGGATGAACAACAAAAAAGAACTTTTTACAATAAATCTAAAGCGGACATTGAATATCTAATAACCAACTACAATTATACTTTAGATAAAGCAATGGAGATACAATATTCAACGGAACAAGAATTAAATATATTTGAGTTATGATAAAGATTGATATTGATGATTTGATTGTTGAACTATCATATTTCAATTCTAATGTAGTTTTAACCCGCAAGGGGTATGATGTATTCAAGGACAACCTATTCGTTGAATACAACGGAAAAAAACAACAAATAGAACCTAATGAATTAACAATACTGGACTTTAATTTGATTTGGTATAAACATAGACCTAATTATTCTAATCCTTCTCAACGAAAGTTAGATGTGGAACATCTGTTAAGTGTATGTAATTGGACTAGTGAAAAAATATACGGATAGTGAAAAAAAGTATATTTCAACTATTTATATAATATGAGTAAAAGATTTGAGGCTCAACTCAATTTAAGAATAATGGGTAAAGATGGTTGGTTGTACTTCTGTCGTCAATGTGGAGATTATCTACCAGAAACTCAATTCCATAAAAGGAAAGGTTCTACTTGGGGTTATAACAGCAGTTGTAAGAATCACGGACAACAAGTTAAAACTGAATATGACCCAGATATGGAATATCTTAAACTTAATCCTATTACTGAAGAAGATTTCATTGAATTAAAGAAGTTCTTAACCAAACTAGGTTATTGTTATGATTGTGGTAAATCAGTACACGAACAATTTATGGAACGACACAAAAAATACTTCAACAAATAAATAAAAAAGTTTTTATCTTTTCTTGATTGTTGTGATATTTATTATTATAATTGAAGTATAATAAATGAGTAATATGAGCTACACAAAAAGACATTATGAAAAAATGATTGACGAGCAAGTTGATTATTGGGTTGATGCTGAAATACAGTATCAACAATGGAAAGAAAAACAAATCACTCAATACGAGCAGATGCTCGCTGAACGAGATGAAGATTATTACAGAGAACTTGAAGATGAAAAGTTCCAAAGTGAATTAAACGATTATTGGGAAAACAGACACGAACTATGGCTAGAGAATTAAACAAAGAAGGAAATGACGCTAAACGAAGATTATTAAATGATTGGAGTGATGTGTATGGTGTAAACTATAACTTTGGATTTTTCTTACCAGAAGATGATGAAGAGTTAAATAACATATCAATAGGATTCAATTGTTTAAGTTTACAACAAGATGGTGAGGTTGATATACTTTTGACTTTTACAGCCGAAGATGCTTGTTTTATGGTTGAAGAGTTTTTAACGCAGTATTCTCAATTGTACCTAAACCATATAGCAAAAAGAGTAGGAAATGAACCACAAGAAACCGACTATTGAGGAGTATTTGGAATTATCACCACAACTTCAACATTATTACAGAACTAACTATCCAGAATTGAATTATCCATTACCAAGTCAATTAAAAAATGAGAACAAACCACCCTTTGAGGTATGGAGAGAACTACCATATTATTTGAGGAAGAAATGGAGAGATTTATACCCCGATGAATACCCTAAACTAAAATCTTATAAAAACAAACAAAATGTCAAAAATTAAAGTAACCCCCGAGATTGTAAGAAACATCTATAAGAGAATTATTGTAGGTGAGACACAAGAAGATATTGCTAAACGATATAAAGTATCCAGAGCACATATCAGCAAGATTAAACTTGGTATGAGTGAAAACCCACCATCACACGCAAGATGGGCTCATATCTGGCAAGAATTAAATAAAAGTGAAGATAAATTAAAAAAAGTTGTAAATATTATTGACTGATAATATATTTATAACTATATTTGATATATAAACAATTAAAAAAATGAGTAATATGAAAAACACAGCAACAGACAAGGATAAACAAATTATCCGTCAATCACAACTTAAATTATCTTTGGATTATTTTAACAGTTGTAACATCTGTCCTTCAATGACAGATTTAATCAAAACAACCACGATGTTGGAAGATTTCATAATAAATGGTTATTCCAAAGAACTTGTAACAAAGTTTGAGAAGTTGGATAATTACATTAACGAGATTAAAACTAAACAAAATGCCTAGACCACAGATTAAACAAACAGTTAGGATTTTGTTGGAGAACCACCCTTTGTTAAGGGAGGACGCAAACTACCTAATCTCACACATTTGGAGACACCAAGCAGCTGAATTGGGTATTACAGCAAGTGAAGATATTTTTACTGCGATGTGTAATAAAACTATTTGGAACGCTGAAAGTATCCGTAGAAGTAGAAGGAAGGTTATACAAGAAAACCCACACCTCGCACCTACTGCTGATATAGAAGAACGAAATAGGATGATTGAGGCGATAATGAGAAGGAACAGAGGTGAATTAGAATAAATCAGTATTTTTTCTGTTCATAAAGAAAACCAGTAAGTTAATCTTTCTGGTTTTTCTTTTTATTAAAACTTTGATAAATCCTTATTAGATTCAACAATAGTCCCGTTAATAGTACCAATATGGTTATTTCCGCTTGAAACTTCATTAGGTATGAGAACACACCCGCAATCGTAAAGCCGTTCGCAATAGTATCCTTTTCCATATTTTTAGTTGTTTGAGTGTCCATACCAAGTTGGAAACGATGAACCACAACATAATGGCCCCATAAGATTATAGTTATTTGACTTAAACTTATCACCTCTACCCCAAGCACCATTTGGTAAAGTTATTGCTGACTTAAAAGGTTGATTAACCTCTGGTGGTAATTGTCCATCATTTAAGTTTCCGTTATTGTATTCGGGGTATAATCCACTCTTAAATATCAAATGTCTTCTTAATAAATTATCATTAAACTCCGCTTGGTTCTTTGAGTTGTTCTTCATATACTGGAACATCTTAAAGTCAGTTGGAGCACCTTGTTCACTTCTATTCTGTACCAATCCAACACTCATCCATTTCATCGCAAAATTATCAAGTCCCAAGTAGTAAGAATAACTTATAAGTGCTGGTTGAATATAAACATCTAATAAATCTTTATAGTTGGAATTAGATGGGTTATATATTGTTCCATCACCAACAATATCCAACATCTTGTTAAAAAGGTTTGTACCTAAACTTTCTTGAATAAAGATATTCTGTGCTTGAAGAATACAAAAACGCAATTCATCACTTTGGACATTCTCGTTAATGGCGGTGTATGTCTTTAACACCTCTTCACTTATTAACAATACATTTTTCATTATAATATTTGGTTTGGTTCTATTACTAATGTTATCTCCTCGTTTGGATATATCAAACTAATAAGGGGTTCTATTTCTCTGTTTATGAACTTTTGGACTGGTTTAATAGTTGTATTCATAAATAGTTTGTATGATGTTTCCAACTGGTCTGCTGAACTTGTAAACCCACCTGGATTAGGTAGTCCAATCAAAGAACCATCAATAATTTTGTGTCCGCTCATTATCTGTTTTTGGACTAACTCAAAGATGGAACTGAAATATCCTTGTTCCACATTTGATTGTATTTGTGTAATCTCTGGCTTCTCACTTTCATCACCATAAGATACAACAACTCTACCCGTGTTGGATGCTCCCATATATCTGTCCTCAATACCTCTTAAGATTTGTTCTTGTTCGTTTTGACTATCGGGTGCTTGAACCTTAAAGTGAACCCATAATGAAGGGTTTAATCCGTTTTGGATATTAGCAAGGTTATGAACTGTAATCTCGTGATTCAATTTAACATCATTGATAACACTTAACCAATCGGGGGCTCCATAGTAGTCATATCCACTTTGATATTGCTTGATATGAACTATCTGTCTGTCTGTGTAGTTCTTTGGGTCAAACTCACTAAACTCAACCATACCACTCTTTCTCCAATTAGCCCAATCTCTACAATACAAATACTTTGTTACATCACCACCTAATTCAGTTGGTTTGTGTAATCTCATATACCTTGAAGGAATAACATAAAAACCACTTAACCCCTCACTTCTATCTTCTCTCCATATTGCCTCCAAAAATACATTACCCGTAGTTAAAAACTCAAAGTAGATTTGTCTTGCTACATCATTAAGAGTTTGTTTGTGGTTAATTTGATAATCATTTGTGTACCCTTGTCCTACCGCATTATCAACCTTGCTTCTAATACATGCGTTCTGTATAGGTGATGCGTCGTTTAACAAATATAGTTCATTTACGAACATATTATCTTCACCCCATCTAATGAATATCTCATTACGGGTTATTACCTCCTTAAAACTTGTTAAGGTGGACATATTGAAATTAAGTTTTTCTATGTTAATCATTATCCTTTATATACTGTAAATACATCGGTGTTTGCTGTATATGAAACTAACTCGTTTTGAGTATTACCAGTTCCTATTAAACGGGCTGTTGTCTCATATACCACATCGTATGCCGACATTGGGTTTAAGTTTGTGGTTGATACTTGTTCGTATACCTTAACAAAGTAATCACCAGGTATTAAATGTAAATTAACTGTGTTGTCCGCAGTTATTGCCGTAAACACTTCGGGTACTGAATTATCAACTCTTATACTAAACAAATCATACGGAGGGTTATACGACACAGTTGTTGGATACTGATAGGGTATAAATCTCCATCTTTGGTTCGTTAATTTATGTTGAACACTCCACAAATATGTAGGACTACTTAACGACTTATTTAAGGAACAAGTCGCTGTAGCTACATTTAATTGACTTTGGTTTAGTATTATCATCTTTTAATAAATATTTCTTCCTAATGTGGTGTGGAAAGTGTTTATTAGTCCATCAATCGTATTTACTTCACTTGGGGTTAAATAATCACCACAGAATACCGACTGAACCCTACCATTATAGTATTGACCCGAATACGGACTACCATTTACATTTAATACCATTACATAATAAGGTTGATTTGGTAATCCAGCACTACCCGTAGTTGAACCACTAACAATTTGACTATCACCACCACTTGCGTCTTTATATGTTGATTTTGTTGGTGTATTATCAAATGTTCCAATATAAGAACCATCCCAACTAGCAAATGTTCTTAAGGCTTCAACTCTTGAAGTATTATATCCGTATATTCCTATAGTTTGTGCTCCGCTGTTTTGATATTGTGTGTTTAAGTAAGTTCCATCATAAGAACCAACTGGGAATACTTCACCATTTCCTCCACCGATGTTTCCACCAACAAGATAATAACCCGTTGAACTATTTGTTGGGCTACTTTCTATACTTGGGTTATAGTTTGTATTTCCATATCCACTTCCAGTATTAGTAATACCCGAATAATCAAATGTTAAATCACCAACATTATTCCAAGTAATATCAAAACTACTATTTGTTCTAATGGCGTTTAATGCCATTGAACTACTTGTTTCACCTAACATTAGGTAAAGAATATCTAATTTACTATAAAGTCCATTTGATTTTAAGTCCTTGAATAATGTATTAGTTGCCCCCGAAATTGTAGCATCTAAACTACCTCCCGCAGTCAATACATCACTTAAATATGCTGCTGCGTCTGGGTCAAATAAAGTTGCCTCACAAGTAGGACAATCAACAAACTCAGCAATAACATCATAATCCCAAAGTGGTTGTGTTCCAACTGGACTACCAACATTATAGCAATTTGTATCATCACCAACAACCGATACAGTATTACCCGTAATAACAAATGAACTTCTTAAGATAAATGTTGGACTAAATAAATCATCACACCTTGTTCCTTCATAAAAATATGATACAACACCACTAGGTGTTGGAGTTAAAGTAGGTGTTGGTGTATTTGTTGGAGTTAAAGTAGGAGTAATTGACGGAGTTGGTGTTATTGTTTGCGTTGGAGTAATTGAAGGAGTGGGTGTTGGACTTGGTGGGTTCGTATCCACAAATTGTGTATCAATACCAAGTATCGGTCTCTGTTCCCCTAAATAATAAGAGTATCTTTTCGGTCTAAATATTCGTCCCATAATGTTTTTCTATTACTTCATCAATCAATTTATTAACATCAACATCAGTTTTTTCATTAAAGATAAAATCGTTCTTAAACAAGAGATTTTTGTTAAAGTAGTATAATACCTCAATTATTACATTTGAGCTTCTTAAATCCCATCTAAACTCGTTTATTATGAACTTATCAATCAATACTGACTGATTAGTTTTATTATCTTTAATTTTTATTCTAACATTATGTTCTAACATATTATGTTCCACCATCAATTATTACCCAGTTATTGGGAGCATTAGTTAAAACATCTTTTCCACTTTGTCCCGCAGCTGTATATTTGATAGTTCCAAAATCAATAGTTAATCCACTAACTACTGATAATAAACTCCATTTGTTATAAATATTATCCAAGTAAGTAGCACTATAATTTGCAGCACCTTTATTACCCATAAAACCAGTAAAGTTTGACACATTTGATATATTCCAATCACTTATGTCTTGATTAAATGGTATTACTTGGTAGAACATACCTAACATATTCGTTACGCTTGAAACATCCCAAGAACCTATAGGTTGATTAAATGCGTTGTTTGTTCTAAACATACGGAACATACTTAAAACACTTGAAGTATTCCAATTTTTAATACTATCACTACCACCATTATTAAAGTTAGTAGCCGAACTAAACATCTCACTAAAAGTTGTGGCATTTGATGTATTCCAAGTTCCTATATTTTGATTAAACACTAATGCTGAGTTAAACATACTTGTAAAGTTGGATACATTGGAAACATCCCAATTACCAATTGCCCCGTTAAATAAAGAACAACTTTGGAAATATCTTTCTAATGATGTAGTTGATATTGTTGGAGCATCTGTAGCAGAACAAGTCATATTACTACAACCTCTAAATCCAGCACTAACACTAATATTTAATGCTTCCCATTTTTTAATATCTTTCATTTTTAATCTATCACCAGCATTATTAAATTGCCAACCACTTATATCACCAGTAATGGTTATTGTATATTCACCAGCAGATGAATAAGTGTGTAATGTTTCGGCTTGATTATATGTGGTAATCGTATCTGTATTACCATCACCCCAATCAACAACAGCATTTAATGGTAATGAGGATACTAATGGTAATTGAAACTTACCAACACCACTAGTTCCCGCTATTGTTGTATCAACGCTAAATTGAAACTCTGGAACTGATGGTGGTGTTGGAGGTGTTGTCCCTTTTTCCACATTCATAATAACTGAACCCCACACATTACCTTTATTCACCTTTTCACTCAAAGGTTTCATCAATTCGTTAATATCTGGTTTTCTTGGTTGTGGTTTTTGAGGATACCACTTTTTTCCACCCCATCTAATATATCCCATAGTTACTTACTTATTTTTTTATTAAAACACTCCAAATACCACCGACAACGGTTAAAAGTGCTCCACTTATTTCTGTAAATGTTGCCTCATCAACAACACCCTTCATAACGAGAATACCACCTACAAATGTTAGTAAGTGTCTCATAATTCCTAAACCTTGTTCTTTTTTCATAACAATAAATATCTTTATATTTGTAAGAAGGGGGAGTTTTTTGCTCCCCCCTCCATACAAAAGTTTTTATGAGTAAATATTACTCAACTGGTACAGTCATACCCGACATTACTGCCGCTAATGTGCTAGTTACATCAATTTGTACTGATGGGTTTGGTTCACCACCAATAACTGTTAAATTGATACCATTAGCATCATTGTATGCCAATCCACTTAACATCTGTCCCGCAGATGCGTATAATCCGTTCTCAATACCTAACAACCAGTATCTATCGTTATTATCCAAAAGTATCATATAAAACGCATTTTGTTTGATTAAATCAAACCACAAATTACGCAATTCTTGATTTAGCTTTGGTAGAGCGATAGCAACAGTTGGTTGGAATACTACGGACTGGTTGGTAGTGTTAACTTGTAATTCCTCTGTAAAAGAAGAACTTTGTCTTACCAACTCAAACTTATACCAAGTTCCAGTTCCCGACATTGAACTTACTTCACCATCAACAGTGTATGTTACACCACTAATAGTGTTTCCGCTATCACCAAGAACCCACAAACTTTTAATTCCACCCGTTGACGCATTACGACAATCAAGGGTGTATCCGTCACTTATAAAACAACTTGCCATTTCTTACTATTTTTAATTTTTAGTTTATTTATTATTTACAAACACAGAATGAAGCCACATCAAAAATACCCAATCCGTATGTAACATGAGCATTTATTCGCACCTGGTCTTCAAATGGGTCATAAATAGATTTAACAGTCATAATCTCACTGTTCATACCAACCATATAGTAAGATGCTGGACCAGCGTAGTATGCTGAAATACCATCCAAACCTACTGTAGGAATAACTCTTACATTAGTTCCAGGTAATAACAAACTCCACTCCTCACCTTGAGCAGCACCAGCACTATCCATCGTGAACAGATTGACATAACTTGAGTTTCTCATTGAACTTACCAGACCTCTGTAGTTTGCGTATGATGTGAAGATAACCAAGTCATCTCTGTGTAAAACATTTGCTGGGATACTTTCGTAAATAGCAGTAAATACATCAAGTCCGTTAGATGCTGTAGCCGCAGTATATGCGATTTGTGTAGCACCATTACCACTTGTGATTAACGCACCAACTCCATCAAAACAAGCTGAACCATAAGTTCCACCACTTGCTACAGTGTTGTTCCACAATTGCTTCTCAACTTGATTAGCAATTCTGTTAGAAATATCTGTCAAAATAACTTCCTCAAATGGTACACTCTCTTGGAAGTTCTCATTTGATAAAGATTGAGACAAATATGTATCATACAAATCGTAAGGACACAATTGTTGATTTACTTTTTTATTACATAAGTCCACAGTAACCAAGTTCTGTACTGTTGAACCAGTTGGGTCAAAACCACAACTTAAATCTTGTAAGATAACATCGTTAGTTACAAAACCTACCTTCTCGGTTGTACCTTTCAAGTTAGGACGGATAGTCGCATACTTTGGAAGGGTTAAACCAAGAATAGATTTAATCAACATATCACTACCATACGAGTTGTATGTAGGAAGAGCTGATAAATCATAATTGAACGAAAATTTCTTTTTATTTTCCATTTTATTTAATTTAATTTTTAGTTTTTATTTTTTTAGTTTTTATTTTTTATTTTTGGAACGCTCTAATAACATCTAACTTATAGTCAGCTGCGCTTTCCTTGAAGTTCTTTTTTACTTCAGTTACAGAGAACTTTTGTGGTTGTCTCTTAAATGAGGTAAACTCCTCTTTTAATGAACTGTATTTTGCTTCATACATTTCTTTCATTTTTTTCATCTCTTCGGTTAAAGTTTTAACCTCTTCTACAATCGGTGCTAGTGCCTCAACTACTGCTTGGACAACTTCTTCAGTCATCACATCAGCAGCCTCGGTTGGAACTTCAATCTCCACTTCTTCACTCATACCCTCTTCCTTCACTTCCTCTTCGGGTTTACCTTCCTCATTTGCTGGTGCTTCAGTTGTCTTATCCTCCATAGCGATGATAATACTTTCAGCATCAACAGTAAGAACCAAACCTTCACGAGTTGTGTGTTTTCCAGCGGGTGCTGGTGTTAAAGTGCTTTCCCCAACTACATATAACTCTTGTCCAATCTTAAACTCTTCGTCAAGGTTATTAGTAATTTCAGTTCCGTCTTCTAACTTTGTTGTAGCAAATCTTTGTGAACTACTAAACTTTAGGTTTAACAATTCAGCAATTCTGTCAACAGCTTCTTTTGCGGTCATAATTATTATTTGTTTTAGTTTATTTGATTTAATATGTTTATTATTTCATCTAATAAATACTCACTAGTTTTGATTTGTTGGAAGTTCATTAAAAACGCTCCTTCAGCCGATAATCCTTTAACCTTACCAGTCTTAATAAAGTCGTTCCAAATAACATTTCCTTCACGAGTATCTAATACTTTATATCCTACCATCCAAGTTCCTTCTGGTATTTCATTTGGTGTATAACCTAATGTAAATGCTTTATCACTTTTACCATTAACCAACCAACTTTCTACCATAACCATATCATTAAATGATATTTTATTGTTATGTTCCAAGTTAGTATCTCTTAACCTTTGTTCAATCATAAACTTGCGTTGGATTTTTTCAATTGCTTTTTTGGTAAAACGAACAAAGTATTTATCTCCATTATCATCCAATCTTGGAATAAGGATATTTGGCACCATCAAAGGTGAATATAACATCCTCTGTTCTTCATCACTCTTGAACTTAGCCTTCTTATATTCTGTTTGTTCTTCTTTTGGTATTTCACAATTCTCGGTACATACACTTGATAGGTTCGCTTCATATCGTGGTGTCCCTGGATAATAACCCCTACCTATCATCTCATAAGGAGCCACACCAGGTGTTCCTTCTACCATACCCATATTCTGTATTCTATTACCTATAGCACTCCACTCTTCCCATGCGTGATAACATTGTGGTCCACCTTTATATAACCATTTGGAATATGCTTGTCCGTTATGTCCAAACTCGTTGTTATATATCTCTAATGCGTATATCTGTCCTCTTCTAAAAAATCTACCTTCAATCTGTTCACAAAAATCTCTGTCTATTGCTGATTGTTGAACCACTCTTTTATATTTGTAATATTTGGTTGGGTTCTTATGGTTAAATCTCTTAATATCATCTATGGTATAACCAGCAAGTAATTCATTTGTTATTCTACCAAAGTCAAAGTTTTTGGTGTTGAATAGTTGGTCTACAAGGTTCTTAATCTCCAAATCTTCTTCATCCCAATCACTAAACTCATCACTTGAAGTTAAATATGAACTAATTACCTCAATATGTCCGTCCATATAATCAACATTATGTGTCATACCAACAATTCTATCAATCTCCTCCATTAAGTCATAAAAATCATCAACCAATAAGTTCGCTTCATTTAATTGTTCTTGTGTTGCTTTTTTGTCTTGTAATACTTGTTTTTCAATACCAAATATATTATCGGCAATCTGTGCGGCACTTCTTATCATACCCTTTGTATCCTCATCAACCTCCATACTAACAAGATGTTGAAAAGTATTTATTGCTCCAGGGCAAATCTCAAAGTTCTTGGTGGTATAACCATATACATCAATACCCATACCCTCAAACGAGTTTTCCATTGGAACACAATTTGGAACTGTTTGTCCGTCTAATTCTTTAGTACCAATCGGTTCATAACCTTCCCAACAAGGGTTCTCCATTTCTTTATATTCACCACACCCACAAGAAAAGTCCTCTTCGGCTTGTTTGTAACATACTGCGGCTGCTTGGTCTCTGTCCCATCCTTTATTTTTAATGTGCCACTCAATACATCTACTAATATAATCTTCTTTTCGTTCATAAGGTATTTTTTCAATAAAAGCAATTGGTTCTACCAACATATTATCTTTAGTGTCACCAGTGGGGTAATTTACATATTCTGGTAAACTATCAACATTTATATCAAACTCCCTTTCTCTTTGTAAAATCCTTTTACTCCAAATTAAAGCCTCTTCACCACCCCAAGCATCATACATAAGTTTTCCACATCCATCATCATACGACTTGGAACTAACCAAATCTATCTTATGTCTTGACAGATAAGAATACATGCGTTTAACTGTTGTTAATGTGATAGGTTTTTGCTCGCACAATTGTGAACTTCTTGTCCACCCTATATTTGTCCCACAAGTTCTATTTGGGTTCTCTTGTTTATACTTTCTTGCTCTACATGCGTTCTCACTAATCTCCTTTGTAACCCTAAATGTTGGTTCTTGAAACTCTTGTCTGTTGAAGTAGACAAAGTTGGTTTCTATTGCTGGCATCTCAACAAGAGCCACAGCGTCCACTTTTGTATCCGCTGATAAACTATCGTCAATATCCAAATCAATTATCTTATACATAACTTATAAATACTTTATATTAAAAACTTGCTAGTTGTTCTAACTTTCTGTTTATTTGTTGTGATTTACTAATATCACTTTCTAATACATACGCTCTTATTGGTTCTTGTTTTTGTTTTGCTAGAACCTCAATCAATCTACTATCCATCGCATTACCAACAAGTATAGGTCTACCACCTTGTGCTTGGTTAATTGAAGATAATAATGAACCATACTGAATTGTAGAGTTTCTGTTTATTACAGCCTCATTACCCTCCAACTCAACTCCTCCGTTCATATATTTAACACCTCCGTTTTCGTGACTAGGTCCAAATACAACTCCACCAGCAGCAAGTTTACCACCTCTTCTTAATGAACTAACATATTCTATCTGTTGAGCCACTAACAATGCTTGTGCCGCTGCGATACTTCCATTTAACGCCGCTAAAAACGGACCAGCACCAGGAATAGTTAAGGCTGTAACCACACTCTGTGCCCCCGCAGCCAAGGTTTCTGCAAGGGTTATTCTTAAACTTGTTAATCTTGCTTGTTTTTCAAGTTCCTTCTTTTCTTTTTGATAACCTTTTTCTAATTCTATCCTTTTCTCATTAGCCTCTTTGGTGTCCCCTACAATACCATCCAAAGTTCTATTATAGTTGGTTTCCAACTTCTCTAACTCAAAGGTAAAACTATCACTAAATAATTGTCCTATACTACCTAATACTTGTTGAAGTTGTCTTATACTTGTTTCTATCTTATCTAGCGTTTTCTTAAACTCATCATCCGCAGTTGTTGGTAATTCTTTTAATCTATTCTGTATAGCATCAATCAAGTCAGTAAATGCCTTTGCTGTTCCTTCACCAAACTCTGTCTCAATAGTTCTACGAGCCTCTAATAATATTGCTAGTAACTGGACTAATTCTTCTTTGGTTTTTGTTTTAATATCTCCTAATCCACCAGTTAATCCATTGATGATTTTTAATAACCCTTCTTCAGTAAAAGTTTCAACATACTTTTCAGTATTTGTCGCTACATCTTGTAAAAATACATTTAACAATTGAGTATTACTACCAATCTTTGCTCTTAACTTATCTATTACAATGTTTAACTTCTCATCAGTTATTACTGCGGTTTCTGCTAATTCAGTGTTTAATTCACTTACTTCATTAACAATCAATGATAATTCATTTTTTAACTTATCAAATCCTTTGACTGAATCACTTTGTACTAACGCAAAATCAATCAAATTATTTTTCAGTGTCTCAATTCCTTCATTATATAATTTAAGTCCAACCTCACCCGTTTCGTCAAATTGATTCTTAAAGTCCTCAGCCGTCTTTGTTGGAAATACAAATATACTTTCAATCAACTTTTTAATCGCTGATACTTCTTGCCCTGGTAATATATCTTGGTCGGCAAGAATATTCTTAACACCATCTAATAACAATAATAAGTTTTTCTGTGCTGTATCTTTATCTAATGGTGTGATAATCTTATCCCCAATCTTAATCTCTTGTGAGAACTTTTCTGCGGTTTGTGCTAAATTGGTAAATAATTGAGCCAGTGCTTCTTGTTGTCTAACACTTATCTTACCAAATGTCTTTTTAATATCATCGGGTAAATTACTCTTATCAATGATATTTTTGATATTATCAAAACTAAAACTAATTGCCTTACCTTGTTCATCAACTAATGATAAAGTACTATCTTTTATACTATTGAATATTAAATCAAAGCCAGCAAGATATGCTGACCTAAACTTATTAAACTCTTGAGGACTTAAAGCCTCAAAGAACACATCGTTAATCTCATCCAAAAACTTCTTTGATTCTGTAGTATAAAACTCTCTTCTTAATGTTAATAACTTATTTAATTCATCTCTTGTTTTCTTTGCTGCTTCAATGGTGTTATCAACATATTCAATCTCTAAATCATTTAACTCACCAAGTTGTTCTATTAAATCATTTTGTGCTGCCAATCTATCTTCATAAGCCTTTATTAACCTTTTTTGTTCGTCAGTTAATTCACTACTACCTTTTGTCTCCTTATTTGTTGCTTTTGCTAGTTCTATTGCTTGATTTATTAGATTTTTCTGTGTTGTTGTTAGATTCTTTTGTTCTTTTGATAAATCAGTTATTTCAGTTTTTAATTTACTTATTTGTGCCGCAACCTCACTTACTTTATAACTTCCAATTACTTGTCCCAAAACATTGAATATGTTAATCCTATCTAATAAAGTTCCACTTTCAATATCAACAAGTGATTTTTCTAATTGTTTTAATTCATTTCTTTTGTTCCTTAAATCTTGCTCTACAGCGACAATTCTTTCACTAGTTACATCCAATTGAGCATTTACTGCCTTCGCCCTTGCGGTTCTTTCTATTGATTTAACAAGTTCATCATAACTTACTTTAAGTTCACCATTTAATATCTTCTCTTTATCAAGGTTCTTAAATTGTTCTGGAAATGCTTTATTTAATTCATCTAACTTTTCTTTTCTTAATTCAATTGATTTACTAACATCATTAACAATACCAACATTTATTTTTGTTGCTACTGATAATTTTTGTAATTCAGTATTATATGTTTTTGTAAATGTCTCCAACTCATCCTTTGATTCTTCAACACTATCACTTAACGACATAAATGCCGCAACAGCAAGTCCAATAACCGCCACCAACGCTCCTACGGGGTTTGCTGCGATAGTTGTGAATAAAGCCTTCATCGCAGTATTTGATGTGTTCGTGGCTATTGTCTGTGCTCTTGTAGCGATGGTTGTGGCTATGGTTGCCTCACCAAGTTGAATCTGTGATATTGTCTGTGCCGCAATAACAACAGTCAATGCTTGAGATGCGATTTTTTGTGCTTGTGTTACAGATTCACTCTCATTACCAAACAAGGTGAGTGCGGCAAACGCCCCTTGAAATGCCTTACTTAACATTTCAGTTCCTTGTCTAAACTGCTCAATCTCCTTTCTTGACTGTTTTTGAGTATTATTTAATGTACCAAGTTGTTTTTCAGCCTTGGATATTTCTTGTTGTAGTTGCTTGAAGTTATTACTACCAATAGGAATCTGTTTTAAGTCCTCCCTGGCTTCTTTTAATAACATCTCAAATGTCTCAACATCTTGTATAACGGTATTCATACCGTTCAGTTGTATTCGTAAACCTATAACTTCTTCTGCCATATTAACAATCTTGTTCTAATATTCGTCCTTGTTTATCTATCACGAGGTATGTTTTTGTATCACCCGTTTCTCTTAAATATGTTCCAATAGTTAGTGGTGTGTAATATCCACCAGCATCATACCATACCTCCTCCAAATTATTAAGTGGTAGTCCATTACCAAATAATTGTAAACTACCCGTAGATGCTGTCCCATTACATACTGGAGTTATTGTTGTTCCCGTATAGGCTGTAAATCCAGTAACAGATGGTATACCTGGATATGCTTGGTTAGGTTCAATA
>Ga0196905_1000446_pt1 | contig 16688 bp, 19 predicted proteins | sample CB_VirMetaG_3_FD_169098 | JGI IMG/M metagenome (GOLD analysis project Ga0196905, IMG submission 169098) | Freshwater to marine saline gradient viral communities from Chesapeake Bay - CB_1508_1S Viral MetaG (v3) (version 3) | ecosystem: Environmental > Aquatic > Marine > Coastal | place: USA... | reverse complement strand
GAAGCGCGCCGTGGTTGACAAGGCGTATCAGCTTGAGCTGAAGAAGCTGCGAGACGAGCGCACAGCCGCCGAGCGTGTTGCCGCCGAGGAGCGTCTCAAGATCGAGCGTGAGGCTCGCCAGCAGGCGATTGACTTTGAGATCGAGAGTCAGCAGTTCGCCATCGAGCACCGCATCGTTCCCAAAGATGACCTCGCCGCCGAGAACCAACAGCGCCTCGATGAGCTTGGCGTTCGTTATGCACAAGAGTTCATCTTGGCGCAGGACAACGAGGTCAAGCTCGCAGAGATGCACAGACGATTCGCCATGGAGCGCGCAGAGATAGAGCAGCAGTATATTGATCTGAGGCTCGAGAAGGTGAACGGCGCGCTTGACCAATATGGCAAGGGATTCGCTCAAGCGGCGGCGGCGGCGATCTGGACATCTCAGAGCATCGGTGAGGCGTTCAAGGGAGTCCTGCAAGGGCTCGCGCAGGAGGCAACGGTCTCGGCGCTCATGGAGTCTGCCAAGGGCGTTGCCGCGCTCTTCCTCAACCCTGCCGCAGCCGCTAACCACTTCACCGCGGCAGGCATCTTCGGAGCCGCCGCCGTTGCCGCCGGTGGAGCTGCCGCATCCATTCAGACAGGAGGAGCAGGAGGCAAGAACACCTCCACGCCGACCTCGCCGACAGGGACGCCGCAGACATCGACCGCGCCACAGCGCGAGCGGGCTGAGACCAGCTCAATCGTCTACAATGTCAACTTCGGCGGAGCTGTGGTGTATGACACCAAGCGAGCCGCAGAGATGGCTATGACTCAACGCCTTGATCGCCGCCGTGGTGAGATGAGAGGAGCGCGCTGATGCCGCTGAATGATCCGTCACCTAATTTCGCCTTGATCACTTCCTTTGACGCTCGGCAATGGAGCGGCGTCACGGTCTTTGAGCAAGATGGGAACTCGATCACCTTGCCGACCTTCTCCGCCGGTGCGGGAGTATATGAAGATGCGCTGTTCTTCCTCAACGGTCGATCGAGCTTGTCCTCGCTGACAGAGCTGGTCAGTTCGCTCGCCACCTTCGGGAGCGATTGGCAGGTGTCGATCAACGGCGATGATCTCCTTGAGATCAGTAACGCATCGACAGCCTTCTCCATCGCGCCTATCGGTGACGATGTGTTTGGTTGGGGAACGCAGACGGCTTCGGTGGTCGGTGGTCGCTTGGTCGTGACAGCCGAGCTTGATTGGATGCGTGGGCTCTACCTCGGCGGGCGCTTCACGCTGACGAGCAGTGGCGGGAGCTTCACCGCGCCGTTCGTCAACGATGCGGCAAAGGCTCCAAGGCAGGACATTATGACACTCCTTCGGAATAGAGGAGTGACGAGTGATGCCGATGAGCTTTACTCGACCACATGCCTTGAGGCGCTTCACGAGGCGGCACAGAGCAGCAACTATTCGACCTTCTTCTGGCTCATCAACGATGATGGGCATGTTGAAGCCCACTATCCGACGAGCTATGGAGCTATCACATGGTCATCGACCACCTTCCGAGATCGGCTCGGCTTTAGTGGGAGCGAGGTCGCAGATCATCCATTCACAGGATATGACAGGATCACCGCCGACCGACCGCTCCCTGGCGCGCTGTTCCCCTCGAGACCTTACCAGGCTCACTTCTACTCGACCGAGACCGAGAGCACCGCGCGCCGCCTCCTCGGTGGTGGCTATGTGTCCAACTTCCTCGGCTCTTATGTGACGAGCAACCTCACCTTCGATATCGACGCCTTGCTTGATCAGAAGGATCTCTATCGTCATTTCACAGAGGGCTTCCTTCCCTACTGCGGCGAGGGTGAGCGGATCAACTTCTATCAAGGTTGGGGTGACGCGCGCCGCTCGCTGAGGTCGGGTTTGGTGTCGAGCAACCAGCCTGCCTATGATCTGCTCTACACGAGCGAGAACAACGGAGACCTCGGGCGCCTGCGGTGCTCGATGCGCTCCACCGACTTTGACCTCTCCTTCGGTGCGCTCAAGAAGCGTGTGCCTGTGACGGTCAGCCTGGAGCACCTATGAGCAACAGCTTCGCCTCTCCTCCTCCTCTCGCTGACCCTCAGACCGTTGTTGCAGGTCAGCCGATCAGCTATGGCGCGATCAACAGCATTGGTCAGACGCTCAACTACAGTTTCGGCGTGGGCGGCATCACCAACATCATCTCGCAAGCGTGGAGCGATGGGAGCTGCTCACAGAGTGACACCACCTATCAGACGATGTGTGAGTGGAAGCTACCACAAGCGAGCAACCTGCACCTTGACCTTGAGGTCTATCTTCTCGTGCATGGCACAGGCTCGATTCGCCTCACGCTCGACTTCGTTGGATCGTCAGATGTGCAAGAGGTTGCAACATCGGGCGGGAGTGAGGCTCTGTACATCTCCACCTTGAGCCTGTCGAGCTTCGGCGCGAGCTTCGGAACCTTGACCCTCGAGTGCAAAGCAACCAGCGGCACGGTCAAGATCGCCTCGATCATGGCGCGATGGGCTCCTCTCACATCGCCTCTCCCGACATCCAACGCGACCGTCATGGGCAACACCTTCAAGCCATTCGGGATCGGTCGGCTTGATGATGAGAAGCCTCTCAGCGCGCGCGTGGGTCACAACATGATCAGCGACATCGGGACACTCAGAGGGCGTTTAAGAACCTGGGTCTCGTGGTCATCGGTTCAGAACGCGACCTATATCACCCCGAACCCTGGACCTGCCGAGTGGCTTGGCGCAGGTGACATCATGCGTCTGTTGACTCCTGTGGCGATCCCTTGGGCGGAGATTGGACCGCAGGTCATCTATGGCGCAATCAAGGCAGAGGGGATCACCACGAGCGTTGATATTGACATACTTGGTCAGCGCATCACCTTGACTACCAATGGCTGGTCATTCTTCACGCTCGGTTTGCTTCTGGAGCCTGTTGACGGAGAGTTTAAGCTCCCGCTCTATCAAGTCGGTTTAGACCCGACGCCGCTCAACCTTGTCGATAACCATTGGTGGGATGGCAACACTCTCGGCGTCATCACCGCTCTCTGCCTCTGGGGTCCATAATGCTTACGCCATCATCACCTCAGACACTCCCTGCTCTCTCAACATGTGATCAAGGGCGCTTGGTGGCAGGCTCCACGGTCGCGCAGATCGCCATCGGCGCGCTCAATCTCGCCTCGGTCAAGATGCTTGGTGAAGCTCACTATCATCTACAAAGAGTCACGGTCGGCTTTGCGGCGAGCCTTTTCGAGATCAATCAGATCATCGAGAAGGGGCATGAGGAGACTTGGCAGCTCCTCTATGCCACAACGCCGCTCACCGAATGGATCTGGTTTAGTGTGGTGTACTCTGCCTCTACAGCTCAAGACGATACGCCAACACTCCAGATCTCCCTCAAGTCGGTTGTGAGCGGCGCGATAGATGGCACTATTGATGCGGGCTGTGTCCTCAACTACTACCTTGAGACAGAGGACATGCCTCAGTCCAACCCGACGCGCCTCTCCTCGGGTTGGGCTCTCACTCGACCGCCGTCGGGATCTTCCTCTTATGTGCCGAGACCGCTCTATGTTCCACAGGCGTATCGTGGGCAAGTGATCTGCGTGAGGATCGCCGCGGCTTCAGTGGCTGTCACGGCTCTGCACCTCATCGACATCTACCAGGAGGCGTGATGATCTCTTCTCAGCATGGGCGGCGCGTGTTCGTCTTGCAGGTCGCAGGGCTTCGGGTCAGATACATGAGCCATGACCTTGATCTCAGCGGCTCCAATCTCGATCAAAACATTGCCACCGGCGTCTCGTATCAGAATGTGACAGGGCTCGTCTCTGTTGGTTCGTTCAGCGGCTCGATTGATCCCGCTGGCGGCATCGCCTCCTATCAAGGCGTGAGCGTGACTCTCGCCTCTCGTGGAGCTCGTGGCGCGTCAACTGATCCTCATGTGGTATTTGGTCGGTGTGGATCGCGCTCGAGCGTCACGAGGGCAAAGCTCACGCAGTCAATCAAGTATGAGACCAATGCGCCGATCCTCGCCAATGTTGATCGAGATCTAAGAGGTCAGATCATAACGCCTTCGATCGTTCACATTGGGGCAGAGAGCTTCCGCTGCTCTGGTGTCACCTCAAACAAGCTCCTGATCGGGGCTCGCGCAGTCGGCGGATCACAGCGTCAAGCTCATGCGATCACGCTCGGCGGCACCAACTCGCCAGAGGTGACAACCGAGATCACGACCTTTAGAGGTCGGCGCTGTTCACTGTTCGCAGCTCACCAATATCCAGATGGCGGTCTGTCGGACTTTGTTCAGGTGGTCAACGGCTTCATCGACAACACGCCACAGGTCGAGGAGGCGAGCGAGGTCAGCTTCTCGATCTTGCCGCTCGTGGCTCTCGCTTCGAGCGCGTCTGCGGCGATCGGCGTCACAACCAACCTCCTTCACGACTATCACTATTTCTCCACGACAGGGAATCATCTTGAATGGGCGTGGAGGCTCATCGGCACAAGCCGTCAGGCTCGCATCACGAGCATTGACACCGCTGTAACGCCGAATGTTGCATACCTTGATGTTGACATTGCTCAAGAGATTAATCGGCTGTTCGACATAAGCCTCCCTCATGGTGACTCGGGCGTCCATCCGCGCTTTCCCCGATTGGGCATTATCGGATTCAATCGCTCTTTTTTGCCAATAAGCGTCACATCGAACGCGCCGAGCCCAGGCTGTTCGATACAGTTCGATTCGGCATCTACGAACCTCTATATGGGCGACTATCTTGAGATCCGACCACAGGTCGAGATCAAGCGGATCAAGATCGCTGAGGAGACCCTTGTTCAATGGACACAGGCGATCAACTCACAGCTCCAACTTACATTGAGCACGACGCAGGGAGTCGATGGTCAATGGGGAAGATGGGCGCTCGACGGCTCTGATGTTGTTGCCGTTCAGAACGCCGATCCAACACCATTCAGCACGCAGATGCTCATGTGGTCTGCGCGTGAAAAGGTGGAGCCGATCGATGGTCGTTATTGGACCGCCGCCGCTGGCTATCCTGCGCTTGATGATTATATGCGCCTCAACTATCCGATCCAACTCACCGAGCAAGCGACGCTCGACATCGGTCGCGCGGGAGCCTCCAACCGGAATGGAACGCAGGTTCTCCTTGAGAGCACACTCGGCAGGACAGGTCGAACGCGATCATCTCGCATTCCTCTCGGCGGCGTGGCTCTCGCCTGGTATCAGGTCGTTGAGCCGCTGATCTTGGTGGAGGGCTCAATCGGTCTCCCTTCTGCACCAGACGGCAACGATTATGATGTTGAGGTGAAGTACTTCAACCGGGTCGCAGGAGAGATGCAGAAGCAATGGTTCAAAGCCACGCACGAGACTACAGCGAGCTTTCAAGGTGATGCTATCGGCGTATATATCCACCTCAGCCGAAATGTGTATCTCAACGACAACAACAGCTTCGGAGATTGGCAGGGGCAGGAGAGGTGCTTGATCAGCCGAGGCGCGCGATATGATCAGATCCGACCAGGTGAGCTGCTCCTGCGCCTCCTCGAGAGCGGCGGCGGCTTCGAGGTCAACGGTGACTATGACCTGTTTCCGATTGGGCTCGGCATTCCCTCAAGCGAGATCGACGAGGCGAGCTTTATCGCCTACGACAGCACCGCACTCTTCAGCCTGAGTGGAGACCTGTCATCTGAGGGGACAGACATCGAGGAGCAGATCAGCGGCGTTCTAAAGATGATGGGCTGTGCGCTCATCATGCACCGAGACGAGACCACCGGGTCATCGTTGCTGAGGCTCCAGCCGCTCGGCGCAGAGAATCGTCGCTTCCTCGATGCGACCATCACCGAGGCGGATTGGATCGCAGACCCGCCGCCGCGCTGGTCGATCTTTGAGGACATCGTGACGCAGGTGGTCTATCAGTTCGATTGGGACGAGGTTGAAGAGAAGTATCGCGCCTCAAGAACCTTCACGAATCAAGAGGCGGTGAATCGTTATGGCGGCGAGCTCAAGAAGATCGGCATCAGCGTTCGCGGGCTGAGACTCAGAGATATTGGTGAGGGCGCTGGAGACAGCTTTGGATTCTTCCTCCCGACATCGGCAAGGCTGTTCAACCTGTTCAGCAACCCTGCGCGAGAGTGGGTCGGGAATATCGGAACAGGCGCGAGCATGTTCCTCGATGTCGGCTCTTATGTCGATGTCACCTCCAAGCACCTCAAGGGCTACGATGACAGCTTCGGCGTCACCAACGGCATCGGCTTTGTGAAGGCGATCCATCAAGACCTCATGGGCGAGGGCTGCCAGCTTGAGATGATCTCTCTCGGCATAAGCCCTGTGTGTTGGAACGCTTCCGCGCTCGTCACAGCCACGCCGACATCCTCTAGTGTGACCATCGCCTCAGCACAGTTCAGCGAGGACGATGCGAGTTACTTCGCCGCGGGTGATGTGGTGGACTACTTGCCAGAGGGCAACGAGGACGGCGCGCTGACAGGGCTCACGATTCTCTCTGTGGTCGGTCAGACGATCACCTTCACAACCAACCATGGGATCAGCGCGAGCGGGGGAACGCTCGAGCCGACCACCTACGCAAGCGCGAGCGCCACGCACAAGGCAGACGCATTCATGGCTAGCAATGACGCGCTCCCCGTGTTAGGTTCAGACTCAGCGCAGGAGTATGCTTGATGAGTGCAACCAAGAGTCAGATCGCAGATCAGCTCAAGACCTCAGCGGAGAAGATCGCCGCGCTTGAGGAGGAGCTGCGCCGCGCCAATCGCACCGTCGGTCAGCTTCGCCTCGACATGCGCGCCGCCCTCGAGGGCTCTGTGGTCAGCGAGCGCAGGGTCTATCCTTCCGAGCAGAGCCGCCATGCGATCGAGCGCGCTGAAGCGGAGTGGAAGCGCAATGTGACTGAGCCCGAATGGAAGGGCGATTGGCAGCGGATCAACACCTATATCAAGAGCCGAGAGGGGCTCGGCTGGTCGTGGCAACCCGACTACACCAAGAATGGTGAGTTCGCCTGGTGTGGAGCATTCGCAGCCTTCTGCTATGGCGATCATCTCAGCTTCCCGATCCGTCACAAGATCATGCCGAGCTGCCTGCGCCTCTGGAATGCTTGGGGCAAGACCTCGCGCTGTCGTGATGGTGAGCAACCCATGCCCGGGGATATTGTGGTGATCTTCAACGATCTGAACAACAAGAGCGATGTGCAGGGGAACCATATCACGCTCTGTGTTGAGCCTCCCAATGACCTCGGGCTGTTCTCGACCATTGAGGGCAATGCCAAGGGTCAGACGCCGAAGGGTCGCGCCGAGGGCGTGATCAAGCGTCAGCGCGATGTGAACAGCATCGCTCACATCTATCGTCTACTTCCCGAGGACTTTGAGGAGCGTTGAGCATGTCGGCATTGAATGTCACCTATCCTGTCAAGGCTGGCTCGATTCGAGCTTGCCTGCACATCTCCACCGAGACCACCGATTGGCAGAGCCTCACCTCGAGCGACTTCCAGGACTCGGTTAGTGGCTCTGCTGTGGCAGCTGGCTTGCGCTTCGCCTTCATCGGCGTCATCAACACCGGGACCTCCACAGCCTATCTCAAGCTGCGCGCCGCCGACGCCGTTGATGATCCTACGACCAACGAGCTTCCGATCAGCGCCTCGAGCGTCTATGAGGATGATGTGGCAACCCTGCGCGATGCGGTGACTTCCATCGCCATCAAGAAGGGCGCGACCACCGACGATGTTGTGATCATCGCAGGCTTCGATAAGGAGTAAGCCATGAGTGTCAACATTAAGATCTCAGGAGGCGCAGCCTCTTTCCCTAACGCCTCAGAGACCGTGGCTGGCAAGATCCGCATTGCAACGAGCGCAGAGGCTACCGCCGGCACGAACGATCTGACTGCGATGACGCCTGCAAAGGTGAAGTCTGTTGTCGATGCTGCGGTGGTTGGTGGCGTCACCTATAAAGGCACCTTTGACGCAGGCTCGCCGCTCGACCTCTCCAACGCAGTCAAGGGCGATCTGTACATCATCAGCGGCGCTGGCACCTATGCGGGGCGCTCTTGGGATGTCGGCGATCACCTGCTCGTCAACGCCGACATGGGCGGCACCGTCACCGACAGCAAGATCGACAAGATTGATTCAACTGATAGCGTGACCTCGGTCGCAGGTCGCACCGGTGCTGTGGTCTTGAGCGCAGGTGATATCAGCGGGCTCGCCACAGTCGCAACCTCGGGCGCTTACAGTGATCTGAGCGGGACTCCAACCCTTGCCACGGTCGCAACGACCGGGGCTTACTCCGACTTGAGCGGACTTCCCACGCTCGGCACCGCAGCCGCTCTCGATGTCGGAACAAGCGCGCTGAATGTCGTTCAGCTTGACGCCTCTGGAAAGCTCCCGGCGATTGACGGCTCGCAGCTCACCAACCTGCCGAGTGGTGTCACGACTCTCGACGCGCTGACCGATGTGACGATCACGACACCTGCGGATCGCCAGGTGTTGACTTACGACAGCGCGAGCTCTGAGTGGATCAACTCCGCTGTCGCTTATGCTGATGTGACAGGGACTCCGACCCTTGCCGCGGTCGCAACGACCGGGGCTTACAGCGATCTGAGCGGGACTCCGACTCTCGCAACTGTTGCCACGACCGGGGCTTACTCCGACCTAGGCGGGCTCCCGACGCTCGGCACCGCAGCGGCTCTCGATGTTGGCACGAGCGCGCTGAATGTCGTTCAGCTTGATGCCTCTGGAAAGCTCCCTGCTGTTGATGGCTCGCAGCTCACCAACCTCCCGCCGACTTCTCTCGATGGGATCACCGATGTAACGATCACGGCACCTGCGGATCGCCAGGTGTTGACTTACGACAGCGCGAGCTCTGAGTGGATCAACTCGGCGGTCGCTTATGCTGATGTGACAGGGACTCCGACTCTCGCAACTGTTGCCACGACCGGCGCTTACAGCGATCTGAGCGGGACCCCGACTCTTGCAACTGTTGCCACGACCGGGGCTTACAGTGATCTGAGCGGGACTCCTACGCTGGCAACGGTCGCAACGACCGGGGCTTACAGTGATCTGAGTGGGCTCCCGACGCTCGGCACCGCAGCGGCTCTCGATGTTGGCACGAGCGCGCTGAATGTCGTTCAGCTTGACGCCTCAGCCAAGCTCCCTGCTGTTGACGGCTCGCAGCTCATCAACCTCCCGCCGACCTCCCTTGATGGGATCACCGATGTGACGATCACGGCACCTGCGGATCGCCAGGTTCTCACCTATGACAGCGCGAGCTCGGAGTGGATCAACTCCGCTGTCGCTTATGCCGATGTCACAGGGACTCCTACGCTGGCAACGGTCGCAACGACCGGCGCCTACAGCGATCTGAGCGGGACTCCGACCCTCGGCACCGCAGCGGCTCTCGATGTCGGGACGAGCGCGCTGAATGTCGTTCAGCTAAACGGATCAGCGCAGCTCCCTGCGGTCGATGGCTCTCTGCTCACAGGCGTGGTCGCTACTGTCGCGCTCAACGATATCACCGATGTGACGATCACGACACCTGCGGATCGCCAGGTGCTGACCTATGACAGCGCGACCTCTGAGTGGATCAACTTAGGGATCGGTCAGCCTACTGTGACGAGCGCCTCAGTCTCGGGCTCATACTCGATCACGACTTATACAGGGGTTGAGGAGATCTTCCTGCTCACGACAACTGCTGCCACCACCGTCTCACTTCCTTCTGCTGCGACTGTGACATCTGGCTTCAAGTATCACATCAAGAACCTCGGATCGTTCGCGCTCACGATTGACCCCAACGGCGCTCAGACCATTGATGGCGCGTCAACCTTTGTGATTTCGATCCAATATGCGGCAATCTCCATCGTGTCAGATGGGGCGAATTGGTTCGTGATATGAGCTACCTATACGAGGAGTTAAGCTCCACGCGCGTCAATGTTGTCGTGAGCGAGTTCACTAAGAGTTCGGATCAGTCGATGAGTTCAGGCGATGTCTTGACCTTTGACACCGTTCGGTCAACAGGCTCCTCTACGATCTCGATCAACTCTTCGACAGGGGTCATAACGCCAACAGCAGGGTATAGCTATTGGCTCCTGCTCAGTGAGGACGGCGAGCGCAGCTCTACGAGCGCCAACTTCTCATTCTCCTTCTATGATCAGTCGGGGACGCTGTTGACTGCCTCCTCTGGCAATGCTTCGAGCACCGCATGGAGCGTGGGACTGAGCGCGACCAACCTATCGCAGACGGCGCAGATGGTCTTGCTGGACACCACGCAGACCTACTCGATCAAGATCACGATCAGCTCAGGTACATTCACCGCAAAGCGACCAACCCTGCTCGTTGTGGAGGCTGCGAATGTATAACCCTCAAGCTCTCGGCTATGCTCGTACTCCGTTCTTCATGGTTTATAATAGCGCGTCTTATACATACCCCAGTAACGGCAGCACCGTCACGATTGACGCCTCAATCCCCTCGATTAAGTCTGCCGTTGATTCGAGCAATCATACACTGAGCATGGCTGCGTCAGCATGGCGCAGTGATGCCTTGATGACACCTGTGACCCCTAGTGACTACTCCACCTTTGGGAACCTCTACTCGAACGGCGAGACAAACATCATCGCCTATCAGGATCACCCGAGCCGCACATCATTCCATGCAGCGTTCAACGATGATCTGCTGTTTGGGGACAAAGCGAGCAACACAGAGACATCAGATGTTCGCTTTTCACCCACAGGCTCCGCGCCATCATTCACGGTGGCAATCGGAAAAGCTGTGACCGCAGGAGTTCGCAAGTGACATTTATCCCTCCTGTGCCTGTTGCGGGCAATATAGTCACCTTGCTCGGCAAGGCGCAATCTAGCACGAGCAAAGTCACATCGGTTCCAACACAAGTGGTCCTCTTGGGCTCTGGCTTGACCTCCTCGCGCACATCGGTAGTGAACGGCAGGCTGCGCCTCACCTCGGGCTGCAACTACTACATCGAGGCAGCTTTGGGCGTCCTCGCGCTTAATCGACCGGCGAATGCTTATCTCGATGTGGCGTGGTACAACACGACCACATCAGCAGAGATCGGCGCTCGGTTGTACGCTCGCGTGGGTTCAAATCAAACTGTCGGGACTGCTTCGAGGAGCGCGAGGTGGGCGGCGAGGGCGTTGATCTTGGCGAGTGATTTTGGCGCGAATCCGACGATGGATATCGAGCTGCGCGCTGTGGCTTGCTCGCCTCTCAGCACGACCTGGTACGCGAATCTTTACCAATCCGCGACCCCAGAGGGTGATAGCTCTATCTGTGTTTGGGAGGTGTCTTGATGTGGGACCGCGCTCGTGACATCGTTCAGATTCTGATCATTCCGACCATCGTGTGGAGCTTTTGGATTTCGCGTGTTGTCGAGGTTCAGCGGATTCAAATCGCGCAGGGCACAGTCGAGCTCGCCGAGCTCAAGGCGAAGATCAACAGCCTCGAGGAGCGCGCAGGGACGACCAAAGAGCGCCTCGCCAAGATCGAGACGAAGCTCGAGGGAATGCAGGCACAACTTGAGCGTATAGAGCGCATGTTGGAGCGGATCACGCAGGAGGCACGATGAAGGTCACGCTAGAGCAGAAGCACATCAGAGCGGCATCGATTGCGATCGGAGTGTGGCTTGTCTTGAGCGGCGTCGCATTCTATCTGCTCGGCAAAGAACACGGCTCCAAGGCGGACTGTTCTGTTGAGGAGTCGTTGATCGCCGAGTGCCAGGCGCAGCTCGCCGAGTGTCGAGATGACCTTGAGGAGGAGCGCCACAAGATTCGCCTGGTGGAGATGCAGAAGTGCAAAGACACGCTCGAGGAATACAAGACGCTTAGGTGTCGGCTCTGTGCGGCAGGTGTGCCATGATCCTCGCGCTCTCCCTGGCGCTGAACATGGCGGTCCCATCGATCAACTTTGTGGAGCCGCTCACGCTGACCACCGGGCTCGAGGTGCCTGCCAAGTACAACGCCGCCGAGGACGGCTTCTGCTTGACCCTTGAGGACTTCATCTTGGTCAAGCGAGACCTTGAGGGAGCTGTCGAGACGATTGAGGAGGAGCGGCGGCTCTGTAAAGCACGACTCGACCAGGCGCGCGCCGACTGTGCCGCCATCACCTCCAAGGCGATCGAGGAGAATCACAAGCTCAAGAGCGACCTCGCCGAGCGGGGCAGACAGCTCGATGAGGCTCGCTTCTCAATCAAGGTGTGGCGATCGGCGTCTGTTGGTGTGTTAGTCTTGGGCGCTGTGTCGATGGTGGTCATCGCCACGCGCTAACTCAGCAAGCAGGGCTCCAGCATGGCTCAGAATCAACTCTTGGGCGCAGTCGCGTTCACGGCTCAGTATTCGCGCGAGACGGAGGAGGGCGGGCGGGAGACTTGGGACCAAGCGGTCGATCGCGTTGAGGCGATGCACACGCGCAAGTTCCCCGACCTGGCAGACCAGATCAAAGACGCCTTCGGCTTCGTGCGTCGGCAGGAGGTGTTTCCCTCTCAGCGTTCAATGCAGTTCGGAGGAGCTGCAATCGAGCGCAACAACATGAGGATCTACAACTGCACCTTCTCGCCTTGTGACAGGACTCGCTTCTTCGCCGAGGCGTTTTGGCTCCTCCTCTCTGGTTGCGGGACAGGCTTCTCAGTCCGCAAGCGTCATATCAAGCTTCTCCCTCGACTGCTCACTCCCAAGGAGAATGAGGCGAAGCGCCTGAGATACCATGTGGTTGAGGACTCGATCGAGGGTTGGGCTGATGCCGCACATGTCCTCCTCTGTCAGTACCTCCACCAAGGATACTACGAGAATTATCACAAGATCAGATTCGACTTCTCCAACATCAGAGAGAAGGGCGCAGTGATCAGATCAGGTGGCAGAGCTCCAGGCGCAGAGCCGCTCAAGGTGGCGCTTGAGAAGATCGACCTCCTCCTGCGCTCGAGGATCGCCGAGGGACATCACCGTCTGCGGTCGATCGACTGCTTCGATATCGTGATGTTCTTGAGCGAGGCGGTCTTGAGCGGCGGCGTTCGACGCTCGGCGTCCATCGCCATCTTTGACGAAGATGACGCCTACATGATGAGCGCCAAGACCGGGGATTGGTGGAAGGAGAACCCTCAGCGCGCCTTCGCCAACATCTCCGCTGGCGTGGTCCTCAACGGCTTTGAGAGCCGCTCAACGGTCGACGAGGTAGTGAAGATGGCGAAGCATTGGGGAGAGCCCGGTGTGGCGTTCTTCCCCGCTGAGGACATGGGCACCAACCCATGTGCCGAGATCGGTCTCTATCCTTACATGGTGCTCAACACCGCAGGTCGCAGGATCACTCACCCAACCCTCTCGATCATTCGTGACCGTGAGCGCCTTGAGTCGCAAGGCTGGATGTTCGTTAGCGGCTGGCAGACCTGCAACCTCACCGAGATCAACGGCTCCAAGCTCAAGACCGCCGAGGCGTTCCACGAGGCGTGCAAGGCTGCGGCGTTCATCGGGACTCTCCAAGCGTCCTATACTGATGTCGGCTACCTCCTCAGTATCAGCCAGAAGATCATCGAGGGAGAGGCGCTCCTCGGCGTCTCGATCACCGGCATGTGTGAGAACCCCGAGCTGCTGTTTGACCCCGAGGTGCTTGAGGCAGGCGCTCGGATCGCTGTCACCGAGAACATCAGAGTCGCTGATCTGATCAAGATCAATCGAGCCTCGCGCGTCACCACAGTCAAGCCGAGCGGCAACACCTCGACCATCGCAGGGGCTGTGAGCGCAGGTGTTCACACGGCACATGCTCGCCGCTTCATTCGCCGCATGAGGATCGCCAAGGTGAACCCTGTGTGGCAGGAGCTCCTTGACCATGTACCTGGTGCCTGTATGTCTCTCGACGAGCACAGCGGCGTCATCGCGTTCGCCTGTGCAGCTCCCGAGGGCGCTCTGACCAGAGAGGGAGACACGGCGCTCGCTCACCTCGAGCGCGTCAGTCTCGTGTATAAGCATTGGGTCGCGCCGGGCTCTGCTGACAGTCGTGTTGATGGTCTGACCCACAATGTCTCAAACACCTGCACTGTCAGAGCTGAGGAGTGGGATGATGTCGCTACTTACCTCTGGGAGAATCGCCATCACCTGCGCGGCGTCGCGCTCCTCAGCTACTTCGGCGATCACCTGTATGATCAAGCGCCTTACCAGACGGTCATCGAGGGCAACCCCTCCGAGGAGGAATGGAATCGCCTCCTCGCTCTCGATTGGTCGGGCGTTGACCTCCACCGGGTCAAGGGTCCAGCCGAGAACCCTGCGCTCGATCCTGCCTGTGCAGGCGGTCTATGCACGCTCTGATCTTGTTCGCTTGCTTTTGGGGACTGATCCTGTCATTCGATCAAGACAGCTTGGTTGGCATCTGCGCCGCCCTCGCCGGCATGACCATCATCTGCTTCGGCAACCTGGACTAATTATGATCGAGCTGATGTCGCTCCTGCTGATCTCGAGCATCTTCATCATGTGGTATGGGATCTACACCGACAGTGATGTCCTCATGCTCGTTGGGCTCGGCGTGCTCATCCTCTCGAGCGCCAGCTTCTAGTCATCGACCTCGATCCAACGGTGAGCGGCGAGGCTCTGAACGATGGCGCGAGCTGTGCCGTCGGCAACCTTGATGGCGCAGGTGACGCCGAACACGAAGTCGCTCCAGGTGTCATAACCCTCATCGGTGGTGAGGTCGGGCGTCTCGCCGTTGTACGAGCAACGGCTGAGGTCATCACGGCTCTCGGGGAGGTTGCCGTCATCATCGCAGAGGCCGCGCAGGGCGGCGAGGTGGGTCTTGAAGTCGGTGATGTGCTTCATGGTCGGAGTATCCTATGATGTCGAGGTTGAGAGTAGATCAGAAGGGAATCTGCTCGCCGCCGTTGCCGGTGCGAGGCGTCATGTAGTCGGGCTCACCAGAGCTGATGTCATCCATCGTGTAAGCGCGAGGAGCCTTGGAGGGCTTGCCGCTGTAGACCTCCTCACCGAGCGACTGCGCGCTGATCTCGAGGCGCTCCTCATCGCTGATGTTGAGGTTGTCGGCGATCTCATCGGGGCTGTAGATGCCGCTCACGCAGTCGGGGAACACGGCGCGCAGACCCATCGTGAGGACGCGAGCGCGCAACATCTGCATCGGCATTGTCTGCCAATTGCGGTTGCGGGTCAGCCCCTGCTTGTTCGCCATCTCGAAAGTGAATGTGAAGGTGTGAGTGATCGTGTCGGGCTCGTCGGTGCGAGCGAAGATCATCGTGCAGCTCTTGTCGGTCCAATCGCTGACCTGCATGAAGCGGCAAGCACCAGAGGCGCGAACGATCCCCGCCATCGCATCGGCGCCGAGCGAGGGCTTACCCTGGAGGACGAAGCTGTTGGCGATGGTGACAGCCATGTTGCCGCCGAAGTGATGACCGAATGTGGCGTGAGCAATCAAGGTCTCACGAGCGTTGCCGCGCAAGGTGAGGAGCTCGGCGAGGGTCTTGGCTTCGTCGATGTTCTTGGGAGCGTAGATGTTGGCGTTCATGGTCGAGGTATCCTGTGGTGTCGAGGTGGTTGGTTAGATGGAGAGCGCGGCGCGCATGTAGGACTTGGTGGAGGCGATGTCATAGTGAGTGTCCTGATAGACACGATTAATGACGCGACACAGGCGATTGTAGTCACGATCATTCATCTCGAGGACTGAGCCGGGGAACTCGCCGCGCTGGAAGAGCAGAGAATCGACCTCGGCGAGAACCTCCTCCTTGTCATCGAGGATCACCTGGAAGGTGTGGAGCTGATGGCGGCGCTCGATGAAGATGATGTCGATCAGCGCGTCAACCACCTCGAAGGTGATCAGCGAGCGGGAGCGTGCGGCGCTCTCGGTCTCGAGTGTGTTGGTGATGTAGATCGCGGCGATCATGGCTGCGGCGATGGTGAGGAAGATGAGCATGTTAATTCTCCGTCGAGGTGGTGGTGATGTCGAAGTCTGATGGGTTGTAAGGGAAGCCGGTCATCTGTGAGGCGTGAAGCGCGAGGGCAATCTTGATGGGCTGTGAAGCGTCGAGTCTGTTGCGGATCATGCGGGAGAGATAGCCTTGTGTGATGCCTGAGTGAGTCGCTAGGTGGTAGAGGGTCCACCTGTTCGCTTTGAGCCTGCTCTTGAGGAGCCGCCTGTGCTCGTCGGTCATGTTGATCTCCTTTCGTTGATGTCCACACTCTAGCGGCGCGTGTTCGCCCTGTCAAGAAATAATTTACGGACTGACAAAATATCTTGCACAAGGCGGATCGCGCGTGTATAAGAGAGCATCACCGAAAGGAGGCGCACATGCGCGCAATCTCGTTACCTGAGCTGATCTGCGGCTGTTCCGCGTTCAGCGATGTTGAGCAGAGAGTCCTCACAGGGCTCATCTATCTGATGGACTGGGAGTCTTGGAGCGGCACCGCTTCGATCCGGCAGATGGCTTTCAAGAGCGGCAAGTCAATCGCCACGGTCAAGAAGGTTCGCCGCTCCCTCCAGGACAAGGGCGTCATCACCATCGAGCGCAGCTCCAACCGCTTCGGCGAGGAGAGCGCGCGCATTTGGATCAATGTCGAAAAGATCAATGATCTCGCGGTGGCTACATCGGAGCCTACCCTAGCTCCATCGGAGCCTACCCTAGCTCTATCGGAGCCTACCCTAGCTCTATCGGAGCCTACCCTAGCTCTATCGGAGCCTACCCTAGCTCCAAACGATACCTCGAAGTATC
>Ga0196905_1000444_pt1 | contig 16719 bp, 3 predicted proteins | sample CB_VirMetaG_3_FD_169098 | JGI IMG/M metagenome (GOLD analysis project Ga0196905, IMG submission 169098) | Freshwater to marine saline gradient viral communities from Chesapeake Bay - CB_1508_1S Viral MetaG (v3) (version 3) | ecosystem: Environmental > Aquatic > Marine > Coastal | place: USA... | reverse complement strand
GATACTTACTGCATTAGAATATAATGGTTCTCCACTAAGCAGTGGTGCGACCTGTATAGGTGCATATGAGGACGGGGCTAACGAGACCATTTACTGGTTTGTTACAGACCCTGGAATTGTTGACCTAATTGTTTCATACAATACCGAGACAGATACCCTAACCTATCACGTCATTAGCACAAGCGTGCTAAACTTTAGTGACGAGAGTAGAATGAATGGTATCAATCTTATTGACAACCTACTTTTCTTTACCGACAACCTAAATCCTCCACGTCGTATCAATGTGGATACCAACTATCTTCCACCAGTAGCTGGTAATGACCAGATTACTGAGGACGATATCTCTGTAATTGTAAAACCACCATTGACCGCCCCAACAATTACGACGGTTCAAAACACTACGGACGAGAACTATATGGAGGACAAGTTTATCTCGTTTGCATACAGATACAAGTATAAGAACAACGAGTATTCTGCAACCTCTCCGTTTAGCAATGTGGCGTTCACCCCTGGCGTTTTTAATTTAGATTCTAATTCATTATCTAATGACTCAATGCTAAACATAGTCAATCAGGCTACAATTTCTTTTGATGTCGGACCAGCTAATGTTGTTGGTGTTGATGTTCTGTTTAAGGAGACAAACTCAACAGTTATAAAGGTTATCGAGCGCTTCAACAAGAGCGACGAGGGATGGGCTGATAATAGCACGCAGTCTATTGACTTTGACAATAGAAAGATTTATACGACACTTACAGAGAGTGAGCTTTTAAGACTTTATGACAATGTCCCTCGTGTTGCTAAGGCGCAGACCACTATCGGTAACCGTATCATGTACGGAAACTATGTCGACGGATATGACGTAATAAATCCAAATGCTAGAAACCCTATTAATTATAGTTTAGATCTTACAAGTACTAATATAAGCAAGACCGTCCTAAATGAGACCGACGGAACTCTTATTAAGTCTAACGGTACATGGGCACTCCCTGGACCACCTTCCCCCACTACTGTTACTGATGGGAGATTTACAATGGATTTAGGTGGAGTTAATTTGGTAAAAGGGGCTATACTTTTTATCAATTTATCTTTAGAACATTCAAAATATATAGGTGTTTCAGTCCCTTCTCCTGGAGAGGAAAATGATGCTGTTTTAAATATATCTATAACACTTTCTCAAGACTATGCAACAGTTGCTGACTTTTACAACAGTGATGACTTTTCGTTAGCTATAAATGGAGTTTCCCCTCCAAGGGCTATAGCAGATTGTGGTGATGGATATAGTCTTACAGACATATTTAATTGTGGTATAGTAACTCCTACTGGATGGGAGGCAACTCAGTCATTTGCATTTAATTCTTTTGTTTCAGGAAATGAAATAACGATAAAAGCTCCTGCAATAGAATTTGAGCAAACTCCCACGCCATCTGGTGTTTTCGCTTACGAATATTTATATGTGCTTTCCGTATCTGTTACTTATAGAGAGCAGGGGCAAACAACATCTTTGCATAGCGATAGAGATTATGAAGTTGGCCTAGTGTATATGGACGAATATGGCCGCGCGAGTACAGTTCAGGTTTGCGATACTAATAATATTTATGTTCCTAAGTCTGGCAGTGTTACACAAAATAAAATACAATTAACAATTAATCACGCTGCTCCATCTTGGGCTACAAAATATAAGCCAGTAATAAAAGAATCATATGGAGCTTATAACACAATATATGCTAGAAGATTTTACAAAGACAATATAACTGGTTCTTGGTTTATAAAGCTTGTTGGAGATAATGTTCAGAAGGTAAATGATGGAGACTTTATAACAGTAAAGGCAGATGGAACAGGTGCTTTGTTAAATCAACCTAGAATTAAAGTTTTATCGGTAGGTGTAAAAGAAGAAGGTTTTATAAATCAAAGTTCATTTGTTGAGCCCACTGGAGTATATATGGAAATTCCTCAAGGTGGTTTTACATTGACAGAAGATCCGTTGTCTTTAGTTTCATATGGTGAGTTTTTTGCATCTAATGCCATATCATTTCCACCAATAAACTTTTATGCACTTAGAACAGAAGTCCCATTAAGTACTGAGGCATTAGAGCTAACTAGAGCTTTTTCTAGTTTATGGAAAGACGAATCTAATTCTTACATTGCATATCCTGCTTTTGTAAATACTATAACTGATGTTGCGGACCCTGATTCTTATGAGTATATCGGAATTCCTGCTGGATCTGAGGTTAATATTTATGTTAAGTTTGAAAGAGGTGGTGATGACTATTTTAAGTGGGAGTTAGATAAGACATTTACATCTTCTATTGGATATGATAATCTGTATGATTTTATTATAGGAGAAAACATAGATCTTACAGATCCAAGTAATGATCCAGATGAAGACTCAATTACAGACACTCCTGTAGCTGAATGGGATAGTTCTATAGATACTGTTGGATTTAATTATAATGGTAATCTTTATCCATACACAAAACCAACTGGCACTGAAAAACATATTGTTAAGTTCCAGTTTTGTGAACTTTCTACAGCCACAAATTTTGATGGTCCAGAACAACTTTATTTTTCAGTTGGGACAAAGGGCGGTATTTTTGGAAATGATTCTGCAAAATTAACTGTAAGAATTGATATAGACACAAACTCACAAACACTAGTTTTTGAAACAGAGCCGCAGGAGACAGATGGCATTACGTATTACGAAAACGAGCAGGTGTTTGACATTGTCTCTGGAAACCATCAGGGTAATATTCAAAACCAATCTATCCCTGGCACGCCAGCTATTGTTGACCTAAACTTTTTCAACTGTTACGCATTTGGTAATGGTGTTGAGAGTTTTAAGATTAGAGATGAGCTCACAGGTATGCCACTCACCATCGGTACGCGTGCACATGCGGTGTCTGATGAAGACTACAAGGAAGCCCACAGGTTTGCTGATATTACCTACAGTGGTGTATACAATCAAGAAACCAACCTAAACAAGCTTAATGAGTTTAATTTGGCCCTTGTAAACTACAAGCCGCTTGACCAAAACTTTGGTCCGATAGAGGTAATGCATGCACGCATAAGTGACATCCTAGTCCTTCAGGAGGACAAGATATCCTATGTACTTGCAAATGGTAAGAACCTATTCTCTGACGCTACAGCAGGCGCTAGTATCATAAACACACCTGAGGTTTTAGGACAGCAGGTCCCTCGTATCGAGCAGTATGGGATCTCTAATAATCCTGAAAGTTTTGCAGCTTATGGTCCTGATGTCTTCTTCACCGATTCTAAAAGAAATGCTGTGATCAACCTAAAGGGTGGGTCGGCAAGCGAGCAGCTGAACGTTATTAGTATGCTTGGGCTTCGCTCATGGTTTAGAGACTTGTTTAAAGACACAAGAAATGGACTGAAGCTAGGTGGCTTTGATCCATATAGTAACGAATATATCCTGTCAAGTGTAAATGATGCGGGGGCAGCAAAAAGTTCAACAGACTACACCCTATCCTACAGCCCAGCTGTAGAGGGGTGGCCTTCCTTCTATTCATTTATCCCTGAGCAGATGATAGGGATGAACAGCTATTTCTATAGCTTTGATGGAGGTAACCTTTATCGTCACAACACAAACGAGATACGCAATAATTTCTATGGTGTCCAGTACACATCTAAGATTACAGCGGTTGTTAATGATGCTCCTTCTGAGGTTAAGGTGTTTAAGACCATCTCTCTTGAGTCTAACTCACCATGGGACGCAACTATAACGTCAGACCTTTCGTCTGGCTATATCGACAGCACTTGGTTCTCTTTAAAGGATGGTGACTATTTTGCTCATATCAGAAGAACTGCTGACGATAATAATCTGAACCTTCGATCTACGCAGGGTATTGGACAGTCATCAAGTGTTGATGCAGGTACTATTACAGCGATAGAGATTGGTTTTGGATTTAACATCGACTCCATACTATCCATAGGTGACAAGGCCTATCAGGTTCAGGGTGGCGGACCAGCATTTATTGGGACGGTTACGGGTATCTCTGGGTCAACCATAACTATTGATGGAACATCTGGTGCTATCACACCAACTGTCGGTGGATACATATTATATATCAAGAATAATATAGCAGAGTCATACGGAGCCTCTGGCTATTATATGCAGTACGAGCTTGAGAATACGAGCAATACATTTGTTGAGTTGTTTGCTGTGGGAACTGAGCTGTTTAAAAGCAATCCGTAGAAAAATTGTATATTTGTAACTAAAACATAATTTATGGCAATCCCTGTTATTATACCTTTAGCGCTGTCTGCTATTAGTACTGGTGCCAGTATAATTCAAGGCATTGAGGCTAGAAAAGATATTCGTGCAGCCAATAGATCTGCCGATGATGCTTTGGCTGCCGCTAAAAGAAAACTATCAATTGATAGATTTGCAGCACTTCAAGTCCCAATTGAGGCCTATCAGATGGCTGAGGATGCACAGGTGCGTCAACAACAACAAGCATTAACCGCATTGACAGAAGCTGGTCCTAGAGCATTAGCTGCTGGTATAGGAAAAGTTGACCTAACTGGATTACAAGCCACAGAAGAACGCAGACAAAAGATGGCTCAGGATATGTTTGAGCTTGATAAGTTAAAGGCTGCCGAAGCTGCTAAGAGAGATGTTGCATTATCTTCTTTAGATTTAGGTGTTGTTCAAGGAGCGCAGAACGCTGCACTAGCTGCAGAGCAACAGGCTTCTGCTGCATTTACTGGTGCTGCACAAACATTGGCTGGAGCAGGCATGGATGTATATAAGGCATCTAATTTATATGGAACTGACTTTGCAGGAAGACAAGCCAAATCGGCTCTAGATAGTGGTTTAATTACTCAGGATCAGGTATCTGACTACACAAATTTTGTAAACGCCATACCAAACCAAGATTTCAGAAATCTTAGTCAAGAACAAGTCATGGGTGGTTTTAAAGAATATTTAACAAAAATAGGTAGCCCATTGGATGGAGGAACATTACCAGCTATTCAAGCTCCAGCAGGTAGTGTTTTTTCTGCAATGAACAGTCTTGATTATACGCCATCTTTAACGAACCTTTCACCAAATGCTGTTAGCGGCCTAACTTATACACCAACGGCTACACTTGTTAATGCACCAAATATAGTTCCTGATCAGTTTGATGCATTTGCTTTTGAAACTTTACCTCAATAATGGCAACATACTACGGATATAAAGAAAGAACCGACCCAACAAAGTCAATGATTGACTGGTCTGGGATTACCAAAGAAATTACAGACGGTTTATATGCTGAGAGCAAAAGACGTGAAGAAGAAAAGTTCACTCTTGAGCAGAACTATATAAAGCAGTTAAATGATTTAAATGAGTATTCTCAAGGACTAGACCCAACTGTTAACCAGGCCATGCTTGGTTATGTACAAAACTATAGAGATTATTTAATGCAGAACCACAAGCTCATGAAGCAAGGAGTTCTTAGTGTTAATGATTCTAAGATTGCTAAGCAGGGTGCGCTTGACTCTTTTAATAACCTAAACAATGTTATAAAGGGAGTGAACGGAAAGTTGGCTGAACTACAAAAAGCAGGAGGAGAACTCAATGATGACCAAATGAAAAGTTTGGCTGAACTAGTTCAGTTTAAGGACCAACAACTACTTATAGATCCTAAGACAGGTACTGCTAGTTTGGCTAAGAGAAATGAGGATGGCACTATAGACAAGAACACTATTGTGCCTGTTGGCGCTGCATATCAAATGTTTACCCCATACGAACAAAGAAGTATTAATGATGACGTCCAGAAACCTATAAAAGGTATTGGGCAGTGGACAACAGCTGCTAGTTATTTAACATCTGTTTCTGACCTAAGAAACAATCCTGAATACAACACATGGGTTGATAGTGTAGTTAAAGAGATGACCGCAGACAAGAGAACACTTGCTGCATATGGGGCAAACTTGGGATTAACTATATCTGACGGAGATATTATTAAGAAAAATAACGCTGGTTCTATCTCTTATGAACTTACACCTGAAGCCAAAGGAAAGGTTGAAGAAGCTATTAAGTCAGCCATTGAGGTTCGTATTGGTAGAGAGGTTAAGCAAACAGCCCCTTCATCCGCTACTTTAGCATTAGGACGAGATGACCGTCAAAAAGAATCAAGCTTCAATACGCTAGCTCAATGGTTGACCACTGGAAAAGCAAATGTTGGAGCAAGTCTTGTGAATGCGACTGGTTCAGATATTAGAGGAATTATTAGAGAGGGTAATAATCTTGTTGTTGTCAATTCAGATGGAAGCCGTGGCGTTGCTGTTAAAGCTTATGATGAAAAAGGTCTTCCATTAGATGTTGAAACTGTTCTTCAAGGTTTAGCGCCTTCATTTGGGCTAACAGACACCGACAAGGTTCAAGAACTTGCTAAAAAGTTCAAGGGTCAGAAACTGTTTACTGACCTTCAGAATGTTACTAAGTCAACAGAGTTTAAGATAACAGCGGCTCAAGGAACTATGCTTAATCTTTTGGCTAATAATCAGATGGAGGGAGCTTTCCCTGGAATGCCACCACAAACAATTGACGCAGCTGCCGCTGCCGAACAGATGGGGAACATGTTAAAAGGCATGGCTGTTTCTCAAGCAAAAGACATAAGCATAACTGTTGATGGTACTAATATAAAGGTTGGTGACACTATTTTCCCGCATACTGATCTAACTGGAATCACTAATGCTATCAGAAATTATAGCGGAACACCGCCACAAGCACCATAATATATGAACGAATATTTGTCAAAGCTTTACGATTGGATTTCATCTCAAGACACTACATTTAAAGATAGACGGTCTAAGGAAGAGTTTATGTCTAAGATGGAAAACGATGCTGATTACAATCAACAGATGTATACATGGATATCTGGCGTGGATGCAACATTTACAGACAGATATACCCCTGATGCATTTCAGGAAAAGACAGGTTTAAAAAAAAAAGAAGGTTCAGAGGCTATTTCAGAAGAACAGCCTGTGGTTTCAGCTACACCAGCTCAAGAAGAACCTGGCTTATTGGCTTCTTCTCAAGAGCAAACTACTGACAATCAAATAGTTGAACAGGAACAACCTCAGCCAGATACACTTAAGCAGCTACCAGCCGCCCCTCCACGTAAAGGTGTTAGAAAAAATCAAGATGGCAGTGAGTCAACACACCTTATGGCTACTGAAACTTTTGATGGTAAGAACTGGTTTTCATTTCCAACGTTATTCCAAGATCCAGATGGTACTTGGATTGATATGTCTGACAGGCCTTGGGAAGAAGCATATGAAGAAGCTAAAAAAAGAGGTGAGGTTATAGATTTTGGCACAGATAAAGAAGCTGCAATTAAGTTCGGGGAAGGATCTTGGAAGATGCCATTAGCAGGAAAGACATTTGAGGATTTTGAATTAGCTGGTGTTGAGCAAGATATTGATCAGGCAAAGGTTCTACAATCTGCTGGAATAGATCAGAAAGAATTTGATGAATGGAGAGAGCGCACTGCCAGAGAAGAGGGCTTTTTATATAGCGCATTCAAAAACGATCGCTCTATACCACTTTACGGAGAGGATCCAGATATTTTTTACGGAAATCGTGAGCGCGAGCAGATGAAGTTTATTCAAAGCTTTAAGGTAAAACAAATAAATGAGATTCAGCAAGAGATAGAGCAAAAACAAAAAACACTTTCCGACCCTAATATATCAACATATGAGCAGCAAAGACTCTATAGGGAGATTCAGATGCTGCAAGGGAAGCTTTCTCAGGAATACAGAAACTTTAAACAGATAGAAAAGAACTTTCCTAACTATATGAGGATGAAGAGCGAAGAAGCTCTTAAGAAAAAGGAACTAATTGATAGGACTAGAAAAGGAGGCGTGGACAGTTTTGTTGCGGGAGCAACGCAAATAGCTCTTGCTTCTAAAGAAGCTATCTATGCCGCACCAGCGAATCTTGTTGGATCTTTAGCTGTAGGATTAGATGCCCTACTTTCTTCTGTTGGTTTTGACAAGAAGGGAATGTTGGCCGCAATATCAGAAGACATATCTAACGAGGTTGAAAGAAATCTTGACCAGTCAGAATTTGTTCAAAGACCTGCATTTATAGAGGGAAAAGAAGTTATTGTAGATGGCATAAAGTATGTTGTTGATGGCGAAGGTATTGTTTATGACGAGCAAACACTAGTTCCTGTAAATGATTTAATGCCTGAAGATCAAATTCAATCCATTGTTAAAGAATCTGAAAAGGTTGAAGAGCAAGAGGTTTATACAGACCTAAGTGCAGGGATTGGTGCTGGAGCATCAATGTTAATAAATTTATCAGGACTTATTCGTGGTGGTCAAATAGTACAAAAGGCTCTTGGAGTTGGACCAAAACTAGGAGTTGGTTTATGGTCTACAGGACAAGCGTTGAGTCAAGAAGTAAATTCACTTACTGAAGAACTTATTGCAAGTGGTATAGGAGAGAAGGAAGCCATAGGGAAGGCAAGGGTCTATGGTGGTCTAATAGCGACACTTGATGGTGTTTGGACTGGTATAACTGGAGCAAATGATAAGCTTGTACCTAAAAAACAAGCCATCAAGGAGCTTCTTTATGATTTGGTGGAAAAGGATGCGAAGAATTTTACCAAACAGCAAATCTTTAAAAAAGGGAAGGAACTTATAAACGAAAACTTCAAGGAACTAGTTGAGGAGTTTGGTGTTTTATATTCTACAAAAGCGATCAACTCTTTAATGAATGCTGACCTGGAGCAAGAGATAAGAAATGTAGATTACGGCAATAAAGCAGACATTATTGAAACTCTTGTAATGACTCTTGGAGCAACAAATGCTCTTGGGGCGTCTAGAGTTTTCACAAATAACGACAGGAAAAACATGGTCCGATATGTTGCTAACAACATAGAGGATGTTGACGCGACCGTTAAAAGTCTTATTGATGAAGGATTAATAAGTATAGAGGATGGAAAGGCTGTTGCTGATGAGATTAAAAGAGTAAGAGAGGCAGAGCTAAAGGTTGCTGGGGCTATTAAGGAGACTGAAAATATGCTCACTGCTGCTGAATTAATCAAAACAAAAGAGCGTTTAATTCAAGTTCGTGAGAATCAAGACCCAGCACTTCGTGAGGATACAGATAAAAAAATAGCGAGCATAGATGCTCAGTTAAAATTATTACAAGAAAAAGATAAAAAAGACGTACAAGATGCCATTCAAAAGCAAAAAACAAGAGATATATCTGATGCTCAACCAGCCGAAGCTGTACAAGAAGTGGAAGCAGAAGTACGGGTCTCTCCTGAAGAAAAAGCGGAAACAGTAGGTCAACTAATCAATCGACCAGTTACACTCACAAAGCTTGGTGGTTCAAAGCTAGACGCTCCTATAGAGGGCGATATGTATCTTGATGGACAGCAGGTTGTTGTTGAGGATGCTAACGGAAATATTACAGAGATAGGTAATGTTGATGAAATATCTGGCAAAACTCTAGAAGAGCTTGGCATAGAGCAACAACAGCCAGCCATTACAACCACAAAGGATGGTAATATTGAGTTTGAAGGAGAAACATACAATCCAGACAGTGCTCGTATAAGAAGAGATAGCAGAGGCAATATTACTTCAGTCACTCTTGACCAGGTTGGTAAACCAAGATCAAAAACTTTTAGAGGTAAGAATGCAGAGGATGCTGCATATAATGTGCTGTTAAGACAGGCAGATCAATCAACAGAAATAGAACAATTACTAGAACAAGATGAAGAATTCCAAAACGAACTTAGACAAGCTGAAGCAGCTGCCAAAACAGCAGCAGATCAAGATACTAGACCGCCTGTTACAGAAAAAACAAAACTCCAAGGCCTAGTAGACAACGCAAAGAAGGCCATCGCAAAGCTTGGTCTTAATGTTGAAATTATAATGCCTGAAACGGAGGCCGAATATATGAGGCTGACCAATGAAGAAGGGCGTGAGAGTGATTTTGGAGGGAAATATATTAATGGAAAGATCTATATCAATCCAGCAAAAGCCAATAGCCGAACAGTAGCTCATGAGGTGTTCCATGCACTTTTATTATCAAGAGGAATGTCTGACGCTCAGGCACGTGCAATTACAGAGAGAATGCTCAGTGCTGTTAAGAAGTCTGCTGATGCTGATTTGTTAGCCAGACTGGAAGAGTTTAGCAGCCAGTATCCTGAAGCGCTTCAGAGCGAAGAAAGTATTGCTGAGTTGTTTGGTATTCTTGCTGATGGATATCCAGACCTTCCTGCTCCAACACAAAACATAATTAAGAGATGGCTTGATAAGCTTGCTAAAATTTTAGGTCTTAAACCATTTACTGATGCAGAGGTTATTGACCTGCTTAACACAGTGTCTGGCAAGGTTGCTAGAGGAGAACAAATCACTGAGGCAGATATCAAAATGTTTGATGATACTGGGCGAGCAAAAACAAGTGCAGAAAGAAAACAAATCATTGGAGAAAATGCTCAGCTGACTGAACAGGTTAGACAGGACCTATCTGCTGCTAATGAGATGGAGCGAATGGGTAAGGACGCAGAGACAATTAAACTTGCAACTGGCTGGGAACGTGGTGCTGATAAAAAATGGAGATATGAAATTGCAGACAATATACCATATTTACGAGACACGATTAGTCAAATTAATGAAACGTTCATGGAGCAAGGGGCTGAGCGAACTTTACTTGGACCAGTATCTGCTAAGTTAATTTTACCTCCCGAACTTTTAGAGCTATATCCTCAACTTGAAGAGGTGACTATAACATTTAATCGGGCCAGACCTGAGGGGACGGGTGTTTATGACATAATAGACAAAACCATGGATATAGGTGTTGGAGTATATACTTCCAACACTGTAAGAACCCTAGTACATGAGGTGCAGCATGCAATTCAGGCTATAGAAATGTTTGCAGCTGGAGGATCGGCTAGAATTGCAGATAAATACGCCTCCAAGAGAACTAAAGAAGATTTGGATCGGGAATTTTTAATGAAAGAAAAACTTGAGACGTTTTCAGCCATTGAAGGAATCCTTGAAATTGTAAGTACAGGAATAGCTGATGGAAATATTGATGAGGATATTTCCATGAATGAAATATTCAGTCTTGACTTTTTAGAAAACGATGAGACAATTGCCCTATATGGTCTTAATGATCCTGCTACAATTCGAACTGTTGTTGATTATCTGAATAACCAAGAACCCGAGTATAAAGAAATCCTGGACGAAATTAAATTCAATGAAGGGATAGATGCGGCCTTTGAGTATGCAGGCGATCAACAACAGGATATGATGAAAGAGTATGACGAGAAATATAGTGCATTTGGAATTTATAAAAGATTAGCTGGAGAGGTTGAGGCTAGAAATGTCGAGAAAAGAATGGATATGTCTGAGGATTTAAGAAGACAAAAGACACTTCAAGAAACTGAAGACGTGGCTAGAGAAGATCAAATAGTATTGTTTAAAGAATTCTATGATCGACTGGCTTCAGAAGAAAAGGCCAGAACACGCGGACAAAAATTAACAAAAACACAAAAAGATGAAAAACCTAAGGCAGGAAACAGACTCTTTAATGAGCCCCTCAAGGGAGTTAAGGAAATTGCGGATGGATATTATAAAAGAGTTTTCAAGTCAGAAAGACCAAAATTCGAAGGAACAAGAGAGCTAGACAAGAATCTTTCAAAAAGAATTTCTGACTCTTTCGAGGCTATGAAGCATAGCCCTAATGATCCTGAAGTAAAGGCCGCTTATCAGGCTCTTGCAGATGAGACACTAGCACAATATCAGGCATTCTTGGATGCTGGATACATTGTTGAAATAGACAATGTTGATGCTTATGCTAATTCTCAAGAAATGATAAATGACCTGAGAGATAATAAGAGAATAAAAATATTCTCAACAGAGGCTGGGTTCGGAAAGGACCCAATAACTGCAAAGCAAAGAAAAGAAAATCCATTGCTTCGTGACTCAGGATTCAAGGACACGAATGGAAACAAGATGTTAATCAATGACGTGTTCAGAGCCATTCATGATTTCTATGGACATGCTGAGCTTGGAAATGGATTTGGAGCAAAGGGAGAAGAGAATGCTTGGAACGTTCATTCAAGAATGTTCTCTCCACTAGCAAGAAGAGCGATGACCACTGAAACCAGAGGACAAAACTCTTATGTCAATTTTTCTGGAGTAAATGAAAAGGTCGAGTCATTGAGGGATCAGGCAAGATCCTTAAGGGATCAGGGTAAGGAGTCTGCTGCACAAAAAATTGTTGATCAGATCTATGAACTGACTCAGTTCGCAAACCAGAAGATAGGTCTTCTTCCAGCTGAATTTTCATTAATAAAGTCTCCTGAAAAGGTTGTACCAGCAAAGACTGATTCAAATGGTAATCTAGCAGAACCAACAAAACAGTCAAAGAAAAATCTTGTACAGAGAGGTCAAAAGATAGTGAAGGATGTTAAGGCTCAGGTAAAGCCTAGCAAGACTGTAAGCACATCATTGCCAAATGAAAATGACATACATTCTAGCAATAAATATCTAGTTGGCATATCTGTTCTTGAAAAGATAGCCAGAAAAGACAAGCAAGCACAAGAACAATATATAAAGATTGCTCGGGAGGCAGCATCTTATGGACTCACAAAAACAAAACTTGTCAATAATTTTGATGATGCAAGAAAGGTTGTGTCTGAATTTAAAAATGCTGTCAAGAAAAACCTAAGATGGCTATATGACTCAGTTAGTCCAGAGATTAGAAACATATCAAAACTATGGTATGATGGGGCTAACAAAATATCTAACGAGCTATCGACAAGATATGAATATAGTCTTGATCAGGTAGCTGGTGTTATGGCTGTCCTTAGTCCACAGATGGACTGGTTCAGAAACCTATCGTTGGGAGAAAGAGTTATTGATATCTATAGCAATCAGCAAGACACTATTTTTGATAATAAGATGGTGGATTTTGTGATGACCAAAACAACTGGGACTGGTAAAAATAAAAAACCATTATTTAAGGACTCTAAAGAACTTGTTTCAAGACTTAAAGGAAAAAAGTTATCTCAATTAAGCAAGAATGATCAGGCTATTTTTGTTAGAGTGTATGACGAGATCTATAATTCCAGAGAATATAATAATATTACGCCAAACGGAGAGATAAATGGACTTGTAAGGATTAAGAGTGGTCTTCCTGGAAAGGTTGGATGGGGAGATTTTTCTACAATAGAAAAAGCTATATCTATTCTGGATGATGGATCAATCGAAAATATATCGAACAGACTTGGTAATCAGCACAAGGTTAGAAATTTCTTTAATAATATATCTAACCCTAATGATAAAAATGCTGTTACGATTGACACCCACGCAGTTGCTGCTGCATTATTGAAACCTTTGTCTGGATCATCCAAAGAGGTTGCTTATAATTTTGGTGGTTCATCTGCTAGGTCTACAGGGATGACTGGTACATATCCAGTATATGCAGATGCCTATAGAGACCTAGCAAAAGATCTTGGCATTCTCCCTAGAGAGGTTCAGAGCATTACATGGGAAGCTGTGAGAGGACTGTTCAAGGCATCATTTAAGTCAGAAAAATCTAACGAGCAGAAGATAAATGATGTATGGAATGATTATGATTCTGGTAAAATATCACTAAAACAGGCTCAAGAAAAGATTAATAATATCGCTGGAGGTATTAGTAAGCCAGTCTGGTATGAATATATGGCTGATAATGTTTCTGAATCTATGGACCAAAATTCTGCGGCAGTTGACCAGTCCTTACTAGATGAAGAAATTCCTCAGCAGGAAAGAGGTCAGAAGATTAGCTCTAGACCAGATACTGAGGTTGATCGATTAAGAAAAGAAAGCGAAGAAAATCTTAAAAACAGACGCAAGAAAAAAGAGTCCAGGCTGCTCAGATTAAGAAAAGCTTTATTAGACAGACAGGCATTTATTAAAAGAGGGCTGAAAGGAATCAGTGGTAAAGAAGCTTTAAAGGCCGCTAGAATGATTGTTGTTCGAGCTGGAGCAAAGGGATATGCAAAGCTTAGATACAAGAAAGCTGAGAAAGAAATTTTTGGCGGACTAAGCAATCCTGAAACACAATTCCTAGAAAGCCTAATCTATGCAAGACGAATAATTTCTATCAACAAGAATAGAAGAGCACGCGGCATGGAACCTTATTTTGGTAAAGACAAGTATGGTGAGGCTAAGGCACTTAAGGACTTGCAGGATTTAAAGGACAGCATTCCAGAAAAACAGTTCAATAAAATAAATGCAAGGGCTGACAAATATTTTGGCGTGTTTGAAGAGAACCTAAAAAGACTCTATGATTCTGGTCGTATTAATAAGGAAACGTATGATCAGTTGAAGGATGTTGAATATACCCCAATCAGAACATTAAAATATTTAAAGCTTTCTGAAGATGAGCTTGATGCTGAGATTGGAATGAGCGCAGCAGACATTAAGACCCTTAGCAATGAAAACGAAAATGATATTTTGTTTGATGCTAAGTGGAACCTAATGACCACCATTAATGCTGTCGAAGCCAAGGCTATGGAGAACAGAATGCTTGTTGCATTCAACAAAGCTTTTGAGGGGGCCACTGATGCAGAGAAAGAAGCCATGTCTGAATATATGGTTGACAATCCTGTTATTGGCAAGAAGAAGGATGGAACAAATAAGCGCAAGTTTGAAAAGGCTGAGCCAGGATACAAAAAAGTTTTCTTCTTTGAAAATGGCGTTAAGGACTTTATGATTATCCGAGAGGATATGGCCAATGAGTTGCTCGATGTAAAGAAAAGAGATAAGCTTGCTGAGTTTCTTGGAAAAGCTTCTGGAGCTCAGATATTAAGATTCTTTGCAACTGGAGGTAACCCATTATTTATTATTGGTAACACAGCTGTTGACTTTACAAACATACTGTTCTTGTCTGATGTATATTCAGGATTCAAGCCATTTGGTGCAGCTCAACTGGCATGGGACTTTACAAAAAACTTCTTGAAGGCTACCACAAAGGCAGGTAACTACAATGAGCTTCATGCAGAATTTATGGAGTATGGAGGTGGTATGGATTATTTGTCTCAGGAAGGTCTGCAGGCCTTAAGAAGTAAGTACCAAAAAACAAAGGGGCAGGCAACAAATATTCTTTTGAAGATTGGTGAGGCAATGTCATTCATGGGACAGTCTTCTGAGATTGCGTTCAGGCTGGCTGTTTATGAAAAGACCAAGGATAATCTTATAAAGCAATATAAAAAAGAAAATGGTAAGGATCCTGTAGGAGAAGACTTGGAAGATATTAAGTATGAGGCTGCAAGAGAATCAAGAGAAACGATTGACTTTAGTCAGGGAGGAACTCTGTCAAAAAGAGCTGACCTATTCATGCCATATCTGAATGCTGGCTTCCAGGGATATAGAAAGGTAGTTGACTATGCAAACAAGAATCCAAAAGGATTTGCATCAAGCATGATTCAGTATGCTGGTATGTCTGCAGCTATCATTGCTTTTTCTTTAGCAAACCTAATAAGTAAGCTAAGAGATGATGATGAAGAGGATAAGCTTGCTGACGTATTGAATTCTGTATCACCATACGAGAAGGCGTCATACCATATTATTTTTACTGGAAACAAGGATGAGGATGGTGAATATGAATATATAAGAATCAAAAAGCTTCCAGGCACTGGTATCTTAGCTACAATGGCTGAGCAGATGATCATGAGTATTGCTGATAAAAACTATAAGTTTGATACAGAGGCGGCTTTCAACTCGGCCAGACAAGGACTTCCATTTGATCCAACTGGTCTTGCTTCTAGAAATCCAATGGTTTCTGCTTTCATTTCATATGGGTTAAATTACGACTTGTTTAGAAATCAAGAAATATTTAAGAGTCCTGAAAGAAAGGTTATTGAGCCAAGGGCAGAAGGTCTCTTTGATGATCGGGTGGCTGGACTATATAAGGTCCTTGGAGAGCAGTTTAATCTTTCACCAATAAGAATGCAGGCATTCTTTGAGAAGTTTATTACTAGCGAGAGCACTAACCCGTTCGTATCATTATTATATTCGTCTACAGAAGGACTATATGATAAGGATACTAGCTTTGGCAAGGAAATGCAGTCAAACACTTCTAGATTCTTTGAGAACATTAGCAGAAAGCTTAAAAGATCAACCAATAAAAAACTGCTTCAGTATGATGAAAATAAAGAACTAAAGGAGCTTGAGGCTAGTCTTGATACTGACACATATATTAAGGAGAGAAAAATATATAAGACCATAAATGATATGCGTAAAGCAAAGCAAAAAATAACTTTTGCAGACATTTATAAAATGGTGCAAGAGAATTTTGATCCGATTAATTATAAAAAATATTTAAAGAAGTACTATCTGTATGCAGAAAATCCAGACCTGGATAGACGAGTTTTGGATATTGTTTTTGAGGAAACTCCAGAGGTCCAGGCCGCTAAACTTTATGCTAGATATGGGGATAATTTTGATAATGAAGAACAGGTTGAGATAGCAAAAGCGTTAAGAGCGGTTGGAAGAAAAAGCATCGGCAAAAAAACCCTGTATATCTATTATACAAAGTATAAGAAATAAAAAATTCCCCCGACGGTCCCTAGTAAAAATCATTTTACTACGTCAGGGGAATCAAACTAACCTAAATCGAATTTATTCCATGTCAAATATATGGATTATTTGTCTTTTGACAAAATTTTATTTGATTTTTTTGCATTTTCTTCAGCCCACAAT
>Ga0196905_1000443_pt1 | contig 16731 bp, 5 predicted proteins | sample CB_VirMetaG_3_FD_169098 | JGI IMG/M metagenome (GOLD analysis project Ga0196905, IMG submission 169098) | Freshwater to marine saline gradient viral communities from Chesapeake Bay - CB_1508_1S Viral MetaG (v3) (version 3) | ecosystem: Environmental > Aquatic > Marine > Coastal | place: USA... | reverse complement strand
AATACGATCAAAAATCAGATAAAGTAATACCTGTTTTAGTAGATACTCAAAATATTTTAAATTTTTCAACTACCTACTTAATAACAGGTATAAATATTATTGATAAGTTTTTGTTTTGGACAGATGATCAAACTGAGCCAAAGAAAATTAATATAGAGAAGTTTAAAGCTGGTACTAAAAACTTTTTAACACACACAAAAATCCCTCGCTGGAACCCTTCTACTAATACATATTATACAAATATTAGCCAAAGACCGGATATGGTTGAAGCCGATATTACGGTAATTAAAAAATCACCACTATCGGCGCCTGATTTAAGCACATCAAGTTCAAGATATGGAGAAAATGTGCCAGGTACAGGCTTATCGCCAATTTATTGTGTTGCCATTGACCCTAGAGACGGCAATATTGCTGCTCCTAATACTCCTAATTTTACATATAGACCACTTACGTCAAGCCCAAATTATGTTACATTTCCAACATACGGCGAATGGAAATATAATACGGAGCAATTGGCTTCATATTATGATGGAAGCGATTTACAGGGTGGCCCAGGTGGTTGGGATGGTCACGTCGTATTATCATTTCAAACACCATGGGGTGTTGATGAAAATGATGACGACGTTTGGAAAGTTGATGATATTATTAACTTGACAGGTAGCTGGGAAGAAGGTAATGATGAATATACATATGAGGTTTCTATAAAAATAACAGAAATTACAAGCCGCAATAGTATAAAAGGACAAATACAATCTATATCACCAGATATTCAAAGATTTGAAAATGGTAATTATATACTATGGGAAGCTGTTTTAGAAGAAGGCGATCCTTTATTTGAGTATAAATTTCCACGGTTTGCTTATCGTTGGAAGTATATTGACAATGAATACTCTTGTTTTTCACCATTTTCAGAAGTTGCATTTGTTGGTGACGAATTTAAATATTTGTCAATAGACGGCTACAATGTTGGTATGACAAACAACATTAGAAAGCTAATTGTAAAATCAATTGACTGGGGAACAGATGAGGTTGCTGAGGTAGATATTTTATATAAAGAATCTACAAACACAACAGTATATGTTGTTGAAACATTAAAAAGAAAAGACTACCCAGCGCCAGCAACAGTGCCAACTTATTTTCAGTTAAAGTCTGAAATTATAAGCAAGGTTGTAGAATCAAATCAATTATTGCGCCCATGGGATAATGTACCACGTAAAGCTAAAGCTCAAGAAATAGTTGGCAATAGAATTTTATATGGTAATTATTTACAAAACTATACTACGGAAAAAGTAGATTTATCTGTATCTATACAATCGGATTTACATTTATCGCAACAAACTACTGTTGGCGGACCTAATGACAATCCATATATAAGAATGCCATATGCTTCTTTAAAGTCTTTACGCAGCTATCAAGCTGGTATTATATTTAAAGACGAATATGGTAGAGAAACGCCAGTTATTACAACAAAAGATGCCTCTGCTAAGGTACTAATTGGGCAAGCACAAAATACAAATAAACTATCTATAACACCGTCTGGTAATGCTCCGTCATGGGCTACACATTATAAGTTTTTTATAAAAGAAACTGCTAACGAATATTATAACTTAGCTTTAGATAGATTTTATTATGCTGAAGACGGCAACTTGTGGCTATCATTTCCATCGTCGGAAAGAAACAAAGTTGATATTGAAACTTACTTAATATTAAAGAAGCAGCATGGCAATAATACCCCGGTTACACAAAGTAATAAATATAAGGTATTAGCGATAGAAAATCAGGCACCTGATTTTATATCTACATTTTATAAGTCATTATCATATGGAGATGCTTATATTGTTTCTGGATTTGAAGTAAACGATAGCACTTTATTTTTTGATGGCCCAAGAGCAGCTGATAGCGATAAGTTTCCAGAGGCCCTTGCTGGTAAAAATTACATTGAAATAACAAATGGCGCTAGCAAAACATTAAAATACCAAATTGAAAGTGGCGGTAGAACCGGCGCTGTTGGAGGAACTGCTGGCACAGATCAATATGAAGTAACTTTAGAAGAAAAATTAGGTCCTGAAGCTAATTTTTTAAATAACTTGCCAGTCGGCACGAAAGTAAAAATACGTGTGTATAGCAGAGAAAAAGAGCCTACAGAAGAATTTGAAGGGCGATTCTTTGTTAAAATAAGTAGAGACGGAATATTTGATGCTAATATAATTGAGCCATTTAGACAAGAAAATGAAGTTTACGAAATAAAACACGAGGTTGTACCTGTTAAAGCATTATATGACGTTAATGCTGGCGATACAGGCGGAACAGGTTTTTATTATGGAGATTCTGGTGCTCTATCAAATACTACATATAGAATATACGGGCAGCGTGACGACCGGCCAAACGGATGGGGCGGTTTTGGTGAAGCAGACGAGGCATGGATAAACCGTATTACAAGAGACTATTATAGACCTCCTCAAAGAGGGCATAGGTGGTTTGGGATTATTTGGCGCCACCCTCAGCCAAAAGAAAAAGACTTATTGTTCGGCACACCATGGAAAGCCGGTAGAAATGATCGACATCAAGATTTAGAAGCAAATTTGCAAATAGGCACTAAACTTAGATTTAGAAATACAGGCAGCGGAAATGATGAATTAAGTCAGGTATATACTGTAACACAAGTTTATTACGACAGAACAAATACTTACGAGGTAGATGACCCTGACGGCGATTGGGATAATATACGTGCAAGAGCGTCTTGGGTAATACAATTAGATAGGCCATTAAGTGAAGACTGGTTTGTAGGTGAAAATTCTTATAGCTGGACAACTGTGCAAAATAATTTGCCGGCAATACAATGGATAGACTTTGTTAATGATGAAGATAGTAAAAAACTTACATCTACTAACCCAGCTATATTTGAAACAGAACCAAAAGAAACCGTTAATCTAGATATATTTAATGAAGCTTCAAACGCGTTACCTATAAACACATATGGGCAAACACAAGTATTAGATAAATATTTTAATTGTTTTTCTTTTGGTAATGGTGTTGAATCAAACCGCGTTAGAGACGATTTTAACGCACCAACTATAGATAAAGGGCCTAAGGTATCTGCACCATTAGATGAGCCATATATGGAAGAAAGAAGAGGCTCTGGGATGATATTTTCACAAATATTTAATTCAACTTCTGGTATTAATAGATTAAATCAATTTATACAAGCTGAGCCTATAACTAAAGACCTCAATCCTATATATGGCACAATACAGAAGCTGCATGTTAGAGATACCGATGCTATTGTATTGTGTGAGGATAAATGTTTAAGAGTATTAGCTAATAAAGATGCACTATATAACGCTGATGGCAATGTAAATATTACATCTAATCAAGCTGTGCTTGGGCAAGCTGTGCCATATGCTGGTGAATATGGAATATCTAAAAATCCAGAAAGCTTTGCTTCATTCGGATTTAGAGCATATTTCGCAGATAAAAATAGAGGCGCGGTAATTAGGCTGTCTATGGACGGAATTACAGATCTTGCCAGCAAAGGTATGTCTGACTTCTTTGCGGATAATTTCCGCTTAACTCAACAGCTTATTGGTAATTATGACGAAGACAAAGGCATATACAATTTAACATTACAAAATATGACGCCTGAATGGCGTAATGAGCTAAGTACAAATAAAGATTACCATATTAAAGGCGATTGCACAACAATCATTACCCCAAAAGGCGGTACAACCGTATCATTTAAAGAAGAAGTTGATGGATGGACAAGCCGCAAAAGCTTTATTCCTGAAGGTGGTATTAGCTTAAATAATATTTATTATACATTTAAGAATGGATTATTGTGGGAGCACGGAGCAAACACGCTTGCTAATAATTTTTATGGCACACAATATAGCAGTCATTTTAATGTAATAGTAAATGAAATGCCGCAAGTTGTAAAGCTATTTAGTACTGTAAATTATACTGGCACAAAATCTAGATTCTTTAAATATCTTTATAATGGCAAGTGGTATAATATTGACGAGATTAACGAATTGTCAGTAATACCTACAGATATTAAAGAAGATAAAACCGGTTGGTTTGTTAACTATGTGAAAACGGATATGGATGCCGGTGAGGTTAAAGAATTTGATAAAAAAGAAGGCAAATACTTTAACTACATTAAGTCTTTAGAAACTTGTAAAACAATTGGCGGACCTATCGGCGGACCATCTGATCCAACAAGTGATGATCAAGATTATATTTTAACTGTAACAATTGACCCAGATTGTTCTTCAGAAAACGATCCTATTGTTGAAGGATTATTATCTTTAGAATTTGTAGCGACATATTGTCATTTGTCCGCTGTAGATTCGTACACATGGACTAATCCAGATGGATCTGGCGAATCAGTATTTATTAGCGAAAGACCATTACTTCAAAATCACCAATGTAATAGAGGGACATACCGCGTAGTGGCAAATAAACACGTAAATGGAGGTTTTGTAATTGGTAGACTATATGTTGGTAATACCAACGGCACAACGTCTGGTTCAAGTAATTTATATGATACATATACTACGGTTGGCGATGTTGCAACTAGCCCAACAGGGGACGTAGAAGTCATAGGCAATGCACCAAGACCAGCCAGTGCAGAGGCACAAGGAAACATTGACAGCCTTGGCAATGTTAGAAGTGTAATATATAGATCAGACGACACTGATAATTGGGGAACTGATCCGGCTAATAGTATGCAAAGATATATAGGGTTGGCAATACCATATGATATAAGAAATAGATATTCTTATCTAAAAATATCACAAGAATCCGCCGATAATATTGCTGCAAATTATCAAGATCCGGTAGAACCAACACATGTTACATTTACTTTAGAGCCTGATACATACCGAGAAGGCGGTTCAATTCATACGCACAGTGATGATATATGGTTTCAAATATTTAATTTATCAGGTGCAACTACAGAAATTTTTGCTGGTCGTTTAGGAACAAATTGTTTAAATCCACAAACTTGCAATGAAGCTACTTGGCCTTATGTTACTTTTGATGTTACAACCGGAGAGCAAATTCCTTAATAAAATATTATGCCAGAAATTAATAACTATACTTTTTCACCAGTATCATACACTATAACTGAGGGGGCTAATGTTCCAGGAGCAATTGGCACCGCTAATTTCACAATTTATCCATTGCCGGGTTATGAAATTGACGCTGCTGATTTTTCTGTTTCATCATTGCCCGCTAATGTTACAAGTGTAACTTTTACACAAGCTGAGCTAAATATTGAAGTTGAAGTAACATTTGATGCTGGATATACCATGCCCCCAAATAATGTTACTATTGCATTATGTGTAGTAGGGCAAGCTAATCCTGTTGTAATCACAATAGCCGGAACAGTTTCCGCTGTTGTGGGTGGCAATTTAGCAGCAGGATCGGACACTGCAGAAACAAATACAGCTTATTCAAATTCAGGGGCAACAGGTGAATCAGAATTATTATTTAGTAGAGCATATAATACTGCTACAAATTATTATTGGGCAGAAGGTAATTTTCCATCAGCTAATGTTGTAACTGGGAATCAATCTGATTATCTTATAGACCAAACCCAAACATATACAAATAATAAGTTAACTGGTATTTTATACGAGGTATATTATACATATACAGGAGCAAGTGTTGCTGGCGACCATATCTCAATTAACGTGCCATACCCATCCGCAAAATATGTTGAGGCAACAGAAATCCATTATTATAAATTAAATACAGCTGATTTAAGCAACGCTGCAGAAAAACGCACTATGACTATTTATGGTGCTGAAGGTGCGGCTGGTAATTTAACTATAAACAATGGCGCAGCCGAAACCAGTCTAGGCGCGTTTGTTATACCTTCTGGAAAAAATTATCATGAAGTTGAAATACAATTTGAAGGATTAAATTACGGCGATCCTGATGTAACATATACTTTAACTTTAACAGGGGACGGAGTGTCTAATATGGACCAGCCAAGTACAATTTATATTTATCAAAAGAGTAAAATTGAACTTACAATATCTTCAAGCACAACTATCCCAACATTAACAGGCTTTACAGATATTTCTACTTTTGGTGCGCCAAATACCGGTACACCGTATGTTAATGCATATGAAACGCCATCTGGTAGTTGGGTAGTATCATTTGATTATGACCTTACAATATCAAGTGGATCAATGGCAAAAGCTAGAGATATAAAGCTTTCAGATTTTGGTGCTCAAGGTTGGGTGGACGCAACATCATATGACGAAATGTATTTTAATTCATCTTCTATTGATATACAAGACGGAGATATTGACAACGTTGCAATAGGAGATGTATTTAATTTGCCTACTGGCGATCCATACTTTGACGGGACAAAAGGACCATTTGAATATGAAGTTACAGGATTGACTGGCTCAAATCAAGTAGATATATCTCCAAATATTACAACTACAACTTCTCCAATTACTTTTATATTTGTTAAAAATGGAGGTAGTGAAATTAATTTATTAGAGCAGAGTGTAACAAATATAGATGGGCAGACTGTAAATATAACTGCAACAATAGAGATAGTTAAGTTCGGGTCTAGTGATGCCACATTCACTTTAAATATAGATAATCTTTTAAATTGGGTTTCATAATGGCTAATATAACTTTAACATTTACAGATGAAATACCATTTGGTGTACAAATAAGAGATATAGCTTGGTATTTAGATACGTCTGAAGGTACTGAAGTTGAGATGGGGCCTATAACAGCAATAAATGGAAATCAAATTACAGTTAATGCTGCGGCCGGAGTGCAACCGCCTTCAACAGAAGATTTTGTGTTTTATGTAAAAGATCCTATGACATATATGGGGCAGTTAAAAGGATATTATGCAGAGATGCAATTTATAAATGAAAGTACAGAATATGCCGAGCTATTTTCAGTTGGAACTGGTATATTTGAAAGTAGCAAATAACATGTAATAATATAACTATAAATTAATTTAAATTAAATAATATGGGCCTATTATCCAGAAAGAATCCTTTGAAAAAAATATTGCAAAATATACCAGAAACAAGAGGATTGCTTTGGGAAAAAATATTAGAGCTTGAAAAACAAATTTTAGGGAATGTTGAAGGAGCTGTTCATCATAAAGCTGGAACAGAACAATCAGAGCAAATGCAAGAAACATATCCTTTAATACAACATATAGAGGGAGGTTTATATACAAGACAAATATTTATGCCAAAAGGGCATTTGGTTATAAGTATGGTTCATAAGCAAAACCATCCTTCTTTTTTGCTAAAAGGAGAATTATCTTATTTAGCTGACAACGGGGAAGTTGTTAGAATAAAAGGCCCTCACGTTATATATACTAAAGAAGGCACGCAACGCGTGTTGTATATACATAAAGATTGTCATTGGGCATGTGTTTATAAGACAGATGCAACGACATTTATAGAAGCAGAAGCTGACGTATATACAAATGACTATAAAGAATTACCAAAAGAAATAATAGAAAAAAATAAAAAATTATGGCAGGAATTGGCACAGCGGCGCTCGTAGCCGGCGGCATATCTGGCCTAACAAGTGTTGTAGGTTCAATGATAGGCGGTAGAGCTAGGAGACAAGAACAGGCCGCCGCAAAAAGAGAATTGGCCAAGCGTCAATCTGAATATGAAAATATGCAGTTTCAAAATCCATATGCTAATATGCAAAACACTATGGAAGATCTTACTGTAAATCAACAACAAGCACAATTTTTAGCTCAACAACAGCAACAAGGGTTAGCTAATACTATGGGGGCTATGTCGGGCGCCGCTGGTGGTTCAGGCATTGCCGCTTTAGCCCAAGCTATGGCTAATCAACAATCACAAAATATGCAACAAGCTTCGGCTAGTATCGGCCAACAAGAAGCTAGAAATCAAATGGCTGCTGCGCAACAAGGGGCACAAATACAACAACTACAGGCTCAAGGTGAAGCAGATATACAAGCAAGAGAGCAAGCAAGAACAGAAACGTTGTTAGGCATGTCTCAAAGCCGATTAGCGGCCGCAAATCAAGCAAGGCAACAAGCAACTGAACAATTAATCGGCGGGGTTGGGCAAATAGCCGGAGCTGCCGCGGGGGCTTTTGGCGGATAATAATACCATAATATTTTAATCATGGCAAAAAAACAAAGCGCATCATTACCAAATTACGGTCCCAATACCACTCTTATTCAAGGTGCTAGGCTAGTATATGGCACACAAAACCAACCGATAAAGCCAATAAAGATTGACATGTCTGGTGTTGACGCTTTACGACAAAAAGCAGACGCATATAGAAAAGAGCAAACTGCTAAAATAAATAAAGAAGAAACAAGAATGGCTAATTATTTAGCCAACATGAATTATATGGACACCGGTGTTGTGCCCGAAAATTACTTGCCCCAAGTCCAAGCTGCATTAAAAGAATATAAAGACGAATACTTTCAGGTGTCTCAGCAGCTATCTCAATTAAAATCTTCAGATCCAGAATACCAAAATTTAAATATACGTTTACTGGAAATTAATAATGGCATAAAGAGCATTTCTAATACGTTTACTGATCAAAAGAAAAACAAGAAAGCTGATCTTTTGATGTTCGATCCTAAAAATAACAAAAAGCTAAGTATATTAAATGACGCTAAAGTACCTGGTATAGTTGAAGGGGTTGGTAGTATATTACGCAACGAAGCGCCTATGAAAATAGAAAACGGCGTTGTTAAATATGAATTAAATGGCGAATGGGTTAAATACGAAGATATACCGGAATTACAATACCGCGCCGACGATGAAGCAACAAAAATTGGAACTGTACTTTCTAAATTATCTACTAGCACACCAAAAGAGGGGTTAACAAGCGAACAGCTTGCGGATTATAAAAACCAAATTGGTAATATGTTAAATAACCAAGACGTTATGATGTCTTTAGCTTTAGATGATTTTGAGGGATATGACTTAGGGCTTAATTTATCTGCATATGAAATTCAGCAAAATCCATCAGCAGCTAAAGAGCAAATACTCGACAAATATATGAGTATGGTTGAAGCAGCGGCAGCTAAAGGCAAAGCTAGAAATACCCCGCCTCCGCCTACTGAAACTAATACAAATATTAATAAGTTTTTAGCCAGAATAGCAACAGTAAAAGGAAAGCTTGGGGAAAATCCACCTACACTTGAGAAATTTGAAGAATGGGCTTTGGCTGGGAAAAAACCTCCTTTTTATCAAACCTCAGTAAAGTTAGATGCGGGGGGCGCAAAATTAACAACATTCAGCTGGGAGAAAGTTGGGAGCGAGATTAAAATACAGGCAATTTCTCAAGGAAGCTCAGAGCCATCATATTATAATAACTGGGCTGAAGTTGAAGCAGCAAAAGAATATTATCAATAAAGATTTATGCCAGATTATAAATTAAAAAATGGTTCTATACTTTCTGAAGAAGATTTGTTAGAGCTTGCACAGGATAACGGCATGACGCCAGAAGAATTTTTAAAAGCTAATAAAGATTCTTTTGAAAATATTGAAGGTCAAGAAGATCCTACACTTGGGTTAAATGAAAGAAGATACATAAATCTTGCCGGCGGAAAAACTGTGTATGAAGACGAATATATGTCTACTACCGCTGGAAAAACCGTTAAATACCCTAAAACTACTCGCCAACCGGCTAGAGAGGTTACTTTCCCTGGAACTTTTGAGGAATATGCTGCTATGCCTGGCATTGAGCAACAAATACAAATAGAAGATCTTTCTCTTGCCGCTGATGTTGGCACAATAACAAAACCAGAAGATAGAATAAGCAAAGCAAAAAAAGAGGCCCAAGCCGCGTCTGATGCTGTAACTATTGATACTATTCCTATTGACCAAGTGGCAGATAAATATTTTGGAATACAATTTGCGCCTAAAAAAATAATTCAAGTACAAACAGGGGGTATTGATGGAATAACAATGATGCCCCAGTCTGTTGTTGACGAAGATAAACTGGAAGAATATTTACAAGATAAATATCCACTATATCAACAATATAAAGAAACTGGATCTTTTGATTATAAGAAAAATGTTCCAGCAAATATTTTGCAGGAAATTATAAATGAAAACAAAGATAGAAATAGACAAACTGTAATTGGTCGTTTGAGTAAAGAAGACCAAGACATTTTAACTACAAGGGTTACTGATATAGAAGGAAGCAATGCCCCTGCTTATGAAATAAAAAGACAGCAGGCAAAAGATGAAGTAATATATGAGCGTGAATATGGTGAAGAATTAGTTGCTCCAATTACTAGAGATGGTGTTTATTATGCACCAACTTCATTAAATGTATTAGAGGATGAGCGTTATAAAAAACTTATTGGTTTTCAAAAATCTAAATATAAAAAAGACTTTGAATCTGTACAAGAGATTTTAACACCAGAGTTTGAAGAACAACTTAATGCATTTGAGGAAGATCAAGAAAAATATATTAATGCTTTAAATAATTTAACAACAGATACACCTGTTGAAGAAATTAATGCTTTATTTGCAGAGGGCAATAGATTAATGGAGCTTAGTAATTTAGTGCAAGAAGTACAATATAAAGCAAGCAAACTGTCTAAGCAATCAGAAAATTTAGAATTAACAGATCAAGAAGCTGCTGCTTTAGTGAAAGACTATTCTGCTACAAATGCAATAATGCATAAATTAGAAGAAGCAATTATTGCACCAGGAGCAATTTTAGGAGCTAAGGGATTAAAGTGGCTATATAATGCTAATTATTTAGGGCAAAATGAAGGAACACCATTGTGGGTTTCACAATTAGAAAAAACCGCTATAGATTATAATCAATATTTAAGAGAAGAAGGTCAATATAAATTCCCATTACCAAAAATATCAGAAGATAATTCAACTACATGGGAATATACAAAAGACCTTCTTATCCAAAATAGCCCATCAATTGGAGTACAAACATTATTAGCTTTTGGACCACAAATGATTCCTGTAACACAAGGCATTTACTTTGTTATGGAAGGTGGCGGCAAAATCGCTGAAATGGAAATTGCACAAAGAACCGCGCAGGACAGCCTTAATTATATTGATGGATTGTTAAGTTCTAATGATCTTTCTAATGTAGAGCGTGCGAGATTGTTGTCTGAAAGAGAACGATACGAAACAGCTTTAAATTACGATGAGTGGGATAAATTTATTTTAGGGGTATCGTATGGAGCAATAGCTGGATATGCAGAAAGAATTGGAGCTTCTTTTTTGTTTAGGAATATAGGCAGAATGGGCCGTTCCATCGGTAGAACTAGATTTGAAAAATTATTAGGTTATGGAAGACCAGCTCGTGTCCTCGCTAGAACAACAGGTGTTGGCGTTGCCGTTGGCTCACAAGTAGGAATTGAGCAGCTTGAAGAAACAATAACCTTGCTTGGCCATAACTTTATGGATATATCAGTTCTTGGCGACAACAGAAGTTTATTTGAGGGTTTAAATAAAGAATTCTTTATTAATGTTGGAGTTAGCACTTTAGCAATACAAGGGGGTGCTGTAGGGAATAACGTAAGGGCTTCTTTGCTTTCTGAATCAACAACATCTCGTGAGCGAAGAGCATTTGCTAAAATGCGTCAAGAAATATTTGATTTAAAAAGTCAAATGGATGATCCCAGAACAACGCCAGAACAAAAAAGAATATTAGAGGATAAAATAAAACAAAAACAAAAGCGCGTTGCTGATCAATATAGCGTTAGTCTGGGTACATTGTCAATATTATCTCAAGAAGAATTAGATGAGCTTGGCGATATTAACATGCGCCTTCGTGAAATATCTCGGGAAGCAAATTCATTAGGGGTTCAAGACGAAACGGGTAATTACGGCAAAAATAGAATAAAAGAGCTTAATAATCAATATAATGATTTATTAAATCAAAGAGATGGCCTTTTAAACGAAGCCAAACAAAGAGAAGCTGGTTTAGATGAAGACACTTATAAAAATCTTAATCCAGATCAACAATTTGCTTTAGGCTATTATACTTTTGCAGATAACCTTGCAAAAAATACAAAAGGCGTTAAATATCGCAGGCTAAAAGGCAGCGAAAGTGAAAACGTTGCAGAAATAGAAGGTATATTAGCTAATGACAAAAATCTAACCCAACAACAAAAAAATGAATTAATCTCAGCAGCTTTATTAAAAGTTAACGGCGTTAATGATTATGGATATGCTTTTGTTTTTGACAATGTTGTTCATGAAACTATCGCTAACGAGAATGCCTCTCAATTTGGCAGAATGCTTGCAGCAGTAAGCCCACTGCATGAAATTGGACATTCATTTATAAAGGCTAAAGGAGTTATAAAAAATGATAAATTAGTTTCTAATAACGCTGAACGTGTTACAACTGGATTGATAAATTATTTACAGCAAGAAAAAGATTCTAATAATATTTCTGAAGAAAATTATAATAAGGCTATAGACAGGCTAAATGAATATACAGAACTCAATGAAGGACAGGTAGATGTTGACGAATTATTTCAATTAATTACCGATTTGCAAAATACTGGTTTATTAAAAAAATCTGGTATATCTAAAATATTTGGCATTAAAAACTTAGTTAATAGCGTATTAAAAAACGTTTTTGGAGATAATTCAACTTTATTTAAAATTGATAGTGTTGATGCCGCACTTGATTATATTGCTAATTATAGAAAAGCTGTTAGACGCGGGACAAAAATACAATTACCGCCAGAAGAAGAAAAACTTTTAAAGAAGTCATTAAGCGCTGGCAATATGGTTCCTATGTCCGAATCACAACTTGCAAAAGTTAAAGAAAACTTAGACAAACTGGGGAGAGATAATGAAGGGGTATTTGACAAAACAAAATTTAACCCTGAAAACCCGGTAATACTTAATGCTTTACCAGGTATGATTATTGCTCAAGCTAAAAAACGCGCTATTAAAGGTTTGCAGTTTGATATGGGAGAGCTTGTACAAGAAACATTATACCAACTTATTCTTCGGAAAGACATAGATAAGTTTGACGGAACAAAAAATGATAGCCTATATGGTTATTTAAATAAATTTATTAAATGGAGAATTGGAGATGCTTTTAATGCTAACCCTAGTATTGTTACGGATTTTGGGGAAGCTAGCATGGAAGATCTAACCACCCAATTTTCACAAGAAGAAGCTGAGGATGTTGTAACACAGCAAGAAGCCGAGGCAAAAGATGTACCGCAAACCCCAGGGCTTGCTAATACAATTAGCTTTGCTAATAGATTAAATAAAATGCAACCCGGCCTTATTAATAATGAGGTGCGGGATAATATATTTAAAGCATTAGATAAATTCCTTAATACACAAGAAGGAATTAACGGCATAAAACTTACCACAAGATTAGACTGGCAAAAAAGCGATACTAATCAAGCTACAGACAATAATGGCAATAAGCTATTTACAAATGTTTTTGGCGAAATAATTACTCAAAGAGAAAGAGAAGCTTTACCTGCTAATGAAAAAGAAAAGTTTGAGGCTTTAATGAATAAAAAATTAACATTACAGCCGGAAGAACAAAAAGCGTTTAGAGAAATGCTTAGTAAATTTTTAGAGCAAGAGCTTACTAAATATTTGCAAAAAGAAATTATTGCACCGCCGCGATCACCAAGATTTAAAAACCTTGCAGAAAGTAGTTTTGAGTTATATAAAATAATACCTCAACAATTTTTAAATGATCGTATTGAATCCTGGATTCAACCTAAACTTGATGAAAACGGTAAACAAATGCGCGAAACTGTTGCAACAGCAGGGGAATATGGTGGAGCAAAAGGTAATCCAATATTTGAAAGAAAAAAAATAACTAAAGAAGAATGGGAGAACTACTGGTTAGCGCCTGGTAAACCTGCATCTTCACAAGGTAAATTAAAAGAAAGATTTGCTGCTTTAATTGCGCAAGAATATGGTAAAGATCTTTTAATTGAGTTTTTAAATGATGAAAACAAATTAGAAATGTTTTTATCACAACAAAAATTACCGTCAATTAATCAGCTTGACAATTTAGGCGTGCAGTTGGTTACTGCTTTAGAACGAGATCCTGGGGCATTTAAAGTAAAATATTCTTTATCTTCCGAATATGCTGGCGCTGTAATAGCTAATATGGATGATCTTGTAAAAGCTTCAGAAAAATTATTTAAATCTGGAAAACTTAATATAACCGAGTTAAAAAAAGCTTTTGCAAAAATATTTGGCAATCAAATTCCTCAAGAAGCTATCAATGGTCTTGCTAAACTTTTTAGATCGCAATATAAAGATAGAAGAGAGATTGCTTATGAATATAAAAGAATTAGGGCTCTTGATGAAAAAGCAAGAGTACAATCAATTAAAGAAGCTTTAATATATAAAGGTTTTGGCAGTTTTGGTAAAGTATTACAGTTTTATCACGATAAAGGAGTATCTATTACATCTTACCGTACTTATGGTAAAGAAAGATATTTAAATGATGATATATATTTTGGCGCTACTAATAAGCAGCATGTTACAAACCTTGTTCAAGACATGCTTGACAACAATGTATTCACCATAGAGGAAGTTTGGCAATATCTTGGTGATGGTCTTCGAAGTGGTACAGGCTCTACTGTTTTTGAAAACAACCAAGACCTTTATGATGCATTTGAAAGCGCTTTTAAAGAAGCTGGTATTGTACTTAATACTAAAACAAATAAATTTGAGTTTGAGGAAAGCAAAGTTGAATTAAGCAGAGTAAGTGTAACTCAAGTTATTAATGGCCCAGCAATGATGAAAGCTGTATTACAAAATCAATCTACAGCTTATACCACATACCAACAAAATGCCGCAAATGCCCGCGCACAGCTTGAAAAAATACTTACACGTTTAGAAGCGCGTATAGCAAACGCTAAAACCAAAGATGATAAAGAAGCAATTCTACATTCGGCCGCTGTATTTTTTGTTAGCCAAAGCGGCGCTTCAAATGGATTGTTAAGAAAAATAGCGGAGTTAACACATTTTGAAACAGGAGTAAGTGCTGAAAACGCAATGTTTGAACATATGCTACCTGCTAATGTAGTTGTAATGCTTATAGGTGATAGATTAAACGGTAATCTTACAAAAGCTGAATTTGATGCAATTATTGAAAATGGGGCTAAGGGTGTATTAACAGATAAGAATACAACGGAAAAAATAGTTAATATGTTCTTTAAGAACAATATGCCTATGGATGTAGATGTCCGTTCTGTTAATTTTGATGCTTATGCTAGGTATAGAAATTCAATGGTAGCCCCTATATTACAAGGGAAAACATTACAAGGATTAGCTGGAAATGAAACCATTGTATTTGCCAAAGCACCACATATTAATTCTGCAAAGCAAATTATAGAATCAAGAAAAAAACAAAAAGATCGCTCACGTAAAAAATATAGTTTAAATACAGACGATATTATTGATTTTACTCCAGTTAAAAGTATCTATGAGCGGGACGATTTGGCTGTAGAATATGTTTCTGATCCTTTTAAGATAGGTCCATTAGAAGATGATCAAGTATATGTCATGTATATGGCTACTGTAGCAAGATCTAAAACTCGCGATCCATATGTAATGTTTAATTTTACATTACAGGAAGGCGAGGCTAATTATAGTACCAAATTAGAAGGAAACTTTGCTGAAAAAAATATTAATCCTTTTAAATTATTCGGAACTATTGGAAATAGTTTAATACATTTTTTAGAAAACAATAAAGCAATTAAAGGTATTGAATTTACTGGGTCAGGCAATTCAAGAATTAGACTATATAATAGACTTGCTGAGATGCTAGCTAAAAAACTTGGGTGGCAGCTAGAGACAGAAGATATTTATGTAGCACCAGAATATGAATATGAACCAGAATATATTGCAAAAGATTATTATATCTTTAAACCTCAAGCAAAATATAGTTTAAGCGATCTTAATAAAGATTTCAATTTAATCATTGAAGATAAGTTTGGCATCGAGGAATATAAAAGATTTTCGCAGGTTGTTGGTAAAAGACGCGGCGCAAAAATTGACAAATTTAATTTAAAGAATTGGTGGTTCCCGCCGTCTGCTGAAGACTTCATGGGGTTGATGTATGATGTTTTAGCAAAAGGAACTAAAGGCGATGCACAAAAACAATGGATTGTCGACAATTTAGTTATACCATATACTCATGGTATTGCCCAAATTGATAAAGCACGTCAATCAATTAAAAGAACCTACCGCAACCTGCTTGCAGAAAATAAAGGTATTACTAAACTTCTACAGCAAAAAATAGAAGACGGAGATTATACTTTTGATCAAGCAATACGTGTTTACATGTGGAACAAACAAGGCGACGAAATTGCCGGATTGTCAGAACGCGATCGTACTAAATTAGTTGCAATTGTTGAAGGAAGTCAAGAGCTAAAAGATTTTATTAGTGTATTAATGTCATTACCAAATTTAAGTAAAGGCTGGCCAAAACCCAGCGAATATTGGGATGCACAAACAATATTAAGTGATCTTAATAATTTAACAGAAAAAACTAATAGAAAAGAATTCTTAGCACAGTTTATTGAAAATGCCGACATAGTATTTTCAGAACAAAATATGAATAAACTACGCGCTGCTGTTGGAAATAATTGGGTTGAGGCAATGGAAGATATTTTGTACCGCATGAAAAACGGCACAAACCGTCCATCTGGTTCAAACAGAATTGTTAATGTGTGGAATAACTGGGTTAATAGATCTA
>Ga0196905_1000439_pt1 | contig 16847 bp, 26 predicted proteins | sample CB_VirMetaG_3_FD_169098 | JGI IMG/M metagenome (GOLD analysis project Ga0196905, IMG submission 169098) | Freshwater to marine saline gradient viral communities from Chesapeake Bay - CB_1508_1S Viral MetaG (v3) (version 3) | ecosystem: Environmental > Aquatic > Marine > Coastal | place: USA... | reverse complement strand
AACCGTGCAGCCTTGACTGGTGCTGCTAATTCATCAATCGCACGCAGCTGGTCAACTGCATCGAGGATGATGTCGTTGTAAGCATTGATCAACCGCCGAGCAACACTGTTGCTGTAGCGGTTGAGATCAATGGCATTACGAAATAGCGCCTCAGGTGTGCTCACGCCAGCCCCGCATTAGCCGTAGCAGCAATCTCCTCTTCTACATTGAAGTCATCGCCGAGCACTTCACCGTCAGCTAGCTGCTGCAGTAGCGTCTCCTGCGTGATGGTGCCAGCGGTGTAAAGCTCCAGCAGGGACTTCACATCAGCAGAATCCAGCCTGCTGCCGAGGAAATCACGATTCACCAGGCAGCTACCGGCGGCAGTTGTATTGCCGAGAAATGCAGCATGAAACTGCAGGCAGTTGTCGATCATATCTTGCATATTCTGCGCGATTGCCATCATTGTGCTATCACCCTGGCTGCGGTCAATACGTTTTGCCTCGGCAGTTTCAGCGGTGAGCTTCTGCCCGAGCACTGCGCTAAGGCCTAGTTCATTGATCTGCGCTGCCAGTTGATCCAGCCTGCGGAATTGATAGTCAAAGCTTGCCCCACCGGGTTCGATGTACTCCGCACGCCCTTCAGCCGGGAAGCTGATCGCTTCACCCGGGCCAGCTGATACCTCCTCTGCACTACTCGGGAACCCATAAAACGCCAGCATCGGCACGGCGCTGATGTGCAGCTGGTTATCCAAATCCGACTGCACTTGATACGCCTTTAGGTTCAGCTCGGCGATGTCCTCCAGCGGCGGGCGTGATTCCATGAAGCCAACCTGATTGGCATAGGCAACACTGAACGGGATCCGGTCAAGGCTGGTGGTGCCTTCATCGTGCAGGTCATAGCTGCCGTTATCACCCTTGCGGAAGATTTGGTATGCGCCAGGTGTCAGCACGCGCACCTGCTCAACCACCTTCTCGCCGTAGTCGCCGTCCGGTTCTGTTGCAGTTTCGCGCAGCCGCAACTGCGTCAGCTGCTGCTGTTCGCTGCGCCAGCCGAGGATATCGCGTGGTGTATAGCTCACCCAATACGGCCGACCACCTTCAGCTGGTGCATCAACCAACACGCCGACATGGCCGTAGCGGATCATCTTGCGAGCGGTTTCATATGTCCAAGTGTTCAAGTCATTGCCGAGCAGATCGACATCAAACAGCTGTTCGCGGATGTCGTCCGAGGTATCCAGCAGGCGCACAGGCTTGCGCGTCAGCATCCCAGCCAGCATCCGCTCTAGCCGCACAAGGTACGGCGGGCAGACGCTGCGGGCTAGGCGGTTGTCGTAACTTTCATCAACCTCGCGCGGCTCCTGCGGCAAATACCTTCGATGCCGCTTCCGCATCTGATAGGTGCCTTCAATCAAATCCTCAATCAACGGCCAGTGCGCTTCCATCGCGTACCATGCCGCGTTTGGATCTTGCACCTGAGTGACCGCACGCTTCGCTAGCGGCCTGTCGTATTGCCGTTGGCCTGAATACATTGCGGCGCCTTCGATGGTTGCAGTCTAATTAGCACCCAGATACACCAAAGGCCCCGAAGGGCCTCGGCAGCCCGATGCCTCAAATGAGGCAGAGCGGGAACATTTGCATCTTAGGCAGCAGTCAGCGTGATGCTGTTCCGCCCGACCTTGATGTCAAACACTGCGCCAGGTGCTGCACCCATCTGCTTGAGGTATGCCTCACCAACCTGTAGCGCATGGTTGGATTGCACCTTGGCCTTATAGGTCAGCTTGCGGCCGGGTTTCTTGCTGCTGGCGGCCAGCTCCACGCCTTTAGCTTGCAGCAGTGCTTCGTAGAACGCGGTGAAGTTGAGCCGGTCGTTAGTGGTATAACCGCAAGCGCGGACCATCTCAGACTTGCTGACAGCGCCAAGTTCTTTCACCTTGGCGAGCAGTTCAGGGCCGGTGAGCATTGGGTAGTGAATAGGGTGCGGGTTGAGTATAGGTTGGCTAGTACAGGCGGACACCAGTGCCACGGCCAGCGGCCTTGTGCAGCATTGAGAAGTCGCGATGCAGCCAGTAGCCGAGGCAGTCAACTAGGTGATCAAAGCCACTGGTTTTGTCTGGGAGCTGGGTCTTTTCATCCCAGCATTGCAGCTCTAGGCATTCGATCAATTTGGCGCAGCCTTGCCAAATCTGCAAACGGCTTTTGCCTTTACCGTTTTCCAACATTGCCTGCACATTGTTCACCCTGTCGCGTATCGGTGGGTTGGACTGCGGCGATTGGTTGCTAATGCCGTAGGACTCTAGGATCTGAATGTCCGTGCGCGTGGCATTAGTGCTGCGGTTGCCGCCGCTGGCGTCTGGGTAGCCGTAAATCTTGTGCTCGGGGTATCGCCTACGTAACTCTTGCCCGAGCGCGTCGGTGTCTTGCATTCCAGTGATCTCATCCACGACTACAGCGGCATCACCTTTGCGGATGCCAATTACCGCATTGGTATTGCCAATGTTGAAGTCAATGCCAACCCGTAATGCCTCGCGGCTGATGTCAGGTTGCTGCGCGTAAACGTGCCTGGCGCGATCAAAGCGGTCGTAGACGGCTCCTGTGGTGAGGTTAACGAATTCCCCTAGCAGGTAGCTCTTGAGTAGCGTTGGGTCATAATTTGCCTCTAGCCGCTCAATAAAATCTGCCGGAAGGTATGGATTATCGGATGATCGCATCTTGATCAACCGCCGATCAGTGCGTGATTTTGCATCATCGCTGCCGAAGGTGTGCCATAGCCAGCGGAATCCCTCCGGCGTCGATGCAGCGCCAAATTGGCGCACATTGCCAGAACGTAAACGACCGAGGATTTTTGGGAATGCCTTGTTGGCAATACTTGGCGTTACGGTATCAATCTCATCGGCCAATACCCAGGCGAGGTTGAGGCCAATAATACGACTCCAGTTCTCAAAGCTGCGGCACAGGATCTTGGTATCGCCTCCCGGAAGATGCAGCACGTATTCAGGCAATGGCGACGCGCGAAAGGTGTAGGGGATTTCGTACTGCTCCAAGAAATTATCAAAGTCGCTTTGCCAAATATCACGAATCAGCGGCCCGGTTGGCTCCATCACCGCACCGATGAATCCTTGATTTGCTGCGGCCAGCATCACCGCCTTAGCGCACAATGCCCGAGTCTTGCCAGCGCCGTATCCAGCTGATACGCCAAGGATTTGAGTCGATTGATCTTGGACGAAATCTAGCTGACCGGGGTGCAGATCGCTGAGGATGCGTTGCAGGAGGTCGCTGGTATCCGCTTGCGTCGTGACATCTAAAAAGCCAAGCAAGCGTCCCGGCTCGACAATGCCGGTCAGCAAGCTCATGACATCTCGAAGCGCAGCAGCTTGGCTTGATCCTCTAGCGCCTTAATCGCAATACTGAGGTTTCCTTTTTCGCGTGCTTCGCGTTCGTAATCCTGCAGCCTCGCTAACGCAGACTGCAGCCACTGCGGGCGCTCCAGCTCCGAATCGAGGGCGATCAGCTTGCGTGCTTCGGCCATGTAGTCACGGACTTGCCGCTCGCTGACGCCCCACAGTTCGGAACCGTGTTGAACGATCTGATGATGGCTATAGGCACGCAGGATGAGCCCATAAACCACGTTGACGCGGTTCTGGATCTCATCCTTAGTGCTCTTTTTTGCCATGTATTTAGGCGCGTACCTGAACAGGCATGACCAGATAGGTCTGTCCGTCCACATTAGCAGGTCGCAACACCACCGGAGTAGTAGCGGCATTGCAGCATAGCTCAATGGTCTCCGCCGGCTTGAAGGCTTTAAGCCCATCAAGCAGGTAGGCAACATTGAACGCCCAAGTGCCGGCAGCAGTGCCGTCGTACTTGACCACTTCGCGGCCATTGTTGGCATCAGCCTCAGCGGTGATGGCGAGCTGGCCATTGGCTGCGGTGAGCTTCACCACGCCGTTAGTGGCTTCCGCGATGATCGCAACCCGCTCCAGCGCCCGCGTCAGCCGGTGCCGGTTGAGCGTCATCACATGCTCAAAGCTGGCCGGTATCAGCTGCGCCACGTTCGGGTAGGTGCCGTCGAGGATGCGCGAATACACGCGCACGCCTTCATCGGTGGTGATCACGGCTTGACCTTGTGCAGCCTGCACCGAGCAGGAGTGATCCGCCAGCAGCTTCATGGTGCTCGCCGGCAGCGTGAGGCTCAACCCATCGGGCAGGTCCACCGCAACACGCATCAGCCGGTGGCCATCGGTGGCTGCCATGTGGCCATCGCCGAGGTGGATGCCGGTGAGCATCTGCTTGGATGCGTCGGTGCTGACGGCCACCATGCAGCAGCGCACGGCACCACTGAGCGCCAGCTGCGCCTCTGATGCCTCCACAACCGGCAGCTCGGGATAATCCTCGGCCGACTGCGCTGCAAGCCCGTAGGAGCCGCCTGCAGCGGTCAGGGCGCCATCAGCCACGGTGACAGCCTCATCACCCTCCAAGCGGCTCACAAGGCCAGCCAGAAGCCGATACGGCAGCGCTACAGCGCCGTCAGTGTCCACGGCAGCGGGAATGGTGCAGGTGATGCCCATATCGAGGTTGAAGCCGGTTACTACGGCTTTGCCGTTCTCGGCAGTGATCAAACAGCAATCAAGGATCGGATGACTTGAGCGCACACCAATGGCTGGCGCAATGGTGCGCAGTGCATGGTCGAGGTCGGACTGGCAAGCGGTGAATTTCATCGTGCGGTGGATGCGGTGGTGAGGATTGATACGAGGTCAGAGCAGTTGGAAGAAATATCTTCGACCAGCTCAAGTGGTATGGGCTGCTGGTCATCGGTTGCGTTGTCGGCAATGGCGCGTGCGTAAGCCAGTGCCTGCTCCAACGTGTCGCGCAGACGCGTTACCACGGGCTGCTGCTTCGCGCTGACGCTTGTCGAGTTGGGTGAGGACATAAGCGACGAGTGTTTCCACATGTTGCCGGTTGAGGTCGCCACGCATGAAGCGCGCGGCATCAGCAACGAGCGAATGATAGTCCATCGTGCGCAACCTGGCAACACCAGCAGCAGGTGCGAGCGCGCGATCACGAATCAACTGCGCACGTGGGATACCAGCGGCGGCTGCTTCGGCGGTGAGGCGCGCCAGGTCTTGCTCGGCGATGTGGAACTTGATTTCAGGCATTGGGTGCGGTGGTTGCGGTGGGAGCTTAGCCCCACAGGTGGCTGTCCTACTGGTTTGCGAGGTTAGGCGGGTCAGACGCCTTGGTATCACTGGCGTCTCCCTACCGTCCTAACCGTCCTAACCTATGGAGAGAATAATAAAAAGAGGGATAGGTACAGGGTCGGGGAAAGTTTGATAGCGCAGGTGGGTCAGTCGGACGTTAGGACGATCGAAACGCTAGTCACACCAATGGGTCTGGCCGTCTAAGCACGGTTAGGACAGGACGTAGTGCCATCTGCGCTTGCCGGTTGACTCTCGCCGCTTGACCCATCCGAGATCCTTGAGAATCGACGCCACCTGCATCTGGTCTGCCCGCGTTTGGCGCTCCAGCGGTTTGCTGATGGCTTTAGTCAAAATGGCCTCTGTGGTGACCAATTCGGTAGAGCTATGGGTGGCAAGATAGTCTTGAATTGCAGTGCGCCACGGCGATTCAATGACATAGGTTGTGTTTTCTTCATTGATGCGAGTTTCCATCTCAGCGGGTAAACGATTGGTTTCACCTTGTCGGTAGAGACGCACGATGCCGGACCATATTGCATCCCGTTCAAGCATCAATGAAGCGGTATCAATCTGGTCCTGTGCGGTCTTTGTTGTTGGGATCACCCAGAAGCGGCGGTTTCCAGTTTCATCCACGAGAAAGCCAGTGGTTTTGTTGGTTGTGCCGACGATGATTCCACGCCGTGGAAATGACTCAACCGCTTTACCGTATGGCACGCGGAATAGGTCAACCGCTTGTGATAGGAACGCCTTGACTTGACCTGAGTGCTTGCGATTTGTGATGTGGTCAAGCTCAGCCCATTCCATAATCCACGACCGATGGAGCACCATGATGTCGTCTTTGCTGGTGATGTCACCTAACGCATCAGAGAAAAACTGCCCGCCGAGGCATTGCCAGAAGCTGGATTTGTATGTGCCTTGATCACCCATTAGGACGCAGGCAGTGTCGTGCTTATGGCCAGGGTGGAACACACGCGCCACGGCGCCGATGAGCGTACGCTTGAGCATCTCGTCGTAAATGGTCGGTTCGCGAATCTGCTCATCGCATGGCCTGAGGTAAGTGGTTGCAAGGCGATCAACGTATGCCGGTTCAACGGTGTCCCCTACGTGGTTGAGGTAGAGCGCCACCGGGTCGTATGGGTTCTCATTGGCGACCTGCACTAGGCAGTCCAATGCCAGCTCTTTGCCGACCTTGTAACCGAGTTCCGCTAACTTGAGGTAGTAACGGTCGGCACCTTCCAGCACCTTGCCGTTCATCTCAATCTGCTGGGTGAAGATGTTGTAGCGGATACTGCCGCCGTTGTCGCGCATGAAGGCAAGCAGCTCGGCGGCTTCAAGTTTGTCCGGCTTGCTGAACATCTGCGCACGCGCCGGCGCCTCATCATCTGACTGCTGATCCGGATTGCGGATTACAGCCTTGGATGACTCGCGGCGACTACTGCGCCAGCCGTCTTTCTTGGCAAGATCACCGAGTGTACCGAGCGTGATGCCTGATTTTTTGAAGCTGCGCCATTTGCGCAGGCAGTCGCTTGGCTTGTGCTTGCTGGATTGCGCGGACCACTGCTCCCAGTCGTCTAGCAATGAGTCATCGCCGACGCTGTGGAGCGCCATGCCGATTTCGAGCCAGTCGTCGTAATCATCTGCGCGCGATGGCGACAGTGCTGCGAGGTAGGACCGTGCGCGGTCAGCATCAGCTTGCGGGTTGACCACTTCTACCAGCGCAAGTGATGCAGGCCGCTGCGGTTCCGGCGCTGGCTTGAGCATCTTTTCGATCAAGCAAAGCGGTGCCTCCGCGATGGGACGATCACCTGGCGCGTGATTCTTGACCCAGTAGTAACCACTGGTCTGAGGATGTGCACCGGCCACGACGGACTGGCAGCCGTTCCAGCGCAGTTCCACCTGTTCGGGCTTGCCTTCGGCATCCATGACACCGGTCTTGTATTTGCGCGTGCGGATCTCAGGCCAATACTGCTCTGGGACGCGGTAGATGATCTGCATCCTGCCGTCACGGCCGGACTTAACCACCCAGCTGCGCGGTAGTGATGAGAGCGGACAACCCCATTGGGTGAGCAGATCACTGGCTGACTTGCCATCGTGATCCAGAAACAACAGGCCACCGGATGGCACACCACATAGAACGCCGATCGCCTTGGCGGATCCGCTGCGCAGTTCAGCGGTGAGCTGCTTTTTGGTGAGCGGGTTGTTCGTCCAGTCGTCTTGGTAGGCGCGCTTACGGCCGTCTACTGCGACAAAACCCCAGTCATCAGGCAGCCGCGCGAGTTCATCGTGCAGGTTCATCGGCGGGGTTGCTCCACTTGCTCGCGGCGCATGGCATCCTCGACCACGAGGCGGATCACAGCACTGCGGGACAGCCCAGCGCTGCGCTGCCGGTCAAGCCATTGCACCTGCTGCGGCGTGAAAAGAACTGAGATGGGATGCACGGTCCTCCGTGACGGGCTTGCCAAGCTTAGCCAGACTCGCTAAGGTGAGATGGCATCACGCCATGCCTTCACCTATGGAAACCATGCCATGCCCAAAATGCGGGCAGGAGTCACCGTTCAAGTTGCGGCCGGACACGCAGCATCACGGTGAAGTCCGCTGCCCAGTGCATGGGCACATGTGGATTTCAAAGCCGGCCGAGCTGAAGACCGCACGCCGCAAGGTCAACCGCGAGCTGTTTGAGCTGGTGCCAGAGGATATGCGCGACTACTGCTGGGTGTGCCTACGCGACCGCGCAACGCTCAAGGTGCTCCGCCCCATGCTGCCACTGGAGGCGCATCACATCATTGAAGTCAAAGACGGCGGCGCCGATGAACGCGACAACATCATGATCGCGTGCAAGGAATGCCATTCCGGCATTCACCGCATCCGCGAGGCTTTCAACCGTTACAACAACCTGGCAGAGTCGTGAGGCGCTTCCGCATCGCCAACTACCTAGACCCCAACCCGCCAAACGGCAAACGGGTCACAAGGCCATCACGCTGGGGCAATCCGTTCCGCGTGGGCCATGAAGCTGCCAATGCAGCAGAAGCGGTGGCGATGTTCCGCGATCACCTGCAGCAGCACCCGGCGCTTGTGGAGCTGGCCAGCCGTGAACTGCGTGGCTTTGATCTGGGCTGCACATGCCCGCTCGATCAGCCCTGCCATGCAGACGTGTGGATTGAACTGCTGTCACCTTGACCCACCCCCGCCACCCTGTGCTAACCTACCCAAGTCCCTCACCACTGGACATGACCGACACTGACTGGATCACGGATCGACCGCCGACGGAGTCGGATGCGGACGAGCACGGCGAAGTGCTTGTGCTAGCGCCATCTCGGCTGAAGCACGGCGAGACCTGGAGCGCATTCACTGAGTGGGAGCAAGCGCCAGCTAACACCCCGTGGCGCCACACCAGCCTGTGGGGAACCGCCACTGCTCCGACTATTACCACACCCCGCCTGTTCACCAGCATCACCTACGCCAACGACCGGTACCTAGCGCTGGCTGATGACGGCACCGCATGGGAAGACTGGGGCCAAGGCTGGGTGCAACTGGACCCGCTGCCTGCGCGGGAGGTGGGGCAGTGAAGCCGGACATCAAGCAAGCCTGGCTCACTGCCCTACGCAGCGGCAACTACCAGCAAGGGCAGGGTTATCTCCGCCAAGGTGATCAGTATTGCTGCCTTGGTGTGCTGTGCGACCTGTACGGCAAGGCGGTTGGGCCGGAGTGGGATGAATACGACTCGGGCAACGTGTGCGCTATGCACCGCGTGGACACAACTCTGCCAATTCAAGTGCAGAAATGGGCTGATTTAATGAGCCCCAACCCCCTAGACCTCGCCGCCCTTAACGACAACGGCTCCACATTTGAAGAACTCGCCAACATCATTGAGGAAGGTCTCTAATGCTCACCGCTTTAATCCTCACCACCCAGCAGCCGATCCCTGAATACTGCAGCAAACCTGCGCCGGTTGCTGTGGTACGCCAGGCGCCGGATTCGCCCGACGGTGAACCGCGTGTGATTTGGACTGAAGGTGATTCTGATGATTGCGTGGAGGTTTGATGCAGGAATATCAAGAGTTCCTCGCCGCTAAATCCACCGCTGCGCCGGCAACTGGATTTGATCCGCAATCATTCACCGCGCCATTGTTCCCGTTCCAGCAGGACATCGTGACAATGGCGTGCCGCGTCGGTAAGTTCTGCATCTGGGCCGACTGCGGCATGGGCAAGACTGCCATGCAGCTTGAATGGGCGCATCAAGTGCATGAATATACCGGCGGCAATGTGCTGGTGCTAGCACCACTTGCGGTTGCACATCAAACCGTACGCGAAGGGCAAAAGTTCGGCATCAGCTGCAACTTCGCTGCAACGCAAGCTGATGTCAAGCCCGGCATCACGGTCACCAATTACGAGAAGCTGAGCCACTTTGATGCGGCCAGTTTCCAAGGCGTAGTGCTGGATGAGTCCAGCATCTTGAAGGCATATACCGGCAAAATCCGCAATCAGATCATTGAGTCATTTGCGCAGACGCCGTATCGCCTTGCGTGCTCAGCCACGCCAGCACCGAACGACCATATGGAACTTGGCAACCATGCTGAGTTCATTGGTGTGATGACACGCACCGAAATGCTGGCGATGTTCTTCGTGCATGACGGCGGTGATACCAGCAAGTGGCGACTGAAGGGCCACGCAAAGACCAAGTTCTGGGAGTGGGTTTGCAGCTGGGCAGTGACCATCCGCAAACCATCGGACCTTGGTTATGAGGATGGAGAATTCGTGCTACCGGAACTGCGCATCCATGATTGCACGGTTGAAACACCGCGCGAGGCTGCGGCCGGCGACGACGGCCAGATGGCGCTGTTTGCGATGGAAGCGCGCACGCTGAGCGATCAACGGCAGGTGCGCAAGGCTAGTTTGCAGCTGCGCGTTGACGCTGCTGCTGCACTTGCTAATGCCAGCGATGAGCAATGGCTGGTGTGGTGTGATCTGAACGATGAAAGCAAGGCGCTCACTGCTGCCATCAATGGCGCTGTTGAGGTGTCCGGCAGCGACGGCGATGATCACAAGCGGCAGGCTGCGATTGATTTCCAAGACGGCAAGATTCGCGTACTGGTAAGCAAGCCGAGCATCTTTGGCTTTGGCTTGAACTTCCAGCGGTGCCACAATGTCGCATTTGTTGGCTTGTCCCATAGCTATGAAGCGTTCTATCAAGCCATCCGCAGGTGTTGGCGATTCGGCCAACAGCATCCGGTGAATGCGCACATCATCTACGACGTGGCCGAAGGCCGCGTGATTGATAACATCCGCCGCAAGGAATCGGACAGCATCGCAATGGCTCAATCAATGGTTGAAATCATGAAGAAGACCACAATGGAGCAACTCAAGAAGATCCAGCGCCAGGTGGCGCCGCACATCACCGAGCGCAAGAGCGGCGATAACTGGGATCTGTACCTAGGCGACTGCGTGGAGAGCATCCGCCAGTTGGATTCTGATTCAATCCACTACAGCGTCTTCAGCCCACCATTTGCGTCGCTCTACACCTACAGCAACAGCGACCGTGATATGGGCAACAGCCGAACGGAGCAGGAGTTCTTTGATCATTTCGGCTTCCTAGCTACTGAGCTGCACCGCGTGATGATGCCAGGCAGGCTGATCAGCTTCCACTGCATGAACCTGCCGAGCAGTAAGGAACGCGATGGCTTCATTGGAGTAAAAGACTTTCGCGGTGACATGCTGCGGATCTTCCAATCTGCCGGCTTCGTATTCCATAGCGAGGTGTGCATCTGGAAGGATCCGGTCACTGCGATGCAGCGCACCAAAGCGATCGGCCTGCTGCATAAGCAGATCCGCAAGGATTCAGCACTCAGCCGCCAAGGCATCCCAGATTATCTAGTGACCGTGCGGAAGCTGGGCGACAACCCTGAGCCGTGCGCCGGACCGTTCACGGAATTCGCCGGTGAGAATCCGCCGCCCAAGACCGGCGATCCGATCAAGGATTCAATCAACATCTGGCAGCGGTATGCCAGCCCCGTGTGGATGGACATCAACCCATCAGACACGCTGCAATACCGCAGCGCCCGCGCCAATGACGATGAGCGCCATATCTGCCCGCTGCAGCTTGAGGTGATCCGTCGTGGTTTGCAGCTGTGGAGCAATCCGGGCGATCTTGTGCTGAGCCCATTCGCTGGTATCGGCAGCGAGGGATACGTCAGCCTGCAAATGGGTAGGCGGTTTGTTGGGTTTGAGCTGAAGCCTTCCTACTTCAACTGCGCCGCCAAGAACCTGCAGCAGTGTGAATCCGCCAAGCAGGGAGAGCTGGTGTGATCCAACTCCGCCCCCGCCAACTCAAGGCGGTTGAAGACCTGCGCGCTGCATATCAAAGCGGCGCGCGCGCCCCGATCCTTGTGGCACCAACGGGTTTCGGCAAAACCGCGACGGCCGCCGAAATCGTCCGCAGCAGCACTGCACGCGGCCGTAGCGTGTGGTTTCTGGCGCACCTGAAGGAAATCCTGGAAGATACCAGCGCACGCCTGCGCCATGCTGGGATCCTGCATGGCCACATCCGCGCTGGTATGCGCGTGGACTATTCAAGGCCAGTGCAGGTGGTTGGTGTTGCAACAGCAGTGCGGCGGCCACGGTTGCCACGACCGGATTTGATCATCATCGACGAATGCCATCTAGCTGTAGCTGATAGCTACAAAAAAGTGATCGCCGCCGCTGGCCGGCCGCTGCTGCTCGGACTCACCGGGACAGCTCAGCGGCTCGATGGGCGTGGACTCGGTGAGGTGTTTGACCGCTTGGTGCCGACATGCTCGACGGCTGAACTGATCGAGGAAGGACTGCTAGCGCCAGTGCGTGTCTATGCACCACCTGGCGTTGACCTAACCGGACTGCGCAGCCGTGGCGGTGACTTTGATCAAGGGCAAGCCGGTGAAATGATGAGCAAGCCGGCTGTTGTTGGTGATGCACTGAGCCACTGGCGTAAGTTGTGCCGTGGCCGCCGTGGTGTTGCGTTTTGCACCACTGTGGCCCATGCACAGGCTGTTGCTGATCAATGGCGCCGCGCTGGCTATCGCGCTGTTGCGGTACATGGCGGCAGTGATGACCGCGAACGCCGCGAAGCTGTTGCTGGATTACGCGCTGGACGGCTTGACCTAGTGGCGTGCGCGCAGCTGTGGATTGCTGGCGTTGATGTGCCTGAGATTGATGTGGTGATCTGGCTCAGACCAACGCAATCACTAACGGCATGGTTGCAAGGCAATGGTCGCGGTTTGCGGATCGCAACGGGCAAGCGTGATCTGATCATCCTTGATCACGTCGGCAACTGCGGCAGGCTTGGCCATCCGCTGCAGGTGCATGAGTGGAGCCTTGACGGCCGCCGCAAGCAACAGCGCGAATCTGCCCCGAGCTGCAAGGTCTGCCCTAAATGCTTCAGTACCAGCCTCAGCACCGCCCGCGTGTGCGCTGAATGCGGGCATGTGTTTGCACCGGTGGAGCGCAGGGAACTGCAGACCGTGGAAGGCGAGCTGGTGGAGCTTGCTGCTGCAGCTCGGGAGCGCAAGCGTGAGCAAGGCTCAGCGCAGTCGTTGGAGCAGCTGATCCAGCTTGGCCGCACGCGCGGCTACAAGAACCCAGCTGCATGGGCGAAGCATGTGCACGCCGCCCGTGCCCGCAAGGTTGCGCACGGCTGAGCTAGGTGGTATTGTTTGCGCATCGGACCTCACCATCGGACTATGCTCGATCTCAGCACTATTCAGTACGCATCAACCACCTACCGCGACAACGACGCCGGCAAAGCTCGCGCCGAGGAGACATTGGCCGTTGCCATTGAAACCGCTTGCCCCGGCGAAACCTTTGATCTTTTCCACAACGGTCGCGGCTGGGTAGTTCGCATGTTTGAAGATGGCGAATTTGTCCAAGTAATCTGATCCACGCCCCACGGCCCGCCGGAGCCCATTCAATCCGGCAGCACCATCCTCGCCACTGGGTCATGCCCACCCCTATCACGCGCTTTCTGCGCCATTTTGTCCGCGCTGCCGCATTCGTTCTAGGTGTCGCGGCAACGTATCTTGCTGGGGCCATTGCCGCTCTATGGGGCGGACCGCTTACTGGGCTTGCTGTCTACTTCTTCGCGGTTGTTGTATTCATAAGCGTGCTCACTTACTTGACTGAATGATTGCCAACCCCGCCACCGACTATTGTCAACCCGATTGTCAACCATGACCACATCACTCTCTGACATCAAGCCAAGCGATAAGGTGATCCTGCGGTATTCTACGCCGTTCATTGATGACCGAATCACAATCGTTGATTGCGTCACCAAGACGCAGATCATTGTCGGCACACGCCGCTTCAACAAGAGCAACGGACGAGAGCGCACTGCAAGCCGCTGGAGTCGTTACCGCGTAATCCCCGCCACGCCCAATCAAATCGCGGAAGTAGAGCGCCGACAGCAGCTCAAGCAAGACCAAGAGCGGGTTGATCGCATTGCGGTTCAAGTCAGTAACCGTGCCCGCAACTGCTCCACTGCTGCCGCTGCAATCCCGCACCTTGAAGCGGCGCTGGATCAGACTGAACCCAGCGACCCGTAACCCATGCGCGGCTTGATTTATCGCTTGCTGGATTGGCTAACGGATCGCCTTGTTGACGTGATGATCATGATCGAACCACGCCCGCCGCGCCGGCAGACCTTGGATTACCACGTCACTACAACACTGCCGGAACATGTACTAGCGATCATCCGCATCAGCTGGTACAAGAATGGCAAACCCGATGAAGTTGACGAGGTGGCACTACTAGAAGATGGCGACAACGGTTATGACGCCTTCCATGCGGTCGTGAGCAGTGCATTACAACGCGGCGCGAATGTGTCGATACGATCCGGGTATCAGCCGGAGGATTTGGGGATTCAGCTCTAGCCTGCCGGCAGACTCACCACCGTGATGCCGTCAGAGCAAACCATCCAGCAACAGATCAGGCTCGCTTGCAGTCGCGGCTCAGCCAGGCTGCATCGCAATAATGTCGGCCGGCTGCCGGATCCACGCACTGGCCGATGGGTTGAGTTTGGCGTCGGCGGCAAGGGTGCTGGCGACCTGATCGGCTGGCGCACGATCACCATTACGCCCGAGATGGTCGGCCAGCAGGTGGCGGTGTTCGCCAGCATTGAGGTCAAGAGCCAAACCGGCCGCCTGCGCCCGGAACAGCGGCAATGGATGGAAGCAGTGCAAGCCGCTGGCGGAATTGCTGGCGTGGCGCGCAGCGTGGAGGATGCGCAATCATTACTGGCATGACAAAACCAACCCCTAACGCAATCCGCATCACTGACGCACGCAGCAGCCAACCGCGTGAGGCGATCATCAATGGCGTGCAGTGCCGCCGCGCGACGTGGATCACGCGCAGCTACTCCTCAATTCAGGATTGGTGGATCCCTGAGGCCGAGTGGTCTAGTCGTGACTTGACGCGCGATGTAACCGAATATGACTGATGGTTGGCCACGGCGGCGCATGGTGTACCATATTGCACGTGGGCCAGGAGCCCGCACCTAGACAATGGAATATTCGCGGGAAGCGTCCCGCTCCGGTGGTGGCCACACCCGGCACCCACATGAGTCCCGCCGGGGGCTCAACCACCACACGGAGATCCAGATGGACGCCACCACCCGCAACGCCAGCCAGGCCGAGATCGACGCTCTGTTCGTAGAGATCGACGACGCCCTCGCTGCTTACACCGCTTCGATCGAGCGCGGTCTGGCCTTGAGCCAGGAGCTGATCGAGATGGCGGACGGCATCGAGAACGGGCTGGCGGATGCCGCAGCAGAACTGCAAGAGTGGTTCTGATGCGGCGGCCCCTCGGGGCCATTGAGTTGCACATGGTTGCGCAGTGTGGTATAGTCATCAAGTCGGGAGCGATCCCGACGCACCACCGCACCTGGACAAATGAAGAAACTGAGCGCCGGCCTTGAGGCCATCGCTGATCTGATCGCTTCTGCTGAAGCGGTCAAAAAAGCGCTGGAGGACATGCGGGTGTGCACCACCGACGATGAGTGGGAGGAGATCTGCTCCAATCCGCTGGTCGATACGCTGGTGAGCGCCTGCATGGATCTTGAGGACCGGATCCAGTAACCACAGCCCGCTACGGCGGGCTTTTTTATTGCCTAGCGGTCGGCTCCACCCGTAAGGGCGAGCGCGGTGCTGCAGTCGCGGTGGCTGCAGCTGAAACCGTATCGGAGGCCGCTCAACAGGTTGCACGGGGTTGCACGGGATGGTATGATGGCATTAGGCCACAAGCCGGATAGAGCGCCCCGGATTCTCCGCTGCGGACAAGAGAGCAGCCTGCCGGCCGAGAGCAGCGATCTCGGCACCTAATCCCTACCGCTCAAGCCCAATGCCACGCAAACAACCAACCGAAACCGTCCCCGCCGAGCTGCTGTATAGCGGCTGGCGCTGGGAGACGGTGCGCATGAACTACTTCAAGCGACTCGGCCGCATGGATGAGGCGCATGAATGCGCCAACCTGCGCGAGCTGTATCGCCGCCGCCTGCATGGCGAAAGCATCGAGGTGCCGGCATGACACTGCTCGATCGGTGCGTCGCTGTCTACAGCGAGACATACGCACAAGCCGCCACTGACGGCCACCCGCTGCCTGAGATCCGCCGCATCGCCATTGCTGCGGTGATTGATGTGGTCACTGAATACGACGCCGACGCCGACACGTGGGACAACCATCCGTCGCTGACACCAGAGCAACGCAACCCAAATCTGATATGAACCCAAGAATTTTCAAGCTCATCTTGTTTGTCGCGTGGCCGGCGATTGCCGTAATGCTTTTGATTGGAGTCGCCGGAATGCTGATTGCAGCATGGCCCGTAATTCCATTTATGGAGGTAAAGAATGACTGACGACATCACCGACCTCCGCCGCCGCGTGGAGGTGCTGGAGCTGTGGCGTGCAACCACCGGCAACACTGCGCCAGCCACCCGAGATCGCGCCGAAGATGCGCCGGCTTCTTCTGATTCGCTAGTGGAGCGGGTGGCCATTGTTTGTGCCATGCCAGCCAAGTGGACCTGGGACGACCAGGCCCGCGCCGTCATCCACGCCATTGCCGACTGGCTCGATCAGCAAGAGCTGTACGTTGCTGCGACGCGGCTGCGGATGGAGGTGGGGTGATGGCTTGCCCACGATTTGATACCACAAATTTGGCCTGGGGACTCGCCATGGGGTTCATGGCTGGCCTCACGCTGAGCAACTGGCTTCACGCATGGTTTCACAAGAGGTTGCGCGATGACTGACACAAACCCACGCGGTCTGATCCGCCGAATACTGGCTGCAATGCTGATGCTGCCGCTGCCGGTGTACGCGCACGGGCGGCATGTAACGGCCACGGTGTACGACGGCTGGTACCACGGCCGCACCACCTACTGCGGCCAGACATACCAACACTGGGGCGTGAGCGCCGCGCATCCTTGGCTGCCGTGTGGCACGCCGGTGCGCGTCAGCCACCAAGGGCGTGTGCTCACGGTGCCGGTGACTGATAGGTGTGATTGCGCATCGCTCGATTTAAGCGCTGGCGCCGCCTGGCGCCTTGGTGTGCCGCTTGATGGCATTGCCACTGTTCGCATTTCACACCCATGACTGCACAACGCACGATCACCCTTTCCGCCGACCAGTGGGACGTGATTCTTGAAGCCGTCGAATGCC
>Ga0196905_1000438_pt1 | contig 16875 bp, 23 predicted proteins | sample CB_VirMetaG_3_FD_169098 | JGI IMG/M metagenome (GOLD analysis project Ga0196905, IMG submission 169098) | Freshwater to marine saline gradient viral communities from Chesapeake Bay - CB_1508_1S Viral MetaG (v3) (version 3) | ecosystem: Environmental > Aquatic > Marine > Coastal | place: USA... | reverse complement strand
GTGGTGGACGGTATCCGTGCGAATGTCTCAATCGGCTACGCCATCAACAAGCTGGAGCGCAAAGAGAAGGACACCTATGTGGCCAAATCTTGGCGCCCCGTCGAGGCAAGCATCGTTTCGATCCCCGCTGACGTGACAGTCGGCGTTGGTCGCAGCGGGCACGTTCCTCAAATCACCGTTGAGTCCAACAATCCCAAGGAGGTCACCATGACCGATCAAGTGGACATCGCGGCAGTCGAGGCGGAAGCCCGCAAAGCCGCACAGCGCAGTGCTGCGCAAATCGTCGAGCTCGGTGCTCGGCACAATCAAGGCGAGATGGCCCGCAAGGCAATCGCAGAGGGCAAGAGCGTCGAAGAGTTCCGTGGTGAGCTCCTCGAAGTGATCGGCTCCGAGCGCGCCCTTGAGGCTCAAGAGATTGGCCTGACGAAGAAGGAGCAGCAGCGCTTCTCCATCATTCGTGCAATCCACGCTCTCGCCAACCCGACCGACCGCCGCGCTCAAGAAGCCGCTGCGTTCGAGTTTGAGTGCTCCCGTGCAGCTGCCGAGCAATACGGCCGCGCCGCACAGGGCATCCTGCTCCCGGCTGAAGTGCTCCGTACTTGGAAGCGTGACCTGAACAGCTCTGACGATTCCGCTCTGTTCACCGACGACTTCCGTGGCGGCGACTTCATCGACGTGCTGCGTAACAGCAGCTCCGTCATGCAAGCCGGTGCTCGGATGCTCAACGGCCTCTCCGGCGACGTGAAGATCCCCAAGAAAACCGCAGCAGCAGCCGCTGGCTGGATCGCTACGGAAGGCGGGGCTGCTTCTGAATCGGAAATGACGGTCGGCTCGGTCTCTCTCGCGCCGAAAACGCTTGGCGCATTTAGCGATGTTACGCGGCAACTTTTGATCCAGTCATCCTTGGACGTAGAAGCCTTGATCCGCGACGATCTCGCACAGGCCATTGCTCTCGCAATCGACCTGGGCGCGCTCTCCGGCTCTGGCTCCAGCGGTCAGCCCACGGGCATCAAGAACACTTCCGGCATCAACACCGTTGATTTCGGGACTGCTCCTGACCTCGTGCCGACCTTCGCCCAAGTGGTTGAGATGGAGACCAAGGTGGCCGAGGACAACGCCCTCACCGGCAATCTGGCCTACATCATGGGCGCGGCCATGTACGGCGCACTCAAGACCACCGAGAAGGCCACCAACACGGCCCAATTTGTGGTTGAGCCCGGCGGGACCATCAACGGCTATCGGGGCATCGTCTCGAACCAAGCCGCAGCTGGCGACGCCTACTTCGGCAACTTCAGCGACCTGCTGGTCGGTATGTTCGGCGGCCTCGACATCGTGGTCGATCCCTACACCGCCAGCACCAGCGGCACCGTGCGCGTGGTGGCTCTCCAGAGCTGCGACGTGGCAGTGCGCAACGCTGTGAGCTTCTGCCTCGGTAACGACGGCGGCAGCTAAGCCTAAGCACTAAGGTGACGGGGGCGGCAACGCCCCCTGATCCTCTGGGGGTTTTATGAAATACAAAGTGCTCCGCAACACCGTAGCAGCTGGCCGGGTCCGCAAGATGGGCGCACTGGTCGAGCTCGATGATGCCGAAGCCAGAGAATTGATGGCGATGGGGCGCGTTGCTCCTCACGCTGAAGAGGCGCCCGTCGCAGATCGCGCAGTGGGCCTCAGTGAAGAAACCAAGCCGCGCCGCCGTACCCGTGCGCGCAAGGCTCAGGACTAAACCATGGCCGTCGAGACAGCCGATGATCGACTCATCCTCCTCGCTGACTTTGGAGTGGCTGCGACTTTCACTCCTGCTGGAGGAGGGGCGTCGACTGCTCTCACCGTCATTTTCGACAACGCCTATGAGGCCGTTGACGTTGGGGGTGGTTCAACATTTGCTGTCACGCAGCCCAGAGTCACGGCACGCACCGCAGACCTAAGTGGTGCCACGGAAGGCGCCACCCTTGCTATTGGTGGCGTGACCTACACGATCCGAGTGGTGATGCCCGACGGCACCGGCATCACTGAGCTCATGCTTGAGGCGCCCTGATGGCTCACGTTCGCAAGCTGATCCGCGATGACATCGAGACGACGCTGACGGGACTGGCGACGACGGGCGCTAATGTCTATCAGACCCGCGTCTATCCCATCGCTGAGGATCGCTTGCCCGGTCTTGCTATCTACACGAGCTCCGAGGCGACCGACTACGCGACGATCACGCCGCCCCGGACGCAGGTGCGGGTGCTCAACGTGAGCGTCGACGTCTACGTCAAAGCAAATACCGCCTATGACGACACCCTCGACGCCGCCTGCGTGGAGATTGAGGAGGCGCTCTACACCGACCGCACCCGTGGCGGGAACGCGAAGGACACGCGCATCACCGCCTTCGATAGCGACTTCTCGGGAGACGGCGACCAGCCGGTGGCTCGGGCCACCCTGACCGTCGAGGTCGACTATGTGACGCTTGAGGACAACGTGGAGGTGGGAGCATGACGTTGATTGAGATGAGCGATGGCGCGGCAACTATTATCCGCGTTCGCCCAGATAAGGTAGAATTGATGGAATCGAAGGGCTGGGCCGTGGTGGCTGAGCCTGCTGAAGTGCCGGAGCTTCCGGCTGACGATGACGCCCCAGTGGCATTGGAGGATTAAGCATGGCAACTCACAAGGGCAGCGAAGGCGTCGTCAAAGTCGGCGCAAACACCGTGGCCGAAGTTCGGACTTGGACCATTGCCGAGAGCGCTGACACGCTTGAGGACACGTCCATGGGCGACACGGCGCGCACCTTCAAGTCGAGCCTCACCACGTTCACGGGCAGCCTTGACGTGTTCTGGGACGAGACGGATACCAACGGCCAAGGCGCGCTGACCATTGGCGCCGAGGTGACTTTTGCCGTCTATCCCGAAGGCGACGCCTCCACGGACACCTACTACACGGGCACCGCTATCGTGACCGAGGTGAGCCGCACGGCATCCTTCGATGGGCTGGTCGAAGCATCGGTGAGCCTGCAAGGCACCGGCGCCCTCACTGAGACCACGGTCTAATCATGAGCACTTTGCTGGAGAGGGCAAAGAGCCATTACAAAACCAAACTCAGCGCCGAGCCGCGTGAGCTCCATATCCCCGAGTGGGAGGCGACGGTCTACATTCGACCGGGCATCAGCCTCCACAACCTCGGGGAGATCATGGAGCTCGCAAACGCAGGAAAGAGCGCTGAGGCCATGGTGATGACGCTGGTGCATCGCCTGATTGACGGGGAGGGGCGGCCGGTCTTTCGCAAGATCGAGAAGACCGAGCTGCTCCGAAGCGTCGACCCTGACGTGCTGGCGCGCATCATCGGCGAGATCAACGCCGAGGACGTCAGCGCGGAGGACGTGGCGGGAAACTAAAGGGCGACCCCGACCTGCAAATGCAGTTTGCCCTGGCTGAGCATTTGCACAAAACGGTCGGGGAGATTCGCCAGATGGACTACAGGGAGTTTTTGGGCTGGGCGGCTTGGTTTGAGATGAAGCGGAAGGACTGATATGGCTGACCAAAAGACCGTCCTGACCATCCTTGCCAAAGACAAGACCGCCGCAGCGTTCAAGTCGATCCAGAACGCTGCCAGCAAGACGCGCAAGCGCGTCAATGAGCTCACGCCGGCCTTCGTTAAGTTCGGCGCCGGCGCCGCAACGGCAGCCGCTGGAGCTCTCGCTGCCTTCACTCGGATGTCGATGATCAGCATCGACAATCTCGGCAAGACTGCCGACAAGCTGGGCACCACGACCGAGACATTGGCGGGCCTCCAGCACGCAGCAGAGCTCACCGGCGTCAGCACCGAAACCATGAATATGGCCCTTCAGCGCATGACGCGGCGCGTTGCTGAGGCTGCCGTCGGGACGGGTGAGGCCAAGGGCGCCCTCGAAGAGCTCAACATCGACGCAGCGCAGCTGGTGAAGCTGCCTCTTGATCAACAGATGGCCATCGTCGCTGATGCCATGCAGGGCGTGGGCAGCCAAGCTGACCGCGTTCGCCTCGCCATGAAACTCTTTGATTCCGAGGGTGTGGCGCTGGTCAATACGTTGGGCGAGGGCTCGGCCGGTCTGAAAGAGATGATGATGGAGGCCCAAGCGCTGGGAGTCGCTCTTGGCCGCGTCGACACCGTGCAGGTGGAGCAGGCGAATGACGCCATCGAGCGGACCAAGGCTGTCTTTCAAGGCGTTGGCAATCAGCTGGCCGTGGCCTTTTCCCCCATCATCGAGCACGTCGCCAACCTGATCCGCCAATCGGCCCTCGACTCCGAGGAGTTTGGAAGCATCGGGCAGCGCGTGGCCAATGCGTTGGCGAGAGCCTTTGGCTTCGTCGCCGATGCGGTCCTCGGCCTGCGTCTTGTGATCAAAAATGTGCAGATGGGTTTTGCCATCTTCATGCAGTTCCTGCTCGGCGGGATGGCCCAAGCAGCCAAGGCCGTCGACTTCCTCATTGAGAAATACAACGTGCTCGCCCGCGCCTTCGGCATGGATGAGATTGAGACGAGCGTGAGCGGCACCCTTGAGGGCCTAGCCGCTGCCTTTGGCCGTCAGGCTGACCTAATCCGCCAGCAGATCACCGAAGCGCTGGCTGACGGCCTGCCCTCTGAGCGCATCATGCAGACCCTTGAGGAGATCACGGTGGGCGCCCGCAAGACGGCGGAGGAGCTCGCAGGTGTGAAAACGGGCACGGCCCAAGCCCTTGATGACGTTGCGACCAATGCCAAGGACAAGGTGGCCGACCTGCAATCTGATCTTTCTGATGCCCTGATCAGCGGCGTCACGGATGGCAAGGAAGGCATGATGCGCTCCTTCTCCAACATCCTGACCGAGATGGCGTCGCAGGTGCTCAAAAGCCAGCTGATGAACGCCTTCAAGAGCATCTTTCCGGGCGGTGGTGCAGCTGGCGGTGGCCTTGGTGGCATCTTCGGCAGCATCGGCGCTGCCCTTGGCTTCAAGGCGGACGGCGGCAGCGTGATGGGTGGGCGACCGTATATCGTGGGCGAGCGCGGGCCGGAGCTCATGGTGCCGGGACGCTCTGGCGCCGTGATCCCCAATGATCAGCTGGGCGGCGGCGGACTAAGTTATGCCCCCGTGGTGAACATTAGCGGCGGGGCATCGGAGCAGGACCGCGCCATCTTCTCGGCCGAGCTCCGCCGACAGAAGGCCGAGATCGCCGATATGCTTGCACGGAGGCGCTTCTAATGCCGCTTGGATTCCCCTCGATCACGCCCTCCGCCAGCAGCTGGGAGATTATCTCCAACGCTCGGCAATTTGTGTCGCCGCTCACCGGAGCGATCCAGACCGCGCAGCGTGGCGGCACGCGCTGGCGGGCGACGCTAACCTTCGACAACCTCACCGGCGCCGACCGAGCCGTGATGCAGGCTTTCTTGGCTCAGCTGCAAGGCACGGCCAACAACTTCTACCTCACGGACCACTCCTACACCCGCCGCGCAGATGGTTCAGGCACGCCTCGGGTCAACGGCGCAAGTCAGACGGGCAATCAGCTCGTGACCGACGGCTGGACCAGCGGCACTTATGCCTTCCTGCGCGGTGACTTGTTCACCGTCAACGGTGAGCTCAAGATGGCAGTGGCCGATGCCACGATCAGCGCAGGGGCGGCCACGGTCGACTTTGTGCCGGAGCTCCGCGAAGCGCCAGCTGACAACGCGACGCTGACGATCAGCGCGCCCACTGGTATCTTCCGGCTGATCAATCCCGTCAGCGGCTGGAGTAATCAGCCCGGCGTTTTCTCCACTTTCTCTATCGAAGCTATTGAGGACGTGATCGCATGAGCCGGGGGCTGAGCAGTTCCAATGCTACCGCTCTTGATGACGTCCTCATCCGGCCGGTGGTTTTCGTGGAGCTTGAATTCGACGCGCCCACCGGCACGCTCTACCTGCACGACGACATTGGCCCGATCACGGCCAATGACTGGGGCGGCACCAGCCAGACTTGGAGCGGGATCGGCGACTTCGGAGGGATCAGCAAGCTGGACGAGGGCCGTGATGTCTCGCCCTACGCCGTCGAGCTCATGCTCTCCGGCATTGATGCCGACATCGCCTCGCAGGTTCTGACGGACGACAGCGTGCTGCGCAACGTGTATATCCTTGTGGGCCTGCTTGATTCCGACCGAGCTCTGATCGACGCGCCGCATCCAATGTGGGCTGGCTATGTGGACGACATGCAAGTGGCGGTCGGCACTGAAAGCGTGATCCGGGTGACCTGCGAGAGCCAGCTGGCGGCCTTTGAGAGAGTCAATGGCCGGCTTCAGAATGACGCCGACCATCAGAGCGAATTCGCTGCCGACAAGTTCTTTGAGTACCTGCCGCAAATGCTCGACGCCAAGTTCCGTTGGGGTGGCCGCACGCAGCGCTTTGCCTCTGGCTCAGCTGGCGCGGTGGCAGGTATCGCTAACGGCCTGCGCGGCGAGATTCCCTATCTGCGATGAGCGCCCGCGAGGAGGCCGTCAGGAGCGTCACACGGGCCTTTGGCGACCAACCCTTTGCGTGGGGTAGGCTTGATTGCTGCCAGCTCGCACGGGCCGTTTTTAAGGCTTTCAGGGGCTATGATCCAGCGCCGGGGCTGGTCTATACGACCAAAGAGGAAGCTGACACGCTCATCGAGGCATATGGCGGCCTCGCCGGCCTCTTCACCTATATCCTCGGCGAGCCCATCGACCCCAATGAGACAAGCACGGCGGACGTGCTCCTGCTAAAATTGCCGGGTGTGGGCGAGATCGCTGGCGTGCGCGTTCCTGACGGCGCACTGGTTCCGCTCAAAGTCGGGCTGTATCGGGCGCCGCTGCGCTACGCCCTCGAAGGCTGGAGAATCTAATGGCTCAGGCGGTTGCACAAATTATTATCGTGGCAACTGGCGTCTCTGGTGCTACTGCCGCAACCATTATGACAGTGGCCGCAGTCGCAGATATAGCCTTGGTGGCCTCAAGCCAAAAGAAACAAGAAGCCGACGCCCGCAAGGCAGCCGCAGCCGCGCCCCGTGATGCCATGGTGCGCTCCGCCATTGAGCCCTCCAAGATCGTCTACGGACGCGCTCGGGTGTCCGGCCCTGTGGTCTACACCAACACCAAGCCGACGCCCGGCACCAATGACAATAATACCCTCTGGACCGTGGTGAGCCTCGCCTCCCACGAATGCGACGACATCGAGGCCATCTACCTCGACGGCGACAAAATCCCCTCCTCGATCATCGACTGGGCGGGGACCGGAGGCGTCACCAGCGGCACCTATGGGCCGATCAGTGGCAATGAAGTCACCAATTTCTACCGGCGCCTTGGCTCCGACACGCAGAGTCACGTCTCCGAGCTCGCCTCGGCCTTCAGCGATTGGACGAGCTCCCACGTCGGCAAGGGCACCTGCTACATTGTCTCCGCCTTCGAGCTCGGGACGCGCACGGGTGAGGGCGTGTGGTCCAATGGCGCGCCGCAGAACATCCGCGCCGTGGTCAAGGGAAAGAAGGTATACGACCCGCGCCTCGACTCCACCAATGGCGGATCAGGATTGCACCGTTTAGCTGACCCTTCAACGTGGGAATGGTCAGACAATCCTGCCCTCTGCTTGGCCGATTACCTTTTCGACGCGGACCTTGGCATGGGTGCCGAGGGCGTTGCCTATGCCGACATTGACTGGGCCATGGTGGCGACGGCAGCCGATCAGTGCGACGCCACCGTCACGGTGCCCTCCGGCGGCTCGACCAAGCGCTTCACCTGCAACGGCGTCCTCGATACCGGCACCGCCTACGCGGACAATATCCGCAATCTGCTCTCCTCGATGGCCGGCACGCTCACTTGGTCCGGTGGGAAGTATCGCATCCGTGCCGCAGCCTATGAGGCGCCCACCTACACCTTCACCGAAAACGACATCGTGGGCGATGTGCAGGTGCAGCCCGAGCGCCCGCGAGCTCAGCGCTTCAACACCGTGCGCGGTACCTTCGTCGATCCCTCCGCCGACTATGCAGCCACGCAGTTCCTGCGAGTGCAGGACAGCGACTATCTAAGCACTCGGGACGACGGGCAGGAGCTCACCACCTCCATCGCCCTGCCAATGACCAATGACCAATACATGGCCCAGCGGCTCGCGTGGCGGTCCCTGCGCTTGAACAATCAGCAGACCACCGCAGTGGTGCCGCTCAATTGGAAGGCGCTGAAGGTCGGCGTGGGCGACCGCATCAACCTGACCGTCAGCGAGCTCAGCTGGTCCTCCAAGGTCTTTGTGGTCGATGCGTGGTCCTTCGACCCAGAGAAGGGCTTCATGCTCACGGTGCGCGAGGATAGTGCTAGCGCTTACACCGACCCCGCCCTCGGCGACTACAGCACGCGCACGGCAGCTGGCACGATTGTCTTTAATGATCCGGCGGTGCCGTCACCGAGCGGCCTGACCGCCACGAGCGAGGAGGAGGGCATCCTGCTGGAGTGGGAGGCGCCCTCGATGCCTTCCATGTATGACGAGGTGGTGATCTACGCCTCGCCAGATAGCGATTGGGCCAACGCCGTTGAGGTGGGCCGGGTGCGCGGCACGCGCTTCCGCCACGAGCTCACGCGAGGCACCACGCGCTACTACTGGGCGCTCTCTGAGGACGTTGATGGACGAGAGTCGATCCGCGACCCTGATTCGGATTCCTCCTCTATCACAGCTACGGCCGGGCAGATCGCCACGAGCCAGCTAGACGACGATGCCAATTTCGCGGAAACGGCAGTCTGGAATAGCGTTACCGGCTCAGGGAAACCGGAGGACGACGCTACCGTTGGTGCCACGGTTGGAACCAACCTTTATGACACTGATGGCACCACGGTTCTAGGGACCACTGACGTAAAGAACAGCGTTCTGGCTCAGGAAATCTTACAGGTTGAAACGGAAGGGGAAGAAATCCTCGACCTTGAGACCGGGAACGCGGTCGATATTCAGAACCTTGGCGACGTTGCGATCTTCGTTAATGAGTCTAATACGACTCTGAATACGAGGATCGACTCAAACAACAACGCGCTGAGCAACCTACAAGCGACCGTTGTGGACCTGACTTCTGGGGTATCTGACGTTTACCTTCAGGCGACGGAGCCCGTGGCAGGGGTTGGTGGTATCCCTGACCCTATCCCGACCTTCTCTCGCTGGTATGACACCGACGACAACAATGCCCCTTACTACTGGGATGGCTCGGCGTGGCAATCCCTAGAGGACCCCAGAATAGGTCAGAACGCGGCGAGCATCACTTCCCTTTCTAGCCGCATGACGACTGCGGAAGGGGATATTGACGCAAATACCGCAGCAGCGGCTGCTAACGCCTCGGACATAGACGCAAACGCTTCGGCCATCTCCACGCTTGACACAACCGTCACGGCTCAGGGCGACACCATAGCCGTACTGTCTACGTCTAACACAGAGCTGACGGCTACTCTTGATTTCATCACGAAGGTGGAGGACGAGGCGGCACAAGAGCCCATCGACCTTGAAACGTCAGGGGTGCTGGACCTTGAAACCCTCGATGACGTTACGAGCGCGACTAGTTCGGCCATCCAAACCCTAGAGGTTCAAACGACAGCGATCAGCGGGACGATCAGCACCCAAGCCACACAGATCGCACAGCTTGAATCGGTGCTTTCGGTTGACGGAGAATTTTCGGCAACCGTGAACGCGGTGGAAACGCTGGGAACGCGGGTCAGTGCAAACGATGACGAATTGGAAACCGTCGCCGGTCAGATCACCGCGCTTCAAAACACGGTGAACGATGAGGTCACCGGGGTGGATGCTACGGCCACGGCGGTTGACGGATTGGATACGCGGGTAAGTTCTGCCGAGGGAAACATCACCGTCAACGCTGATGCCATACTCGCGGTTCAGGGCATTCTGCAAGACCCTGACGGGAATTATTCGGCCACAGCCAATGCGATCCAGACCTTCGAGACAGTCTTGGCTAATGAGGGCGGCACCTTCAGCGCCACCTCAAATGCGATCACTGAAATCAACACGACGGTTGATGGAAACACGGCGTCCATCACGACCCAAGCGGAATCCATCGACGGGCTGGAGGCGCAGTACACCGTCAAGATTGACAACAACGGTCGAGTGGCTGGCTTCGGCTTAGCGAGTACAGCAGCGGACGCCACGCCATTCTCTGAGTTCGTGGTGATCGCGGATCAGTTTAGTGTAGTAGACCCCACCTCTACCGCCAGCACCCCGATCATTCCCTTTCAGATTTCAGGCGGGAAGGCGCTGTTTACGTCTGACGTCGAGATCAATGGCGACCTGATCACGACCGGGACCATCACTGCCACGCGCCTAAACCTAAACGGCACGATGTTCACGGCTCCCTCCGGGGTGCTGACGATTGCCAACGGCGCGGTGGGGGCTGACCAGCTTGCAAGCGGATCAGTAGAGATTGCCAAGTTCGCCTCCGGTCTAGCGCCCGTGCAAGTGGTTGATACGCTTCCCGGTAGCGCCTCCGAAGGGGATCAGGCATACCTAACGACCGACAGCAAGCTGTATCGCTTCAACGGGACGGCGTGGATTAACGCAGTTGATGGTGCTGACGTAACATCGGGGACGCTCCCGGCTGCCGCTATCGTCGCTAATAGCATCACGGCGGGACAGATTCAGGCAGGAGCTATTAGCGCAACCGAGATCAGCGTCACCAACCTCGCAGCGATCAGCGCGGACCTTGGAACAGTTACGGCTGGCTCCCTATCTTCTGCCCTGATTACGGGCGACATATCAACCTTCGTCACCTTCTCCGATACAACCTCGCAGGATGTGATCGAAGACGACGGGGAGACGGTGATTCAGACCTTCCTCCTTCCGGGGAACAGCTTGGGCCTTCAGCCGATCATCATTGCGACGGCCTATTTCAACTACAACACCGGGATGGACCAAAACGGAAAGCTGGTCTTTCGCGTCAGACAAGGGCAGAACAGCACGACCGGCACCGTTGTCTCAACCTTGATTATTCACACCCGGAGAGAGTCGGGCGTTATTGAATCTGGCTCTATTAATATCATCGGGGTGGATTCAGAAAAGACGGCTAACCAATATTATTCGATTACCGTTGACGTTGATTCTGGGAATACAACTGACGGCGCGACCTTCTCCAACGTGCGCGGCGTAGTGATCGGGGGCCGATGATGTACGCATTATGGGATGACGAAAACGACAAGTTGCTGGCTGGCCCTCAGAGCGTCGGAGGAGCCGACTGGCTGGCCGTTGTGGACGAGGTGGGGGAGTATGACCCCCTGACCCATAGGAAGCTCCTGAGGCGTTCTGGGGAGGTTCTGGCGTACGTCTTGGAGGAGAAGGAGGCAGACTGGGCAAGCATCAATCGCGGGAAGCGAAACAAGCTCCTGAAGGACTCCGATTGGACCCAGCTTCCTGATGTACCCCTTGCGACTAAAGAGGCGTGGGCGACCTACCGGCAGGCTCTACGCGACCTAACAGATCATGTAAACTTTCCCAATCTTAGTGCGGACGACTGGCCGCAGGTGGAGGAACAATGAGCAAGATTTCCGAATTATCTGACGGCGGCGCACTGCAAAGCACTGACTACCTGATTGCGGTGCGGTCGGGTGGGAATGTGAAAGTGCAGCTCTCTGAGCTTCCTGCTGGCATTGATACCGGCGGGAACATCGAGTTTGGGGACAATGAAAAGGCCATCTTCGGTGCTGGGTCGGACCTTCAGATTTATCATGATGGGTCAGCTAGTTACATTGATGACGCTGGTACTGGCAACCTGAGAATTAGGGCAAATTCCAGCCTAAGCATACAAAAGTATACTGGTGAAACGATGGGTGTTTTCACCGCTGATGGTTCTGTGCTACTCGCATACGATAACGCCACGCGACTAGAAACCACCACCGACGGCATCGACGTAACCGGCACCGTCACGGCTGATGGGCTGACGGTTGATGGTTCACAGACTATACAGTCGTCATCTGGTGGTATTTTAACTCTCAAGTCAACAAATACAAGCGCAGACACCAATACCATTCTTGGTCAAATTAATTTTTATAATAGTGATGCTTCAGGTAGCTCTCCAAATAACGCTGTAATTATTAAATCAACAGGTCAGTCTGGCGGTGGAAATGGTGACTTGTTTTTTAATGTCACAAACAGTGGCGTGGAAGGCGGAGACCCTTTGCCTTCTATGTATATAGCAGACACCGGCGACATCTCCTTCTACGAAGACACCGGCACCACGCCGAAGTTCTTCTGGGATGCGAGTGCGGAGGCTTTTTCTTTAGGCGGTGAAGGAACTTTACCGGCATCTATTGGAGGTGCTGCAGGCGTAACGAGGACAGGCTACAACCCATCGGGCGCTGTTATTGGAAGAACGTTTATTGGGGATGGGACTGGTTATAGTTTTCATTTTTCCAAAAGAATATCAAGCACTACTACTGATTTAGTAACGATAAAAGACAACGGCAACGTCGGGATTGGGACCAGCAGCCCCGCAGGCATTACGGCGGGCATTACGACCCTTGCAATCTCCGATGCAGGCGCTAAGACCACTGGGGACAAGGCTGGGGCGCTCTCGTTTATTACCGATGATACTTCGTTTACCGGCACCTATTCTGACGGCGTAACTACTGAGATTTCGTCTATTTCTGAATCATCTACTGGTGCTTCTTATGGACTAGCGTTCGCTACGTCTACGACAGGAGGGGCTGGACGCGCAGAGCGGATGCGGATTGATGCCAGCGGGGATGTCGGGATTGGTACGGACAGCCCCGGAGGCAAGCTAAGCGTTCGCGGCACTTCTGGGCTGGGCATTTCCGACAGCCACCTTGCCTTTGGCGCAAACCAAGACGCTTATATTACCACTGGCGCAAGCGGCATCGTGGTGTTTAGAGAGCATGACGGTGTAAGCACTAACACCGAACGCATGCGCATCGACGCCAACGGCAACTTGTTAGTGGGGACTACTAGCATTACCACTGACCCCGGCATTCAGCTGTTTGGGTCTGGCAGCATCTACACGCACATCGCTGGCACAAGTAGTGCGGATTCAATGCGGTTTTACCGCAATAATGCCCAAGTCGGGGCTATTGTTACTACCGGCACCACTACCGCCTACAACACCTCCTCCGACGCTCGCCTGAAGGAAAACATCGCGGACGCAGAGAGTGCTTCAGAGCGTATTGATGCTATCCAAGTTCGCCAATTCGACTGGAAAGCCGACGGCTCGCATCAAGACTACGGCATGATCGCTCAGGAATTACTTGAAGTAGCTCCAGAGGCTGTAAGCGGCGACCCCGAGTCTGACGACATGATGGGCGTGGACTACAGCAAGCTAGTCCCGATGCTCGTCAAAGAAATCCAATCCCTACGCGCTCGCGTGGCGCAGCTTGAAGGAGCATAAAATGGAAATTAAATGGTCCATCCCCCAGCTTGAACGCCACACCGCAGACGGTTTTGTCTATACGGCTCACTGGCGCTGCACGGCCACTGACGGCGAGTTCAGCGCTTCCAGCTACGGCACCGCAGGGTTCAGCCAAGACCCCGAGGCGGGAGACCTAATCCCCTACGAGCAACTCACCGAGTCTCAAGTGCTTGGCTGGGTGTGGGAGAGCGTGGACAAGGACGCAACCGAAGCGGTTCTTGCAGCTAAGATCGAGGCCGACAAGAACCCGACCAGCGCCTCCGGCACGCCTTGGTGATAAACTAACCAGCGGAGAGGCAAGGAGTGAACAATGCAAGCGCTCGATGCTATCTCCGCGATTTGGCCCATCTTTGTGGCCTTCATCATGCTGGTCATCGTATTGGCCAAGCAGCACGCGGACGTCGAGACGCTGAAGGAGAAGGTCCGCGTGTTATTTGATCTATGGAATGGGAGAGAAAAATGATCACCGTGGACGGTAAAGAGTACAGCGAGGACGACCTCAACCCCGAGCAGAAGGCCAACGTGGCCGCGATCCTGCGCATCCGTGAGCGCATGGCCGCGCTGGCGGAGGAGCATGAGAATCTCAGGGTGGCAGCAGAGGTGCGGCAGAATACGCTGGCGGAATCATTAGCGCCGCCAACTGACGATTGATACAATTGGAGGGCACAAGGACGTGGAGCGAGCCATGCAAGACCAAGCGCACAAAGCAGCCGACGCGCTCGCTGCCACCTCCGTCGTCAGTGCCATCACTGCCAACCTTCCCCTCATCACCGAATGGCTCCAGCTCATCGCCGCCGTCATCGGTATCTGCTCTGGTCTTGCCGCGCTCCGCTTTTACCTGAAGCGCACCAAGGCGCTGGACAATGACGGCACTCAATAGCATCCTCCTCCGTCGCATGGGCGAATCGCCTTGGGGCGTATTCGGCACGCTGACAATTGGCGAGTGGTCCTGCAAGACGCTTGAGCGGCCGTGGGAAGGCAATGCCCGCAATGTCAGCTGCATCCCAGCTGGGCGCTATGATCTCAAGCGCCGGCCCTCTCCCCTGATCTCCCGCCTGACGCAGGAGCAATATCAGGAGGCGTGGGAGGTGTGCGACGTTCCCAACCGCTCCCACATTCTCTTCCACCCCGGAAACTGGATCGAGCACAGTGAGGGCTGCATCCTCGTCGGCACTGATTATTTCGTGACCAATAACAAGCCCGGCATCGTGAGCTCGCGCAAGGCGTTTGATGAGCTCATGGCCGTGCTATCTCAGCATGAAGAGTGGGCGCTCACGATCCTCTGGCCCACCCATCAATGGCCCTGAGCCAAAGCCCCAGGAGGCAATCATGGACGCACTACTCAACGCACTCGACGCAGCACCCGCATGGCTCACGGCCATCACCGGCATCGTCACGGCCGCCACGGCTATCACCGCACTGACGCCGACCACGGCTGACGACAAGGTGGTGGCAATGATCCTGCGCGTGCTCAACCTGCTCGCCGGCAACGTTGGCAAGAACAAGAACGCCGACGATGCTTGAGGCGATCCTCATCGTCTCCGTCCTTGCCGCGCTCTGGAAGGCTTACAGCGTAGGCGCCAAGCACGGCAAGGCGGACATTGAATCGAAGAGCCTACGGGAGATGGCTGAAAGCGTGAGGAGGGGAATCCATGCGCGGCGTAATGCTGATGGCAATGCTGATCCTGACGGGGTGCGCAAGCGCTCCTTTAGGGACTGACCCTGCCTGCACCGTGTTCGAGCCTATCTGCGCAAGCAGAGCCGACACCGAAGATACCATCAAGCAGATCATCGGCCACAACGCCGCCTTTGAGGCCATGTGTGGCATCGAGGTGCACTGCTGATGTCTGCACCCATGAAGGTCGACACCGAGCTGCTCAACTACGCCGTGAGCGCAACCGAGCGCAAGTGGATCAGCGCCGTGCTGGAGCATGGCTCGATGCAGGCAGCTGCCCGAGCTCTGGGCGAGCACCGAAACAACGGCCGGCAGGCCGTCGAGCGAGTGCGCCTGAGAGCCGCCAAGATGGGCTACGCGCCCGAGGCGGACATGAGGCACCCTACCGCCACTCCCTTCGCCGTGAAGGGCGTCAGCACCCTCTACGGGGACGACGGGCAGCCCAAGCTGCAATGGGTCAAGACCGCCACCGACCAGGAGGCGCTCCGCCAGGTGGCCCTCGACTTCATTGAGGCGTGCAAGGAGGAGATCCCCCGCGAGCCGCGCAACAAGAGCAAGCCTGTCCCCACCGATCCCGAGCTCGTCAATCTGCACGTCATCACCGACTTCCACTTCGGGATGCTGGCGTGGGGCGAGGAGACGCGGGGCGACGACTGGGACACGGCCATCGCTGAGCGTTTGCTCGTGGGATGGTTCGAGCGGGCCATTGAGCAGGCACCAGGCGCCGCAGGGGCGATTCTCTGCTTCCTCGGTGACGATCTGCACTTCGACGGCATGGAGCCGCTCACGCCGGCTTCCAAGCACCTCCTCGATGCCTCTGACCGATTCAGCCGCATCGTCCGCCTCTGGATTCGCGTGCGGCGGCAGATCATGCAGATGCTGCTGGATAAGTATCCGTGGGTGCACATCATCGAGGCGGAGGGCAATCACAACCCCGCGAGCTCAATCTGGATGCGGGAATGGCTGGCGGCGCTCTATGCCGACGAGCCGCGAGTGACGGTGGATCAGTCGCCGGACCCATACTATTGCTTCGAGTGGGGCGACACGTCCCTCTTCTTCCACCACGGCCACAAGCGCAAGATCACGGCCGTCGACGACGTTTTCGTGGCCAAGTTTCGCGAGGTGTTCGGGCGGACGCGGCACAGCTATGGGCACATGGGCCATTTCCACCACCGCCACGAGCTCGAAGGCAACCTCATGGTGATCCAGCAGCACCGGACGCTGGCGGCCTCTGACGCCTACGCATCAAGGGGCGGCTATATGTCAGGCCGCGAGGCGCAGGTCATCACCTATCACAAACGGCACGGCGAGTGCGGCCGTGTCATCATCACCCCGGAAATGATCGGAGAGGATGCAGCATGATCACCAATAACACCTACGCCCCGACCATCAAAGACAGCCTCAAGCGCGTCGCAGAGCGCCAGGGCGCGCAAATCTTCCACATGCCGGGCCATGGGCCTGATGCGCACCGCATCATCGCCGAGGGCGTTGGGGACGTGTTCGACATCAAGACCGATGTTGACCTCAACCGAGCCCTCAACAGCATCGTGGGGCGGGCCTACCGGCCTCGGGAGCCGTATCGAGCCGCGCACGCATGAACCGCGTGGAGTGGGAGGAAAACACGGAGACCGACGACCACTGGGCCACGGTGACGATCACGGTGGTGACGGACGATCCTGCGCTGCTGGCGCGAGCTCGCAAGGCGCTGCGCATGATCCTTGACGACTCACCGAGGCTGGCGGCCGTGCCAAGGAGGGAAGATGGAGACGCATGAGAAGCTGGCGGGCTGGGCGGTGGTGGTGTGCGCGTTAATCGCGGCCCTGATC
>Ga0196905_1000435_pt1 | contig 16975 bp, 20 predicted proteins | sample CB_VirMetaG_3_FD_169098 | JGI IMG/M metagenome (GOLD analysis project Ga0196905, IMG submission 169098) | Freshwater to marine saline gradient viral communities from Chesapeake Bay - CB_1508_1S Viral MetaG (v3) (version 3) | ecosystem: Environmental > Aquatic > Marine > Coastal | place: USA... | reverse complement strand
TCGAACACGACCGCAATTTTGAGGCAGTAAAAGTTAAAAAGTGGGCAAAGTGATAAATGAAATGGTAAAAAATGGGAAAAGGGAGAAAGCCAAAACCGACTGCTTTGCTCAAAGCGCAAGGCACATATGACGCAAGTCGACACAAAAACAGATTAGAAGCGGACGGAATTCCGGTGATGCCATCGGTCCAAAGCGCAAGCGAAACCTTTGAATGGTTGGTCCGCAAACTGGATGATCTTGGAGTGGTTGCTGAAGTGGATGCGATCGCCTTGCAGATGCTTGCAGATGCTTGGGAAGATTACCAAGTGGCGCGCAACGTGATCAAGGAGCACGGACCAACGTACACCACAACCACAACCCAAGGCGATCTCATGTGGCGACCACGACCGGAAGTTTCAATGATGAATGCTTCATGGGATAAGATCAAGAAGATGATGGTGGAATTCGGACTGACGGCATCCAGCCGCGCGAAGATCAACACAGAAGAAAAGATACAAACGTTGGATGACCTAATTGATTAAGCGATGGAACTGAATACGATACACAATACAGACTGGATGTTGAACGGGTTGCCGGATCAATCCGTTGATCTGATCATTGCGGATCCGCCATACTTTGAGATCCTTGGAGAGTTCGATTTTATATGGGATTCCTTCGAAGACTATCTCAAAGATGTGGAGAAGTGGGCGCTGGAATGCAAGCGCGTGCTCAAAGACAACGGCACGCTCTTTTGGTATGGCGACGACAAACGGATCGCCTATGCGCAGATTATTTTTGACCGCCACTTCAACCTTTTGAACAACTTGGTCTGGCACAAAGGTGAAAACTTCATGGGCTTGAACAAATCGGAAGGATTGCGATCATTCGCGCCGTGTACCGAGCGCATTTTAATGTACGATAAGGGTGAAGACAAAAGCGGACTCTATATGATCTTTGCAAATCCGGAATTATTCATGCCGATAAAGCAATATTTAGATGATGAGCATGACAAAACGGGCCTCAGTTTGCGCGAAATGTGCGACAAATTCGGATCCGTTTGCTCGCATTATTTCGGGTATTCAAAAAGAAACAAGGAGCAATTCCATTTCCCAGTTCGTCAGCGCTACGAATCGCTTCAATCTACTGGGTATTTCCAGCGAGATTATGACGAATTGCGTGCCGAATATGAGGATTTGCGCGCTCAATATGAAGGATTGAAGGAAGGATACAACGATATGCGTCGACCTTTTGACAATTTCCTAAACTTAAACGAGGTGATGAGGTTCAATAACGAGTCCTCAATGAATCTCAAATACAAACACCCAACACGCAAGCCAGAGAAGTTGACGCGTGCGCTGATCCTTACGTGTTCAAAAAAGGACGATGTGGTTTTGGTGCCATTTGCTGGAAGTGGAACCGAATGCGCGATGGCGAAAAAGGAAGGCCGTCAGTTCATCGGTTTTGAGATCGATGAGGAGTTCCACAAAGTGGCGATGTCGCGCTTCAATGATCAGAAGGAAAAAAGCAACCAAACATCAATGTTTTAAATGTACCACGATCCACAAAAATCCAACCGCATCATAAATTTCATAGAGCGCGTTTGCACTCACGTGAAAGGTGATCTGGCTGGCCAAGCGTTTCTTCTTGAGGATTGGCAGAAGGAGTTCATCCATCAGTTATTCGGAACCATGAATGCTAACGGATTACGTCAGTACCGAACATCCTACGTCCAGATCCCGCGGAAAAACGGAAAGTCAAACCTATCTGCGGCGCTGGCGTTGGCCGCTTTATTCGTAGACAAAGAGCAAGGAGCGGAGATATATTGTTGTGCTTCCTCGCGAGATCAAGCGAAGATCGTCTTCGAGGTGGCGAAACAGATGGTGCGCAATTCGCCAGTTTTATCACGCGAATGCAACGTGTTCCAGAATTCAATCGTTAAAAAGGGATCCAATTCCTTCCTCAAGGCGGTGGCCGCTGAAGCCGGTCTTCTACATGGAGCAAATGCCAGTTTTGTGGTTTATGATGAGTTGCACGTCGCGAAAACTGACGAGTTGTGGAACGTTATGAGCACATCGATGGGCGCCAGATCACAACCGATGATGATCGCGATCACAACCGCCGGCGTCTTTGATCCTAATTCAATCTGCTATAAGTTATACGAGTACGGCAAAAAGGTGCGCGATGGCGTGATTGATGACGAGACGTTTTTGCCTTTGATCTACGAAGCGGATCCAAGTGACGACATTCATGATCTGGAGACTTGGAAAAAGGCGAACCCAAACTTTGGGATCAGCATCAAGCCGGAGTATTTCGAGAAAATGGCCAAGGAAGCCAAATCATTGATATCGACCGAGATCGCATTCCGCCAGTTGCACCTTAATCAGTGGGTGAATTCATTGAGTGGATGGATCGCAGATGACGAATGGATGCAGTCCGCTGGCCACATTGATCTGGATCAGTTGCGCGGTAGGAAATGCTACGCTGGCCTTGATCTTGCGGCGACCGAAGACGTCACTGCATTTGTGATGGTTTTCCCTATGGATGACGAGACGATAAAAGTGGTGCCGAAATTATTCGTTTCCGAGGCCGCAGTTGAACGCCGCAGATCACAAACCGGCGGATCGTATGATCAATTTGTAGCGGCTGGCGAATTGATCGTAACCGAGGGCAATTCCACCGACTATTCAGTGATCCAGCGCACCATTCTGGAATGTGCTGAAACTTACGATATCCAAGCCGTGGCATTTGACCGCTGGAATTCCAATTCATTGGTCCAGCATCTAACAGATAAAGGCATCGAAATGGATCCGTTTGGTCAAGGGTTCATATCAATGACGTCTCCAATTAAAAACGCCGAAATCTTGATCAAGCAAAAGAAACTACACCACGGCGGCCACAACATGTTGAGATGGATGGCGGCGAACATAGTCACCAAAAAGGATGATGCGGAAAATGTGAAATTCAGCAAAGCGAAGGCCGGCGATAAGATTGATGGAATCATTGCAATGGTCATGGCATTAGGTGAGATGATGACAATGGAAAATAGGGATGTCACCAATACATCCACATACGAAACGCAAGGGATTCGAATGCTATGATGAGTTTAGAAGACGCCAGAAGATTGGGCTTGTATTTATTCCAATTAGGAATGACGCCTTGGATCGCAGAAAGTGGAAGCGGGTACATCGTTCGCGTGCTGATTGAAGGCGAGATCATCAACGTGATCCGGAGCGATATGAACACACACGAAAAAAATTAATCTTTTTTAGTTGTTAACGCTTGTTAATTAAATTGAAATAACTATGTTTGTCGTGTTGGAATGAACCAACGACCAAAAACGACCAAAAATGACACTACAAAAATTCACAAGCATCGAAGGAATCAAAGGCCAGATCATCACAGAATTGGTTCCAATGATCAACCAGATCACAGAGCGCACACGTCGCAACGTTGAAGCGATCAGCATCGAAAAGAATGGCATCGCTTACAACTGGACAGAGTTCGACACATACTGCACGCAAGTTGGCGCGATCGCTGATTTGATGAAAGCATTGGCGAACTACCTAAACAACGACGATCAGTTGATCAGCATGAGCGCAACTGAAGGCGTCAGAGGTATCGAGATCAGCATCGACGTGCTAAGAGGTGGAAGCGCTTGGAACTTGATCACCGACGCGATCTGGGCCGGCGGTTACAACATCCAACGCGAGCACACACGTTACATTGTAAAGACGAACTTGCCACGCAAGAAGTCAGACTTCGCCGCTGAGTTCATCGCAGAGGAAAAGAAGGCGAAAAAGTTGACCGAACTACAGAAGGCGTTGAGCCAGTTCGAGCAAAGATTGCAAGACGCTGAGATCAAATTGGCCGCAAATCTCGCAAAAACAGAAGCGGACATCATCGCAGAACTAAAAGAAGACGACGATAAAAATTGGATCTTCGACTTAAAATTCGAAGAGTCTAAATTTACCGACTTGAATAAGTTCAACCAGTTCAAAGCGGAAGCGATCGCCAAGGACATCGAGTTCTGGAAAAACAGAAACATCGAATGGAAAAGACGCGAAGTCAAAGACATGACTCAAGCGATCAAAAGAACAGAGCAAGGAATTGAAAAACTAACAAAATAAGAAACCAGCGGGCGGCCAAGTGCCGCCCTTAATTTCCAGATCATGAGAGCAGAAGAAAGAATCGAATTACTAAAAGAGGCGCAACACCTCATCTCGCAATCATTGCAGTTGATTGAGGACGCCTTGCAAGGTACAGAGCATGAAGCGCACGCCGATGCGTACATTATTCCACATTTGAACAACTGGATCAATTCGCACGGGTACGATACCGGACTTGAGCAATACATTGAAGAGATCGCAAAAGATGAAGAAAATGAATAGAGGCAAAATCAGACGCACGCGTTTTAGTATATTGAAGGCAATGAAACCAGTCGACGAAATAAAAATAGGATCGATCATCCAGATGGTGAGAACCGGCAAAGAGTTCATCGTGGATCGGATCACGCCAACCGGCATAGTTTTGCGCGAATACACTACATTTGTATCGTTTTCAAAACCCGCACTAAATGAGCGCTTAAAAAGAAAAAGCGCTATCATAATTCAGTATTAAAGAAAACCACGGCTTTGGTCGGCCGATAGGTTGTTTTTGGTTTGGTAGGGACGTCATTGGAATGGCGTCCCTCTTTTTATTTTCAACCTCATCTCCAGAATTTTGCGCGTTGCGCATGTTGGTGTATATTGATCCCGAATTGTACAATCACGACAAACCGAATGGCGGAAAATCAGAATTTATTCGGGCGGATCATTGGAGCCTTCCGAGCAAACCCAAATCGTCCATCCACATCTTTGGCTAATCCAGCCGAGTGGATGTTTAGCGATAACGAGTCAAAAACGGGGATCGCAATTACAGAAACGACCGCTATGCAGTTATCGGCCGTTTTCGGTGCAGTTCGTGTTATATCAGAAACCATAGCCTCACTTCCGTGGGATGTAAAGCAAACCAATAACGGCGTCGTAGAAGATGCTGAAGGTCATCCGATCAATAAACTGATCCATTACCCGAACGTAATGATGACGGATTTCACATTCCGCGAAACGTGCCAAGCCCATTTGTGTTTGCATGGCAACGCCTTCATTGCGATCAAGCGAGACAATGCCGGAAATCCTTTGAAGTTGATCCCGATCCATCCGGATCGCGTTCAAGTCAAAGTATACAAAGACGAAAAATTCTATCAGATCGACGGAAAGGAAACCTTCGATGATTCAGAGATGATCCACATCGTTGGGCTTGGGTTCGACGGGATCGTTGGCAAGTCGGTCATTGAGGCCGCACGTGAATCGATCGGTTTAGGTTTGGCCGCTGATCGTTTTGGTGGTTCATTCTTTGGAAATGGTGCAAACGTTTCAGCAGTTTTGACACATCCGGGTAGATTAAGCGACGAAGCATATAAGCGCTTGATCAGATCTTGGACACAACGCAACGCCGGACTGGATAATGCACATAAAACGGCAATTCTCGAAGAAGGCATGAAGGTCGAAAAGATGTCGATCAGCCCGCAAGAGTCGCAGTTCATCAGCACCAGAAAGTTTGGCGTTGAAGATATTGCCCGTTTTTTCCGTATTCCGTTAGCCTATCTTGGATCTTTGGAGAATTCCAGCACACGAGCAAACATCGAAGAGCAAGGCATTCAATTTCAGAGAAACACCATACTGCCTTGGGTTAAGCGATGGGAGTCGGAATTCAATCGCAAATTATTCATAGGCGATTCACCTTATTACATCCGCTTCAATATGGACGGGTTGCTTCGAGGCGATATTCGCAGTAGATACGAAGCGTACACCAAAGGTCGCCAGTGGGGTTGGATTTCAGCCAATGACGTCAGACGTCTGGAGAACATGGCACCGATTGAGGGCGGAGATGCTTATTTGCAACCGCTCAATATGACCGAAGTAGGGACCGCACAAAACGACGTACAAGATGCCGTGGAGTGATTACCCAAAAGCCGCCACAGAGCACGCCAAAAGAGCGCTAAAGCACCGAGAGGAGCATGATTCAGATTGTGGCACATCTGTGGGCTGGCGAACGGCTTCAATTTTAGCCAATCGCGAGCCAGTTTCGCATGATCGTTTGCCTCGCATTTATTCGTTTTTATCACGTGCCAAGGTCTACGATCAAGGTGCGTTTATGGATGAAGATGGCAAAGAGATCTGCGGATCTGTTATGTATGCGGCTTGGGGCGGTGATGAGATGCTCAGATGGGCGGAAAAAACACTCGAAACAATGGAAGAAAACAAAAACGAACGACATATAAAATCGGTGATCGAAACCGATGACGAGATTGTGATCACATTCGGCAAGGGTGAGATGGACGAGTCAAGTTACAACGAAGAGGATCGCACGGAAAAGCGTGCGGAACCAAACGAATTATCGGTTGGTGATTTCGTTCGCTGGAGTTCATCTGGCGGAAGTGCTTACGGCCGAATCATCCAAGTGGAAACCAATGGAGATATTGAAGCCGATTCTGGTTTTGTGGTTAAAGGAACCGAAGATGATCCGGCGGCATTGATCAGACTATACCGATTTGATTCAGAGTCGGACGCTTACGTTGAGCGCAAGCCAGTTTTAAACGTTGCGCACAGATTCAGCACATTGGAAAAATTCGATGCTGAGGTTCGCAAGTCATCAGTCGTAAAAGAGCAACGCGAATTCAGAATGGAGAACGCCGAATACGAAGGCAACGTGATCCGAGGTTATGCGGCGGTTTATAATTCCGACTCCGAATGGATGGGCGGCTTTTATGAGCAGATTGAAGCCGGAGCATTTGACGGCGTTATGAATGATGACACGCGTGCTTATTTTAATCATGACGAAAACCTTCTCCTTGGACGCGTATCTTCTGGAACGCTGAAGATCAGCACCGACGCTCGCGGACTATATTACGAGGTATTGTTACCGAACACCACATACGCAAACGATCTTGTTGAATTGATGAAGCGCGGCGACGTGAATCAATCCTCGTTTGCATTCCTTATTGAAAAAGACCGATGGGAGCAACGCGATGGCGTCACCTATCGGATCATTGAAAAAGTATCACGCTTACTTGATGTATCGCCAGTCGCACAACCGGCTTATCCGAGTTCGACAAGCGAACTAAAAAAGCGAGATCTGGAACCAGAAACCAAAGAAGAGGCTCAATCAGCCGCGACGGAATCCGTTGCATCTGAAGAGGCGGAAAGCAAGGCGGAAGATTCCAACGTTTATTTGTATAAAAGTAAAATCCTTAATTTCTAAAGACGATGAAGAACATCGAATTGCGCGGAAAACGCGCGGAATTGATCAAGCAAGCGACCGCTATCGTTGATGCGGCGCAAGCAGAAGGCCGTTCATTGAACGCCGAAGAAAAAACAAAGTTTGACGCAATGGAGGCTGATGCTCGTAGCATCAAAGACCAAATCGATACTTTGGAGCGTGCGGCTGAATTGAAAAAAGAATTAGCGGCAAACACTGAAGCACGTCAAGCATCACCAAAGGCGACTCGCAAAGGTGCATTCGAAAAATACCTACGCAATGGCATGGGTGCATTGACTGCTGAAGAGCGCTCAATCATGGGTGAACTTCGCGGAACAAGCACGCAAGTTGCTGGAACTGATTCTTTGGGTGGATTCTTGGTTCCTCAAGATTTCAGCAATGAGTTGGACATGGCGACATTGTTCACTGGCGAGGTTGAGCGTTTGGCGAAGAAGTTGAACACGGCTGGTGGCGCATTGTTGGATTACCCAACGATCAACGACACCGCTACTGACGCGAACCTAATCAGCGAGGCGGCATCGGTTACAATCCAAGATATGACGTTCGCAAACAAGCAATTGAGCGCTTACAACTATGCATCACAAGTTCGCGTGTCTATGCAATTGTTGCAAGACAATGCCTTCGACTTGAATGCATTCTTGGCTGAATCAATGGGTGAAAGAATCGCACGCAGTACAAACGCGGCATTCACTACCGGAACTGGATCAAGCCAACCACAAGGTTTGGTAACTGGTTCATCTTTGGGAAAAACTGCGGCTTCTGCAACTGCAATCGCGGCTGACGATATCCTTGATTTGATCCACTCAATCGATCCAAGTTACCGCAACAAGCCGACCTTCGGTTTGATGGCGCACGATAACATCATCGCGGCAATCCGCGCCTTGGGTATTGGTTCTGCGAACGATTTCCCAATTTTCATCCCATCGATGGAAGCGGGCCAACCAGATAAGTTGTTCGGTTACAACATCTACTACAACAACGACATGCAGTCAAGCATCGCAACTGGAACCAAGACTTTGGTTGCGGCTGATTTCAGCAAGTTCGTAGTTCGTTCTGCTGGTGGTGTTCAGTTCGTTCGCCTAAATGAGCGTTACATGGACGAATTAGAGGTTGGCTTTGTGGCCTATGCACGTAAGGACTCAGCGGTTCTTGATAGCCGTGCGGTTAAGCACCTAATTCAAGCGTAAGCATGAAGGTTAGATTTTTAAAATCTATCTCTGGATCTGGATTCCATTACCGCAAAAATGCGGTAGTGGAAATCCACTCCGAGGAGATGTTGACCGACTTTTTGAACGCTGGCTTTTGTGAGGCGATCGCAGAGCCACCAAAAACGCGTGCAAAGAAGGCGGTGAAGAAAAACACCACGAAAGAAACACGATAAGCGATGGCTTTTGATATTGTAACTGCGGCGGCATCTGAGCCGATCACATTAACAGACGCGAAGAATTTCTTGCGCGTTGATCATTCCGATGACGACACCTTGATCGAGGCCCTAATTACGGCGGCACGTCAAATGTGTGAAGAGTACACGCGCCGCATTTTGGTCACAACGACAATCGATGAATACTTCGACAAGTTCCCGCACAACCGATGGGATAATTTGTCGAACCTCATCTATTTGTCACGCGGACCAGTTGCATCAATATCATCTGTCAAATATGTGGATGAAATTGGTTCAGAGGTAACCATTTCCACTGATGCTTACGTGACCGATCTGATCTCAGAACCAGCACGCGTTCAATCCGTCTCTGGATGGTTTGCGGCCGCTGGCGTTGTGAATCAAGTGATCGTGCGTTATGTTGTGGGATCGGATGTTTCAGCGATTCCGAAACCATTGATTCAAGGCATGATGTTGGTGATATCTGACTTATACGATCAGCGTAATGATCGCGTGAAGCAATTACCAACGGCGTCCGAATACCTATGGAATCCTTATAGAATTTTCACCTTCTAATGATAGATCACGCTGGCCAATTAGATCGACGGATCACGATCCAGTCGTTCACAACTACAACCGATGATTTCGGTGAGGTGGTGAAATCCTTCACCACATTGGCAAACGTATGGGCCAAGGTGATCGAAAAAAGTGGAAAGGAAGGCGAAGACGGCAATCAGATCGTTGCAAGCAAATCGGTCGAGTTTTTCATTCGATACCGATCGGACATCAACGAGCAGATGCGAATCCAATACAACAACGAAACATACAAGATTGAGGCCATATTAAACGCGGATGCCCGCAAAGCATTCCAAAAGATCATTACACGATGGGCAGATTAAGCCAAGCAGTAAATTCTGGGAAGTTTGCACGTTCGGGATCTGGCGGTGGCGCATTCATTGGATTCGATGAAAAGGATATCCAAAAGGAATTTGAGCGCGCGTTCAAAGAATTGGAAAACCTACACGATGGCGTTACAACGGCGCAGATCAGAAGGATCGCTCGCGCTTCATTGAAGCCAATGGTTAAGGCATACCGAGACGAGGCCAAGATCAATGGTCCGAGTGTATTCAAAGTGTACAGAAATGGCGGCGTTTATGCTGAAATAAAATCTGGCACATTGGCCAAATCGATGGGCGTGATCACCACGCGAGTGAATCGAGGCCAAACGTTTGCCTCGATGTATGTAGGTCCAAGAGTAAAGCGCGCATTTTCTGATCCAGAAAAGGGCGGATGGTTCGCTCACTTTTTGGAATATGGATATTTAAAGGATGGGCAATACAGAGGCGACGGATATGGATTCGCAAAGCGAGCCAGAGCAAAACAATCTGGCGGCGTTGCGAATGAGTTCAAGCGCCGGATGCGTTCATTCTTAAACAAACAAGTAAAAGCGGCAAGGGTATGATCGGGAAGGTGATCAAGTACCAATTCGACAATGATGCAAATTTGAGCACGTTGTTCGGTGGGCGGGTTTTTCCAGTCGTTGGATCTCAATCCAAAACGACGCCGTTCGCGGTTTATGAAGTGGTAAACATTTCGACCAGCATGAGCAAAGAATCGGACTCTCACATTGATGATGTGGATGTTCGGATCACGCTGATTTCCTCGAAATACTCAGACACGCAAAACGGCATCGAATACGTTCGCAGTGCATTCGTAAGAATGAGCGGAACGATCGGCGGCGTAAAGGTACAATCGTGCATGTTCGAAGGACAACGCGATTTATTCAGCGATGACGAGCGGACCTATGGATCGCAATGCGATCTAAAATTCCGAGTGTCACGCGATTGATTTTGTAAATTGTAAACGATAAAAACAAACAAAAATGGCAAGTACTTCCATCATGAATTCCACCGATGTGGTGATTCAAATTTCAGAAGATAGCGGAACATCGTACGACATCATAGGACGTGCAACATCCGCATCATTGAGTGTTTCAATGGAAACACGCGATACAACTACAAAAGATTCTGCCGGATGGCAAGAGAATCTTGAAGGGTTGAAATCTTGGTCGTTGAGCGGTGACGGATTGGTCACTTACTCAATCACTGGAGATTACGATACACCAGATGATTTGTTCACCTTGTTGAACAACCGCACACTGGTAAAGGTGAAATTCGGATCCGCTACAAGTGGCGAGATCGATTACACTGGCGACGCTTACTTGGTATCTTACGAACAAGAGGCCGGCGTTGAAGAAAACGTAACTTACTCTTTCTCGTTCACTGGAACGGGTGCACTCACTCAAGCGTCTGTGGCGTAATGAATTCGGGGCCGTCCATTGGGCGGTCCCTTTATTAAACAACAACAAAACAAAAACGAAATGACACATATAATGGAAATAGGAGATCGCAAGCATGCGATCAGATTTGGGTTCAACGCGTTGCGTGAATTCAGCCGAATGACCGGAACCACGCTATCTGATCTTGAAAGATTAGGTGAAGACATGACGCTCGATCAAGCGATCACCTTGATCTATTGCGGCTTCAAAGATGGCGCCAGAAAGGAGAAGGTTCCCTTTCGTTATGATGTGGCCGATATCGCAGATTGGATTGATGAAGACGAAACGCTCATAGAGAACGCGTTCGCGATCTTTGAGGAGCAATTTGCGAGCAAAGGCGAAAAAAAGTAATTGACCGAACGTCGCAAAAAAGTGGAGACGTTGCGACGTGGGACACGTTGGAAGCGTTCGCGTTCGGTCAGATTGGACTAATGCCGTCCCAGTTCTATGATCTTTTGCCACGTGAATGGGGCAACTTGGTCAAGGGTTGGAATGAGCACGAAAACAGAAAAGAACAATCCCAATGGGAGCGGACCAGATGGATGACGACCATCCTTTTGAACCCGCACACAAAGAAGAGGATCAAGCCGAAAGATTTGATCGTTTTCCCTTGGGAAAGTGAGCCGAAGAAGGACCGCAAGGTTTGGACACGTGGTGAGATATTAGATATAATAAACCAAAGAAAAGAACGCGCAAAAGCCAATGGCAAGTTTATCCAGTCTTAATTTCCGATTAACGGCGAATATCGCACCATTCCGCAAGGGCCTCAATAAAGCCGAGCGTGCAATGGATCAAGCGGGCCGTAAGATGCAACAATTCGGAAAGAACATGTCGATGAAGGTCACGGCACCGATCGCGGCATTGGGCGCCGTATCGTTCAGCGTGTTCAAAGGATTCGAGGCAGAGATGTCAAAGGTCCAAGCGGTATCTGGAGCGACCGCTGAAGAGTTTGCGGCGTTATCTAAAAACGCCAAAGATCTGGGAGCATCTACGATGTTTTCAGCGCGTGAGGTAGCCAGCCTTCAGACCGAGTTCGCAAAACTTGGTTTTACTGCGACCGAGATCACGAAAGTCACCGGCGCAACACTGGCATTAGCCCAAGCATCGGGCACCGATTTGGCGCGTGCCGCTGAAGTTGCTGGATCTACTTTGCGGGCGTTTGGAATGGATGCCAGCCAAACGAACGTCGTCACTGATGTGATGGCGAAGTCGTTCAGTTCATCGGCCCTCGATATGGAGACGTTTGCCGAGTCGATGAAATACGTGGCGCCAGTAGCGAAATCAGCGGGCATGTCGATCGAAGAAACGACGGCGATGCTTGCGATCATGGCGGACGCTGGGATCAAAGGATCACAAGCGGGTACATCTTTGCGTCGTATTATTTCGGAAATCGGTGCATCGGGAAAACCTACGGCGGAAGCATTGCGAGATCTTGCAACGCAAGGCCTTGATCTGGCAGATGCGAAGGATGAGGTTGGGCGTTCGGCTCAATCGGCGCTCTTGGTATTGGCTGGCGGCGTTGATCGCATTTCACCACTAACAGAAGAGTTTAAGAATTCCGGAGGTGCCGCCCAAGCAATGGCGGACATCATGGGGAATACGGCATTCGGAGCCAGCAAACGCTTGGAGTCTGCAATGGAAGGCCTCATGATCTCGATCGGTGAGATCGTTGCCGTGGCCGTTGTGCCATTGATCGAGTTTTTAGCAAAGGCCGCCAGCGCCTTGAACAATATGAGCGACGGCGCCAAACGTGCCATCGTGATCGTTGGGGGCATTGCCGCCGCGATTGGTCCGGTGATCTTTATACTTGGATCATTCCAGCGCGCCTTAGTAGCGGTTAGAGCGGCCACATGGCTAACAACGGCCGCAACTACGGCTTGGGGTGTGGCGGTACAGATCGCGACGTCACCGATCACCTTGATCATAGCCGCAGTTGCCGCGTTGGCCGCTGGAGTAATTTACCTCGCCTACAATTTCCAATCACTCAAAGCGATCGCGATCAATTCGATCGCGAAGATGTTCAACGCCATCGTTCCTTACATCAACGGCTTGATCATGAAGTTCAACGCCGTCGCCTCTTTGATTGGGGCGGAAAAGTTGATGGTCGAACCATTCAAGAAGATGGAAGAGGTTGCCGTTCCGGCCTTCAAATCGATCGGGCAAGTAGTGACGGAAATCAAGGGCGATCTTGGTTTATTAAAAGAGGAAACAAAAGAAACCAACGATGAACTGGCAAACATGCCTCCAATCGTTGATGAGATAACACAAAGCACCACCAAAGCAACCGGCGCCGTCAAAAGGATGACCGAATCAATGGTGGAACTAAATGCCAAAGGCTGGCAGATATTAAAGCCACAGATTGCGCCCACATTCCAATCGATGAGCAGAGGATTCGTCAACACCACGGCGTTGGCGATTCAAGCGGGCAATGCGATCAAGGACGTTTTCGCTCGATCTATTCAAGACGCGTTTGGAAAATTAGAAGAAGGCGAGACCAGATTCGGAAGGTTTAAGGAATCATTGGGACGCATGCTCAAGGATCTGGTGGTTCAGTTCGTAGCCGCCGCAGTTGCCGCGTTTGCATTGGCCGTTGCGGTCCGCATGGCATTGGGTGGCATTAGTGGCATTGGAAGTTTTGGTGATATATTCGGGACCATGCAGAGCGTTGGCGGCTTCATGCCAAACATTCCAATGTTGGCCGAGGGTGGAATCGTAACGGCGCCTACACTGGCTATGATCGGCGAAGGCGGCCAAAGCGAAGCGGTGATCCCGCTGGATCGTTTGGGTGAATTAGGCGGCGGTCAAAACGTGGTCGTCACCGGAAGGATCAGCGGAGCGGATATTCTTTTATCTAATGAGCGCGCACAACGAAACCGAACCAGACAAAGAGGTTTTTAATATATGGCAAACGTTCGCTACTATTCGGAATTTCGCACATCACGAGGCGATTTCTATTTATTGGAAATTTGGGATACTTCCTTCACTGGATCAGAAGCGCGGGTGTATTCCGATGGCGCTGGATTCGAATTGAGCCACGATGGCGAAACCGATGAATTGTTTTCGCCGATCATTGGTTCATCGATCACCTTCAACCTATATAACCAAAACGCGGCATTCGACACGTTCCTATCCGATATTTTAACCCAACAAGATAAGCGGTTCTACGTCAAAGTGTACCGATCAAAGTACGCGGCCGGTGATGATCTTAATGCGTTCTACAACACCAGTAAAGTGGTGGAAGATGGCCTCGTTATGTTTGCCACGCCGTATGAGGAAAAGACCAAATATTACGACTTTTTCTGGGCTGGGTATTTAGTGCAAGATCTGATCGAAGAGGCGGATGAAAGCAAGCCGCGACTCGTTTCCTTCAAAGCGGCGGATGGGATCTCACTACTTTCAACGCGCGATTATGAGTTTTCACTTGTAAGCGCCACGGAAAAGACGATCAAAGATTTGCTCGTCGACATACTTGATGATGCTGGAATTGGCGACATGTTCACGGGCACCGACATCCTACTAACCACGTCTTCGAATTGGTGGGCCAACGAGCACACCTACAACACGGCAAACGATCCTATGGCGTTGACACGCTTCGATCTCAAGGCGTACACACAATACACACCACAAGAAGGCAGAACGTTCACCAACGCGCTGGAAATGATCCGCGAGATCTGTTTAACCTTTGGTGCGCGTTTTTACTTTGATACTTCCTTCCGATTCGAGCAGATAGATTTGCGAGATAAGGCCAGCATTCGCGAATTCAGATATTTGCCAGATGGAACGCAATACGAGACGGAATTGGTCAACTTGGACGTGGACGTTGATCAATCAGCAATCTATCGATCAAGGGGAACATTCCGATATTTGCCAGCAGTGAAGAAGGTGAGCGTCACCTTGCAAAAGAAGGCGGCGGCCAACATCATCGATGGCGTTGTTCGCTATGATTCCTCTTTTGGTGACGAGACAGATTTGGGCGTGATCCCGTCAGAAGATAACGGCCGCATCTTATTGAAGATGCGCGGCGAGATCCAGACCTACATTTCAACACCAACATCCGGAGTTGCCACGCCGATCTTCGCCGTGACGATCCGACTGGAGCCAAGCGATGGAACTGCGAATCAATACTATCGCAATTCCTTGATATCTGGGCAGACGTCGTTCAGTGCTGGATCATGGTCCACAACAATCGGAACGTACAAATGGGCCGGCAATAACGTATCACGCCAAGCGTCATCATCCACGGCAACGATCCACCAAATGGCGACCGGACCACTTCCAAAAGATGGGGAGGTATTTTTGGACATTACCATTTTGGGAACCTATGACGCCAGCGGTTCATCCACATCGTTTTTCATTGGCGGGAATTCCTATGCTTGGGCAGTGGACCTTCAATCGGCCAGATATGAAAACGACAACAATCCAGCCTCCGTGGTTGAGTCCACATTCAGCGCATCCAATACTTCGACGGCATTAGGATCAAACATTCAAATTGATCTGGGCACCACAAGGCTGGGAGACGGCGCTGGAGCCGTTGGATCATTATACGCATATAGCGGAAGCGCATGGATCGCCACAACTGGATGGCGCGAAGGGAACTCCGGCACTTACGTGGATATTTCCAAACTAATGACAAAGCAGATCCTTGGGTTGCAAGCATCAGTGGTCAAACGCTTCGAAGGCGTAACGATCAACGGCCACAACTTCAAAGATCGCCTCACCTTTGACGGACTCAAGTGGATCCAGTTGCGTGGATCTTACAACGCCAACATGGATGAATACAACGGCGAATGGTTTGCTATTGCCAAAAACACTGCGCTGGCGGACATAACCGCGAATCCCGTGGATTCGTCTGATCTTACTGGATCAGATGTTTTGGATTTCAACGGGGCCTACATCAACGCTTCAAACGGGGTGCTTGGCGGCATGGTGCTGAATGATGGAAACAATTCATTGGGGCCATTTAGCGAGACGGCGTCGGGTGGTAAGATCACCGGATCCGCATTGGTTACTGGGGACACTACAATGCAAGGCGGTCTGGATCATCAAGGGTATCTCACCGAAGAGATCAACGATGTGACGCATTCTGCTGGATCAAGTTACGATGTCGCTGATACAGATTATATGGTGTTCAACACTTGGTCGGGAACCACGGGAACGGCTACGATCAACTTGCCATCCGCCGCAGATAACGAAGGGCGGCTCTTAAGATTTAAGTCAGACGGAACGATCGCCGCGAACAAGATAGTGAACCTTCGACCACGCGAAGGCGAAACGATCGACGGCAATGGCGAGTTTGCATTTGATCGGGATTATGACGGCGTTATGGTTTTGGCCCATGGATCCGCTTGGTACATTATTCAGCGAAAGGCAAAATAAGACGGAACGATCTGGCTTATATTTGAACTACATATAAATTCAAGATGAATGAAACAATCTACCTTTTACTACCTCCTTCGGAGAGGGTTGTTGCGAGGCATTTCATCAGCGGTTCGGGAGGGCCTTGTTATGTTTAACAAGTTCACCACCGCTGGCATTTCACACCCAGCCCAAGGCTCGGCCGAGTTTGACGGGGCGAGTGATTACATCCAATTAAACGACCCGTTCAATTATACGAACCACACCATCGCGGCGTGGGTTAATATTAATTCTTTTACTGGTTGGAGCGCGGTGTTTGCCGCTCAAAGTAGCAGTTCAAACGGAATTAGACTTGCCGTAACAAGCGACAACCGCATATATTATAGAATAAATAACGCGGCAATTTACCCATCAACACCAACTATTTCCGCAGACAATTGGTTTCATTTAGCCGCTAACTACGATGGAAGTGTTTTAAATATATATATTGATGGCTCTTTAATTGGTACATCTTCCCAAACAACTGCGGTAGATAACGAAACAAACGCGACTATTGGCTCCCGTTCTGATGCTTACGGAGATAAAATGGACGGCAACCTCGCCAACGT
>Ga0196905_1000431_pt1 | contig 17048 bp, 16 predicted proteins | sample CB_VirMetaG_3_FD_169098 | JGI IMG/M metagenome (GOLD analysis project Ga0196905, IMG submission 169098) | Freshwater to marine saline gradient viral communities from Chesapeake Bay - CB_1508_1S Viral MetaG (v3) (version 3) | ecosystem: Environmental > Aquatic > Marine > Coastal | place: USA... | reverse complement strand
AGGTTTCATCTTTAATAATTGTGGGATACCAAAGGCAGATGAGTGTGGGTTATCTGCTGTATGGTCCCAGGCTGATTCCTTACCCCAGAGTTTCTTTAGTGCACGGAATTCTGATATGCCCCACTCTTCATACTGTGCTGAGATGAGAGCCTTGGCGTAATACTTGCTCAAGGATTTCGTCCAGCGTATTTCCTTCTGATGTTTTTTGACTGGCTTGTCTTCTATCAACTCGTTGCTTTCTGTTGTTGCTGACGAGTGCGCTGGAAATACTGCGGATGAAAGCGTCACTAGCCAACTGACAAGCGCTGCTAATTTGGTCTTCATTTAGTAGCCCATCTGTGTAAGCAATACCCAATGCCAATGAGGTAGAGCCAGGTGATTGTTGTTGAGATGTGTGGATAGATAACTTCATTCACTAATAGTCCTCTCGTCTACCATCACAGTGGTAGCCCTTGTATTATACCCACGGTTGCGAAGATAGGCTTCATATAGTTCTTGGTATTCTTTTCTATACTTCTTAGCCAAAAAAGTTTTGGCATAAGCAGCAGCCTTTGCTCTTATCTTTACGTTATTAAATTTTTGTTGCTTTAATAACTCAAGTTCATTTACTTGCTCCATATTTGGTCTCCTACTTTGTTCCAAGCGTCAACTGAGACTGGTGCTTCTGCTATCAGGTCTTCTACTACCTCATTAATACGGTTGACTTCTACTATCAAACTGTCTAACCAAGTGGCTATCTCTGATAGGTTGAGTAACATCTGTTCGTCTCTCATTATGCACCTATCTTAGACATAGCACAGTTGTGGCATAAGTAATACTCATCTTCATTTCTATCCCATACAGGGATGACCAAGTCCCAGCCACACTTTTGGCACTCGGCTTTGAAATACTTGTCAGTCGTTGACATCTTCATAGTCTCCTTCATTGACTCGTTCTTGTCCCCATAACTCCTGCCAGCAAGCAGGATGGACACCGCTAATTATCTGCTCACGCAGAGGAATAGTCAAGGATTTAAATGCAGTCTGAACATACTCACCTCTGAGATAGGTGAATAGTTCATCTTCCTTGACATCTACAAATCCAGTCTTAAGACAGACTGGGCAACGCTTAGTTCCGTAAATCATTTTAGTCTCCTTTATAAAGGCTGGGTCGGGCAGATAGTTCCGACCCAGCCGTTCTTGCATTAGTTTACAGCAGATACTTCTATCTGTGTATAAGGTGCACGGCGCTGGCTGTTATCAATACCAGGTCTGCGGTCAAAGCGTGTAACTAATTTCCCAGAAACATTTACAATCTGAGATACACCATCAGCCCAAGATAAATTGTTAAGAATATCTTTGGCTTCATTAGTAGTAAACACCAACGGCATTGTGAAAGTGCACTTACCATCACCATCACGTTGAGTTACATTTGCTGTGATAACTTTATAGTTACCAAAGCCACGCTCCTGGACATTCTTTATATATCCAGTCACTTCAACTGCGTTATTCATTTCTGTCTCCTTTATATATATATTATTTATTTGGTGCGGTTTCCCGTCCCGCCAGGGAGACGGGAACCGCTTGATTAATTTACTTAACATTCTTGGCACCCAGTTCTCTTTGGATACACAAGATTGCAAGTCGGACATACCATCTCATAGAAATGAATGACCGAACGCTGTTCATCTTCATCTAAGTCAAAGATATGTTTACCTAGAAAGTATGTGCTAGGACATCTATCGGTTAGGTTATAAGTTGCAGGCTTGAACTCACTGCGAATACGTTTCTTACTACCTTTAACTCTAGTCTCACTACTAATCCAATCTGAACCAGACGGTTCTTCACTTACATCAGTAATGACATCGCCTTCGGCTAGTCTTTCATTAGCCCTGTGATTCCACGCTAACTCATCAGACCTAGCCTCATCTGACTCGTTACAGACTCTGCATTTCACATCATAATCTGCGATACTTTGACAGTCATAACACTCAGTCATAACTGAAATACCGTTGGATACTTCAACTATCGTATTCATTTTGTCTCCTTTATTATTGTTGGGAGCAAAGCCCTGTCGCCCCGACCAGGGCTTTGCGATTCTTTAGCCATTTATTAACTCTATAATTACATCTGCGTGGCAAGGCTTTGGTGCACAATGACAGACTAAATCTTTGCCCATCAAAGGCACTAACCAATTTCTTTCTTTAACTAATCTTTGCAGAGCATAAGTTCTAAATTTATTAATAACTTCTGCTCTTGTTCCATCATAACCTATCCTAAAAGGATTACCCCAATCACTACCTCTGCCTACATATACACAACCTTTAGGCTCACTACCTCTTTTATATACTCTCATAGTTATCACTTCCAAACCATTTCATAATCTCTACCACATACACAGCACATATCTTCCCAACTATCATTGTGCCAGATATGTTCTTTACCATTATCCTCACAATCAATTCCCTCATTCTTAACATCAATATCTATCTTACAATTCTTACATAACCTAGCACCTATTATAAACCAATTTTCAAACATAACAATCTCCTTTTTTATATTTACTCTCAACCTGAGAGCGCCTCTCAGCAACAGCAGGTGGGCAGCGCAGTCAAGTGCGAGCCAACGCCGCCTTTCAAGGCGACCACTTGACGGCGCGGGTTGCCCGCCTGCTGTATTATTTAGCGCTCGTTTGTCTATTCTTATGGACTCTTGTATCGCCCAAGATAACTGAATAGAATCCTTGTAATCATCAGTAACCTTGGTGACATCTTTCATCTCAAGCATAGATAACCTTTCGTTATATTAGAGCGCATTGGGCTAACGCCCAATAGGCAACCACTACTGCGAAGATAAGAAAAAAGGGCTGGTAAAAACACCAGCCCTTTCTTTCTAGTTTACAGACTCAAGCATAAAACTGGTTCGCCAGACTCCGTCAACTTGTTTGCTGCGAAACCAGCCCGAAACATTAGCAATCGGGCGGCGTGGTTCATTAGGTTCTGATTTGGTTCCGTCACCCTCGGTGACGGAAACACCGCCAACAAGTTCGGCTGAGTGCTCCTGCTGTTCCAAAGCAGAGAGCGTAGCAACGGCTGCGGAGAAACAGAACATCGGGAAGGATGCTTGATAACCGCCATTCTCATTTGTCAGGTACAGGACGCCCTTTGCGAAAGGCTTGCCGTTCTTAGCGGTCTTGATTTCAAGACCTTTGAGTTCGGCTGCTGTGAAGGTTACTTCGTTTTTCATTTTCTATCTGCTTTCTGTCGCACAGGGTGCGCGACGGGAGCCGAACAATCACACGCAGTGTGATAGGCTCCCAAGTCGCTGCCCCTGTGACAGAGAGCAGATGGGCAGAAAATGAATAAACGGAGTGTTCTTCACTGCCCGAACCAAAGGACACTTGAAATCAGGCAGACCGCGCCAGAACGGGAGCAAGCCCGAGCAAAGACTGGCGCCTGTGCCTGAACAAATAGAATGTTAGAGCGGTTATCACAGCCCTGACCTGAGTTCTGGGGCGCAGCAGACGGCTACGCCACTGCTGGAACAGCGCACTCAGCAGGACTGTTGGTGGCTCAGAATCAGAACGTTGAACCCGCCTCAAGCCCGAGGGCGTTTCGGCTGGGTGAGCCAAACAGTTACGGAGGACAGAGGCGAACAGTTTGCTTGAGGATGGAAACAGAAATCTGAAAGGGCAGTTTTTAACTGCCATTCAGATTATCTGAGCCATCTACTCAGCGCCCTGAATAGGGCTAGCAGACAGTTAGCCCAGACAGCGCTCATACAAACAGCACTGTCCACGCTAACAGCAAATAGTCTAGGGGTCTCAATGACCCCAGACTATTTAAAACTGGTCCACAGTTATGTAGTACACTATAGAAAAGATTTTCCCGTACAGACTATTAGCCCCCTGCACTGTCCTAATATGTCCTATTTTGGTATAGTCTGTTATGTGACTTGTATAACAGTTTTGTTATAAACCGTTCGGAATGGCTGTTTGAACGGATTAATACTATATAGGGGCACAAAGTGCCCACAGACAGTAGCAAGGTCTTTAGGACCTTGCGTACAGACTGTATCTACTATCTGTTACTACAGGCTGTACTAACTGTCTGTATAGTATGTAGATGGGACAGGTCTGTGACTTTTCAGAAGGGCAAAAATAACCCTAGGACAGAGGCTATGGCAGCCGCAAAGGCTAAAGTTATAGCCCTTGTATCCGAGGGTTGGACACCGCATAAGGCGATGGCTGAGGTTGGCAAGCAACCCGACACCATCCGTATCTGGTGTCTGAGGGACAAGCAGTTTGCTATTGACCTAGCCCAGGCAAAAGAGGACGCCAAAGAGCGTTCCCTGACCGCCCTTGGCATAGCCAGGGACGATATTAGTTTTCCACAGTTTTCTGAGATGTTCCTGGAGCAGAGGGTATTCCCCCACCACCAGGATTGGATTGACTTGCTGGAGGGCAGAGAGCCTAGTTGGCTCCACCCAAGTATGATTTATGAGAAGGGCGACTCAAATCGCCTTCTTGTAAACGTGCCACCTGAGCACGCTAAGAGTACGGTGATTACGGTCAACTACTCTACTTACCGCATCGCTCTCAATCCCAACGTTAGAATCATCGTAGTTTCTAAGACGCTTATCAAGGCACGCGAGTTCGTGTACGCAATTAAGCAGAGACTGAGCCACCCGCGCTGGTTGAAGTTGCAGACAACATTTGGACCAGAAGGGGGTTGGAAAGAAGACTCAGATACCTGGCGAGTTGATACCGTCTATCTTGGGAGCGATGCTCGTAACTCATCTGAGAAGGACCCAACCATCCAAGCCCTAGGTATGGGTGGACAGATTTATGGTGCCCGTGCCGACCTGATTATTTTGGATGACTGCATTACCACGGCTAATGCCCACGAGTATGAAAAGCAGATTAACTGGCTCCAGAAGGAAGTTATTACCCGTCTGGGTAAGAACGGCAAACTTTTAGTAGTAGGGACAAGAATTGCGCCGACAGACCTATACAAGGAACTCCGTGACCCAAAGCATTGGTCGGGCGGTAAGTCTCCTTTCACTTATATGGGTATGCCTGCGGTTCTTGAGTACGCTGAAAAACCCAAAGACTGGAAAACGCTTTGGGCTAAAAGTGACTCTCCTTGGGATGGCGACAACGATACGCCAGATGATGACGGACTCTATCCTAAATGGGATGGAGACACGCTTCACAGAAGACGCGGAGAGGTAACCCCTTCCACCTGGGCGCTGGTTTACCAGCAAGAAGATGTAACAGAAGATTCCATTTTTCCCGCTGAACTTGTTCAGGGTTCTATAAATGGGATGAGAAAGCGCGGTCCTTTGAGACCTGGCGCTGCTGGACATCCTAATAATCTTGAGGGCTACACCATTGTGGGATTTGACCCTGCTATGGGTAGAGGTCGCGCTGCTTTTGTCGCTATGACCTACAACCGAGCCGATGGCAAAATTTACGTTTTGGACTGTTTGGATATGTCCGAACCTACGCCACAAAAGATACAACAAGCAATAGAAGACTTTGTTCATAAGTTTAAACCGCAAGAACTACGAGTAGAAATCAACGCTCATCAGAAAGCCTACGCCCTTGACTCAGAGTTACAACAGTGGTTGGCAACTTATGGCGTTAGACTCAATGCTCACTTCACGGGCAAAAACAAATGGGACACCAACTTCGGAGTCGCTGGAATGTCTACACTTTTCGGCTCTACCGAAAACGGAAAGCATCAGAAGAACAACATCCTGGAGTTACCTAGCACTGAAGGCTCTGAAGGACTTAAGGCTTTAGTTCAGCAGTTACTAACTTGGAAGCCCGATACCAGAGGTAAGACCGACTGTGTGATGGCTTTATGGTTTGGAGTATTGCGCTGTCGTGAGTTTATGCAACAAAATTCTAACCTACAAAAGTGGGCAAATAATCGCTGGGCTACACGAGCACAAAAAGAAAAACGCTACACAGTTAATATAAATGACGTTATTGCAGAGCAATGGCAAGACACATACGGATAGGAAATAGATGCTATCAATAGAACAAATATCAGCACGAGTAGAAAATCTACGCTTCCGTGCTGCTAGTCGTGATTCACGACAACAAGATGTTCTCGCTGTTCGTAAAGGTGAGATTGCTTCTGTCTATCCTGATTTTTTTCCAGACGGAGTAGATGCCAATGTCGTGGCAAATTTTATTGATGTTGTTGCTAAAGACTTATCAGAAGTTATGGCACCACTCCCTTCGGTCAACTGTTCCGCTGCGAATCAAGCGAATGACCGTGCTCGCAAATTTGCTGATACACGTACCCGTATTGCTGCTAATTATTTTGCTAATTCGGACCTTCAGGTCCAGATGTATACAGGCGCTGACCTGTACATCACATTCGGTTTCGTCCCGTTTGTAATAGAACTAGACGAAGAAGCAGGGCTGCCGCGCATACGTATAGAAAACCCAGTGGGCGCTTACCCAGAGTTTGACCGCTATGGGCGCTGCATTGCCTTTGCAAAACGTTATTATTTACCACTAGGTGAGTTAATAGCGTCATTCCCCGAATATGAAGCACTACTTCTTGGCAAAGAAGGATATGACCAAGACCTAAACAGTCAGATGGAAATTATCCGTTATTACGATTCTGAACAATCTGTAATATATGTGCCAAGCAAGAATGACTTAATTCTTTCACAAGCAAAAAATCCGCTTGGGAAGATGATGGTTATTATCGCAAAACGACCATCTCTTGATGGTGAATTGCGTGGACAGTTTGATGACGTACTAGGTATTCAGTTGCTTCGCAATAGGTTCGCATTACTTGCGATGGAAGCAGCGGAAAAGTCTGTACAGGCTCCAATTGTTGTGCCTCAAGATGTTAATGAATTGCAGATGGGACCAGATGCAATTATTCGTACCGCTACACCAAGTTCAGTTCGCCGTGTAGATTTAAATATCCCGCCTGGGGCATTTACTGAGCAAGCATTACTCCAGCAAGAACTGCGTACTGGAACACGTTATCCAGAGGGACGTACTGGAAATATTGATGCCAGCATTATCACGGGACAAGGTGTGCAGGCACTTATGGGTGGATTTGATACCCAAGTTAAATCTGCTCAGGCTATTTTTGCAAGTACACTTCGTGACGTAATTTCTGTTTGTTTTGAAGTTGATGAGAAGTATTTTGACTTTGAGAAGACTATCCGTGGTGTAGATGCTGGTTCGCCTTATAGCCTAACCTATAAACCAAGCAAGGACATTAAAAAGGATTACTCAGCCGATGTTCGTTATGGAATGTTGGCAGGGCTTAATCCAGCACAGGGTCTTATCTTTATGCTTCAAGCCTTGGGCGGTGGATTAATTTCTACAGACCTTGCTATGCGTGAGTTGCCATTTGGTATTAACGTAACACAAGAGCAAGAAAAAATTGAGATTGAAAATATGCGTAAAGCCTTAGTTCAATCTCTTCAAGCCTATACACAAGCAATTCCACAAATGGCGGTTGGCGGTCAAGACCCTACGCAAATTATTAAGAAGGTTGCAGATGTAATTAAAGCACGCCAAAAAGGCGTGAGTATTGAGGATGCAGTTGAAGAAGTCTTTACCCCTGAAGAATTACCTCCTGCTGGTGCTCCTATGGTTGAGCAACCGTCCCCTGCTCCCGCTGCGCTAGCAGGAGGCGCTCCTTCCTTACAAACACTTTTATCTAGTTTGACAGCAGGTGGACAAGCAAGCGCTAGCGCTAGAACCGCGATACGGAGGTAGTTATGCCAGCCCGTAAAAAAGTAAACAAAAAGGCTAAACCTACACCTAAGCGTAGAAAAACTACTAAAGAGCCTGTATTGGTAAAAATTGATTTTTGGGCTATTGCTGCTAAAGAAGTTTATGATGCTTGTGTTCGTGCAGGATTTGATGAAGGTACCGCAATGGCATTTGCTATGGACAGAACAAGTTATCCAGATTGGATAGTTCCAGCAGATGACCCAATCCGTAAGCCAGACTTTGATGATGAGGATGATGATTAATGGCAGACATTAGAGAAGTGGTTTCTGGCATCGGCAAAGATGCTAAACGAACAGACCTTAACGTTTCTCAGCAACCACTTCAATATATTCCTGATTTACCCCAAGGAGAAGGTCAAGTTACTTACAATAATCAAAGGCTTGCACCTATGTATGCCGCTCCTGAGCCAGATGTTGTTAGTATTACGGCTCCTACTCAAAATAAAAATCAACCTGTTATGGCTGGTATTGATATGGGTGCTGGTCCTGGTTCTGAAATATTGCCTCCTATGCCTGTTAAGCCTACGGTTTCTTTAGTTGATACTTTTAAATTACTTTCAGATTTAGACCCTAGCGGAGACTCAGAATTAGTTTATAGACAACTTGTTGATGAAGGATACTAATGGCATACAAAATAGATTTTTCTGTAGCCGAAGTCAGTCCTAACATTTACGCTGCTGCTCAAGCGGCTAATCTTGATAAGACTCAAATAACTCAAATAGAACAATTTAGTCGTACCGTAAAAAAGAATAAAAAACTTATTGGTATGCCTATTGAAACGGCTAGGAATGAGTTTAATGAACTAGACGGTCAAGTTCAAGATATGTTGCGTTTTCTTTATCCTGATGCTGATTATGCAAAACCTGCTGCAGATTTTGGAGATAGGGTATTAGGGTTAGCCAAAGGTGTTGCAAAAGGTTTAGCAAGTCCTTTAATTTATACATTTAAGGCTGCTGGTGCTTACGGCAGAGTTCTTAATTTACCGTATCTTATTAGTAGACAAACAGCCCAGGGTGAGAACTTTGGTATGGATGTTTTATCAGATGCTTGGGACGGGCGTAAAGTTTTTGATGAAGGTGCTTTAGAGCAAGCAGTTCAAGACTTTGGTGCAGAAAATGTAGAAGTTGCCAAAGGTTTATTAATGGGCAAGAAACCTGGCGAAATTATTGAGTCACAAGGAAAACTATCGCAAAGTTTCTTAGATGCTTTTTCTAAAGCATTTAATGATGATGCTGGATTTAAACAGGTAATGGATGCAGTTAAGTACGCCCAGGTTTCACCTGGTCGTGATATTGCCCGTATGTTAAATAAACCAAGCACTAAAACACCAGATTATATTAGCAGTCAAACAAAAAATGTTTCTGGTTTTATTGACTTTATGTATCAGATTTTGATTGACCCATTAACTTACCTTACATTTGGTGCTTCTAAAATTGCCCCTTTCTTGGCAAGTAAAGGCTGGGCAGATATAAACATTGGTGACAGAATGGTTGCCAGCATTAAAGAATATGGGACAGGTGGCGTTCAAAAAGTATTTGACAGTTCACCTTTGTTGCGGAAGCACTGGGATGATGAGATTGGTCCAGAAATTAAAAGACTATCTGGTGCTAAAGGAACAGAAGAAAAGTCAAAAGTTATTCGTGAAATCAAAAGTAGATTCCCTGGTCACGCCAATGATAAGTGGATTAAGTTACTTGAAGATAATAGGATTTACAATGCAAACGCTGCCGTAAAATATTTTGGCAACGATGTAGATGCAACTCTTGATTTAATTGCTGGAAAAGTTGAAGGAGTTCAATTCTTTAGAACTGGTATTGCTACTGCCAGAAATCAACGTATTTTAGATTTTGGTTTTGGGCGTTTTATAGATAAACAATTAAATCCTGCTATGGCTTTACCTGAAGTTAAAACTAAAGGTGAATCTACCTGGGACATTCTTACAAAGATTGGTACCGAAAGTACTGGTTATGTCAGTCCACAGATTGCCGAAATACAAAAGTTTACGCAGAATCTATCTAGACGTGAAAGATTCGGTAGAGCCTTTGCTAAATCCCCACAAGGTCGCTCTATCAAGATTGGCGATAACGCTATTGATACCGCAGACAATTTTAGAGATACTGCCCGTCAGGTTTTGCCAAGAGACTTAGCAGACTTTCTAACTATAAAATTTATTAATGCCGATGCTGCTGACCAGGTTGCTGTATTGCGAAGTCTTTACTTTGCAATTATGCAAAAGTATGGCATAGATGGTCACTCAAAAGGTAAAGAAATTATTGAAAAAGAATTGCAATCACACTTTGGCTCTGCTAAAGGCGCAGGTATGCTTGAAAACATACAGGTGCCAGACCATCTTAAGGGTGTAATTGGTCGTACTGGTGTAAAAGTTTTGCCAGAAGGTATATTTTATGAGTCATCTGGCATTATCCATCCCTTCCAAGAGGCTAACGCTATTGGCAGCCTTGACTATATGCAGTTAGCACAACTAGGTTATGAGGCTAGAAACAAAACTAACCTTATACAAGCAGCAACTAAAGGCGCTGGTCAATCTAAATTTGCTACAAACCTTGTTAATTCCTGGACTATCTTGACTCTTTTTCCACGTTTAGGTATACGAAGCGCTATTGATGAAGGCGTTATGTACTTACTTACTGCGCCAGCCAGAGATATTGTTAATACATTCTTGCCAAAGGCTGTTGCTGCTGGTCGTGCTGCTGGAAAAATTGCTACAGCAATTAGTGGTTCACGTGCAACTGAAGGTTTTGCTGCTACTTTTAAGCGCAAAATGGGTGCGCCTGTTACTGCTGAAGCATTACCAGTTAGCCAGCGTTATAAAATTAGACAAGATTTAGCCTATCAAAATGTAATTCCTGAAGAAATGGTATCTAAAGCCGACATTGTTACAGATGTTGGTAACTATGTATCTAAGATTTTGCCAGATAAGATTAGCCCAGAACAACTTGACTGGACTATTCAGGCAAACATACACGGTGCTGGCGTAGTTACTGGTATGACTAACTCTATAGTTGCTAAGGCTAGCGCTGGTGGACGTTATGGCGCTGAACTTGCGGAGGAAGTCCTGCTTCCTAACAACTGGGAAAAAGCGTTAAGAGATGCTGACTTAACATCTGGGGCAAAGGGAAGACTTGTAGATACTAAAGACCTGGAAAGGTCTCAGGCTTTTGGTGGCAGAGCAGTTGCTGGTGCTCATTACCAAAAATTTACACAATATTTTTATGGCAACAATAAGATTGTAGTTGGAGAAAAAATAATCCGTGACCCTAGCGGTAAAGATTTTCCAATTAAAACTAGTTATGAGTTTAAACCTGTAGATATTTTCTTTGAAAATAATGCTCTTAAATCAGAAGATGACTATATTAAAGCAAAGGATACATTGCTTCAGGCTCTTGGCATAGTCAGGACTCAAAAGGCAGCCACAAGTAAAGGGTTATCTCCTACGGTAACTCATAAAGTAGAAGACCCAAAGGCTCTTGCTAATGGTATTGGTGCTTTAAGTCGTACTACAGATTTGCGTCAGCGCGGTTTATCAGAAGTAGAGATGGCAACAGATATTGTTGACCGCATCCTTTTAGATATGTATACAGCCTTTCACGGTTCTGCTACTAAATTTAATGCTGGCTTATATAACCGAGTTAAAAAAAGCCACGATAGATATGTTGCAGAAGAACTTGGTGCTCAAAAAGCAGTTAAAGAAGCAGAAGTAATCATTAAAAAAGCAGAACTAATTATTAAAAGTAAAACTGCTACTGCTAAACAAAAAGCAGCAGCCGATAAACAAAAAGCAGCAGCCAAGACCGCAGCCGAAGTAGCAACTATTGGTCGCCGTCCATTTAAAAATAAATGGAATATAGCAGCACAGTCTATTGAATTTGATGATTTTGCTAATTTAACTAAAGGCTACCAACCAAGCGGTAAGTTATATGTAGATATTGACTTTATAGACGTAGAAGGAATTGTTGACCAAGAATCAGCCTGGGCAAAATTAGGCAGCAATATGATGGATATTATGGACCGTCAGGTTACTGGCATCTTGCGCCAACCTGCTTTATGGGCTACGTATTTTCGTATTAGAGAAAACTATAAAATTTTAGAGGCTCAAGATTTAAAGAAGTTAATGGATGAGCGTTACAAGGCATTAGCCGCAAAATTAAGCAAAGACCGTAATATTGACTTTTTTAATTTAAGTGAAGCACAACAAAAAAGAATACTTAATGAAGTTATTTACAAAGAAAAACGTTTGAATCTTCCAAGGGGTACTGGCGGTGGTGAAGTAAAGATTACTCGCTATCAAGATATGCTAGATGATGTTACTGATATAGTTCAAAAGAAATATACGGAAATTGCCTTACAACAGGCTGCCGATATTGTTTTGAAATATGTAGATAATCCAAACATTAGAACTAATTTTGCTATTTCTGTAAGAAATGTTGGTCGTTTCTACCGTGCTACTGAAGATTTTTGGCGCCGCGTGTACCGTATGAAAGATGTAGCCCCACGGGCTTTGTATCGTATGAGGTTAACCCATACTGGTATTGATGCTTATGGCGGTTTATATGAAGATGCTAATGGCGACCCATACTTAATGATGCCAATGGACGATGTTATCTTTAAGACAGTAGAGTCAGTAACTAGAGTATTTTCTGGAACAACTGGGTTTAAGCAACCATTGTTTAATGACTTTACACTTAAACTTAAACTGGCTAATCCATCATTTGATGACCAGTCTGGTGTTCCTACTTTCTCTGGACCTATTGCAGCGTTAAGTATATTAGGTATGAAGAATCTTCTTGGCAGTTTAGGGTTTAAGAAAACAGCGGAAGAAATAGATAATTTTGCTTTAGGTGATATTGGCGAAAATATGACTCTTGTGAAAGCCGTGGTACCAGCACCACTACAACGTATTTATGCGCTATTGCCTAAGTCTGAAAAGGATAGGCAAGAAGCAACTGCTGCTATGCAGGCTATTGCATTTAACGCAGCCCGTGGCAATATACCTAATGCTAATGCTACCGCTGAAGAAAAATATGAGTATCTGAAAAATATTCGTATATCCGCACATAACATTTTGGTTATGCGTTCAGTCCTTGGATTGTTAGCACCAGTAGCCCCAACTATTCAAGAAAGTAAAGATGTTCCTGATTATCTAAAGGCTGTCGGGCTTACTAGCGTCCGTGCTGAATTTTATGATTATGTTAATGCTATAACCAAAAAGTATGGAGCAGATGTACAGAATCCATACGATATGGCTGTTGCTTCATTTATTGGAAACAACCCAGGCAAATTAGTTTATACGGTATCTCGTGACGAAAAACAAACTAATACTTTAATTGCCAAGACTAAAGAAATGAAAGATTGGTATATTGATAATAAGTCATTGGTTGATAAGTATGGCGAAGCAGCATTTATCTTTGCGCCTAAAGTCGGAGAGTTTGATGCTTCTTCTTATGCGTACCTAGAAGCAGCAGAGTTTATTAAAAATAAAGACCTTGATAAATATTATTTAGATGTAATGACATCTCAAGATAAACGCGCTTATTTTGAAATAGCACGTAGAGAAAAAGAAGCGTTGGCTACTACAGGTAGCCCAACAGCAAGACGGGCTATTATTAACAACGCCACAATAGAGCGTCAATCTATGAAGGCTGCTAATCCATTCTTAGATGCCATTATTACTGGCGGTGGGTTTGAAATTGCTAGTGAAACCGTAATGTTTGAAAATCTTGAGCAGATGGTTCAAGACCCAGCATTTAAGATACCTGAAGCAACCAGGTCTAAAATGATGGTTGCAATTTCTGAAATGAGAAACTTTATTCAGTTAGCACAGGACCCATCTTTAAGGGGTGCTAAAAACTTTGCTGATATAAAGCGTCAACGTAAAGCAGATATTGAAGCCTTGCTAGCGCAAATGCTAGAAGGCGATTTGATTATCAAAGAAGCCAACCGAGCAGTATTCCAGACTCTACTGGATTACTATTCACGAGACACGTATAGGGTATAAAGTGGCAGAAGTTAAAATACCAAAACCAGATAATGATACGCTACAGACCTGGCTTAAAGGAACCCGTGACAAGAAACTTGTCTATTCAACTGCAACTAGAAAATGGAAGATTGTTCCTGCTGGTGAAGTAGCAGATGAAGATGTTACCTATGAGAACTATCAGCAAGGCAAAACTACTTTTACCAAAAAAGAATATGCAGGTAAAGGAGAGCCTGCAAACAGAGCGCAACTTGAAACGATTGCTCAATATGAAGCAGGGGCTAATCCGCTTAAGGCTGAAATAGAAAAATATGGATTAAAGGTTTATACAGACCCGCAGCGGGATGGAGTAACTTATTTAGCAGATAACAAAAATAATCCTTTTTACGTTTATTTTACTTCAGATGGTACATTAAAAGGCGATACTAATTATGATGTAGTTAAAGCAGCCGCAATTAATGACTTGAAAAAAACAGGACAATTAAATAGTTTTTTTGAAGAACTATATAAAAGAAAAGTAATTAGCAAAGAAGTTTACGAACGAAAAGACATAGGCTCTGACCAATTTAATTCTGCTTTAGCCCAGTTAATTAGTGAGTATTCTAAGTCTGTATTTATTTTAAATGAACCATTAAAAGACCCGCAGAACTTTTTTGACTTTGTCAAAGGCGTCATACCTACTGCTGGTGCAGATGAAAGAGATTTACCGCGCCGTGAGTTTCAAGACATTAGCAAGGAAGCATTAAATGCTTTTATTGAAAGTATTTATCTTGAAACTATTGGTCGTAAGCCAACAGAAGAACAACGTTCTGCCAAGTTAAAAGAACTAAATAAGATAGTTAAAAGAGGCATTGTTACTACTACTGCCATAGAAGGTGGCGAATTAGTAACTAGACGTAAAGGTGGCTTTGACGAACAAAAACAATCTTTAAAATTGCAAGAACAATTAAAGCAAGAAAACCCGCTTGAGTATGAACGCCGTCAAGCCTTTAACTTTATGGATGAACTACAAAAGATTATGTCAGGAGGAATCTAATGGCTGAACCTGGCATATTAACAGCACAGCAAATAGCGGAGCAAAACAAAGCGTCTGCTAGCGCTAACCCAGCAGTTGCTGAAACTATCCAAATGATTCTTGCCCTCAAGAATATTGATACACAACTTGAGGCTGCTTGGCAGGCTTGGCTCAGAGGCGATATTGATGGTATGTATTCAGCCGTAATGGCTAGTAATTTTTACCGCAATAATAATGCTACAGCCCGTACCCGTTTACAGGCTAAGGCTTCACAGCCTGGTGCGTACCAAGATGGTTTAGATAAGTATCAGTTATCTACCCGCAAGAGCCTAGTTAATTCTGGGCTTAAGATGGATAATAAGTTGTTTATGGGTCTGGCTCAATCAGCCTATGACTCAGGTATGTCAGAAGACCAACTTAAAGAACTAATTGTTACATCTGGTTTAGTCACTGGTTACGGCGGAGAAGTTCTTGGTGATACTTCTGCTGCTAAAACTTATGCTAATTCATTTGGTGTTGGCAAGTATCTTGACGAAAACTACTGGAAACAAAAATCACAGGATTTATTCTTAGGTAGAACTACTACTGAAGATATTGAGGCTGAAGTCCGTATGCTTGCAGCCAGCGCATTTCCTGGTTATAAAGACCAGATTGATGCTGGTATTAGTATGGATGCTATTGCTTCGGCATACAAAGGTGCTATTGGTTCTGTATTAGAAGTAGACCCAGACTCAGTTACATTTGAAGACCCGCGTTTACGTGCTGCACTTCAGTACACAGACAAAGATGGCAAGCCAGCGGTTAAACCATTGTGGCAGTTTGAGCGTGAGTTACGTATGACCCCTGAATGGGAGTTGACTAACAATGCAAGAGATAGCGTCAATAACCTTACCTACAAGGTGCTAAGTGATATGGGGCTAATGTAATGGCTAAAAAGACTGCAAAACAAAGAGCAGCCGAAAGAGCAAGAATTGTTGAAGAAATTATTGAGCCAATGCGACCTACAGTTCCTACGCCTTCTTTTGACCCAGCAAGATTTAGAATGGGTGAAGAAGCAGATAGACCCACAATACAAAGAGAAGTTATAGATACTTCAGCAGTAGAAGCAGAAGCAGCATTAAAAGAAGCAGATGCGTTTGCACAGCGTGCTAGAGAATTGGAAGAAGCAGCCCGAGTTGCCGAAAAACTTGCTAAAAGTGAAGCAGAAAAAAAGGCTGCAGAAGAGGCAGCAGCAAAGGCTAAGGCAGATGCAGAAGCAGCGGCTAAAGCAGCAGCAGAAGCAGCAGCAGCCGAAAAGGCTAGATTAGAAGCAGCACTTGCGGCAGCAAATGCCGCTAGAGATGCTGCTGCAAAAGCGGCTGCTGAAGCAGCGTTAGCAGCATTAAATAAAGCAACAGCAGCAGCGGGCGATATTAATGTTAGTGGTAATGTTTATCTATCAGCAACTCCAGCAGCAGGTAGTATGAGTGCTGCTGATATATTGGCTAAACAATACGCAGAACAACAAGCAGCCCGTGAAAAAGAACAACAAATACAGCGTGAGTCAATCATTGCTTTAATGACTGACAGACTTACCCGATATAATTTACAAAGCCTTGTTCCTACAATTAAAAGGTTGGCTCAAGAAGGAGCCAATGAAACTACAATTACTTTAGCCCTGCAAGATTCTGAAGAATACAAACGCAGATTTAAGGCTAATGAAGACCGCGTTAAAAAAGGTTTGCAAGTATTAACTCCAGCCGAATACTTAAATCTTGAAGATGGATATCGCCAAATTCTTCGCTCATATGGCTTAAATCAATTTGATACAGATGATTATGTCAGTCAGTTTATTTCTAATGACGTATCTGCTGCGGAACTTTCTAACCGAGTAGTTACGGCAGTTCAGCGAGTTCGTAATGCTGACCCAGCCATTGCACAAACTTTGCGTGATTTTTATGGCATTGGCGATACAGACCTTGTTGCCTACGTGCTTGACCCTAATCAACAAATGCCAAAGATTCAAACACAAGTTGCTGCTGCCGAAATCGGTGCTGCTGCTAGGGTACAGGGTATTCAACCTGGTGTATCTGTTGCGGAACAATTGGCTAGACAAGGTATTACTCAGGCTGAAGCACAACGTGGCTATGCAACTATTGCAAATATCTTACCTTCTGCTCAGAAACTATCTAATATTTATGGAACAACCCTTGAAGGTTACGGGTTAGCAGAAGCAGAACAAGAAGTATTTAATACTCTTGCATCTGCACAACGTAAACGACAACGCTTAACAGAACGTGAA
>Ga0196905_1000428_pt1 | contig 17154 bp, 22 predicted proteins | sample CB_VirMetaG_3_FD_169098 | JGI IMG/M metagenome (GOLD analysis project Ga0196905, IMG submission 169098) | Freshwater to marine saline gradient viral communities from Chesapeake Bay - CB_1508_1S Viral MetaG (v3) (version 3) | ecosystem: Environmental > Aquatic > Marine > Coastal | place: USA... | reverse complement strand
GTTTTTCTTTAATAGGTTTGATAACGATAAACTTATCATTTTTAAGTGTGCCTGCGATCTTGACTTCTAGTTCTACATCTCGATTCCAGGCACCACTATCAACTAATTCTTGAAGAGCAATACTAAATTGACTCAACATAGCAACTGATGATGATTGAATTGCCGTCACAGATTCTCTTCTTGCTCAGTAAGAATGACACAATCAGACTTAGGATATGCTACACAAAGCAGAGCAAATCCATCTGCCATTTGGTCATCGTCAAGGAAAGATTGCTCTTCATTGTCAATCTCTCCAGAAACCACTTTACCAGCACAGGAAGAGCAAGCACCTGCCTTACAAGAATAAGGAAGGTCAACACCTGCTTCTTCTGCTGCCTCAAGAATGTATTGGTCTTCAGCACACTGAAGAGTAGTCTCAGTGCCATCAGGAGTTTGAAGAGTGATGGTATAAGTCATCAGTAAGTCTTAGAAAGTTGGTTTACAGATGCTGCCAGTAAAACGAAAAAGGCAACACTAGTAATTGTAAAGATAATTGGTGCCATTGTCAATCAATTGTCAGAAGATTCCGAAGAAGAGTTTACCAGTGCTAGCATAAGAAATGATAGCAGCAATAAAACCGAGCATTGCAGTGCGTCCGTTTAAACGCTCCGCCTTCTCAGCATAGGGTTCGATACCATAACGCTCAAGATCTTCTTTTGTCATATACATTGAGGGTTCTTTGGCAAACATATTCATTTGCCCACGATCATTAGTTGTTACAGTCATTTTTTAAATTCATTAAGAATTGTTACACAATTATATAGGAAATCTAAAGGCGTGTCAAGTCCTTTTTGTTTGAGTATGCTAACATGATAAGTATAAATGCTTACTGTGCTGGTTGAGATGGTTGGGATATCCGTCCAAGATAAGGATCATAAGTCATAAAATCGTCAATACTCATATCATGCCCTTGACGCTCCCAAAATTGAAGAAGACCGTCATGACTTGCTTTATGAAATGCATCAACATGTTCTGGATGAATAGAAGATCCTAATTCAATACGATAAAGAAAAATTGGAATTGAAAATGTATTACCAGAATTATAAATCAAATCATCAGCAACTGCTCTGGGTTTCACTCCTTGATCTAACTTATATTTTCCATCACGAATATGAAATTTCATAAGTTTTTCTGCATGATGGCGAGTGATCATATAAGCAGCAGTGGAAAAGTCATTTACAAATCTTTTATGAAGTTTTACATGCAGGTCCCCAGTGCAAATAATTGCTAACTGTATGACATCCCAATCATATGGAACTTTTGATGCGAAATCTTGCCATGTAAAATTCCAGAATCTTGCAAGTTGTAGATCTACATCGTCCTCCATAATAATTGCATAAGGACTATCAGAAGTCTCCATCCAATGTTTGATTGCTTTTAGATGAGAAGTTGTGCAACCAATCTCTCCTGTAGTCATATTATCTGGGTATTTTCCTTTAATAATTTCACTTAAATCATCTTCCCGCCCATCATAAGCAGAAATGCGAGTATAGTTATCAATTTCCCAATACTTAAATTGCTCCTCCATATATTGCTTTCTTTCTGGTTGATCATCCAGATTTAAATAATATATTGGAGGGATATTTTTAAGTTTATATGCTGATTTATTTTTGTCCATCTGTTTTGTTTATAAAGAAAGCAATAAATCTTTTCTTTTTTGCTTCATTTTAAGAGTTTCCGAATCCTTACGATGCCATCCTGAGAATGATCTGTAATGAAAGAAACGACCCATATGAAGTTCGGACCAATGTGCTTCGCCAAACTTTTGTTGTTCTCCATATTGAATTTTATAATTTTCCAAAAGAACATGCTTTACATTTTCTTCTATATCAAGTTTTTCAATATTTTCTTCAGAGTTTAAGTAATAAGTATTTGGATAATAAATTTTTTCATCATCTGAAAGTTTTTCTAAAACTTCATAAGATCCTCCACCAGTATCGCAGAGTTCTCCACCAAATTTACCTACTCTAAAATTAATATTTTCACATTCTTTGCGATTCATATCAACATAAAGACAACAATCCCAAAGATACTTTGCACTACCCCGAACTTGAGGAACTCCACCTAAAACGACATCACCAAATAATTCTTCTAAAGAAAATGGTGCTATAGGAAGACAATCTAAATGAACAAAGAAGTGTTTTGCTTTTGGGAGAAAGTGAACGCTTTCTGTAAGAGCCTCTCCAGTAAATTGACTTGTTCCCTGTGTTGCAATGTTATAATCGTCTTGCAAATACTCTGGAATATACGCAACTTCAATTTCATCAACACTCTGCAATGTGTGCAACAAATCTTGATAAGAATTAGTTGGTCTAAATTGTTCTCTTGAGACCATTGTAGAAAAACTAAATTCCTCTTTGCAATACCTGTCAAAAAGAATATATTGCTTTTCTAAAAAATCAAAATCTTGTTCGTCAGAGATTCCAAAAGAGACGATATTATACTTTTTCATAGGTGTGCATCAACCCAATCTTCAAGTTTCATAGTTGGTTCCCAACCAAAAGTTTTACGAAGTTTTTGATTGTTAGCAAGACTAACTTGCGCTTCACCTGGACGAGGAGCAACATTTACAGTGTTATCAGAAATCATACGAGCAACTTGATTCACTGAATAATTGGTTCCTGTACCAACATTATAAAGTTGCCCAAAAGCATCTGAGTCAACTTCTTTGGTTGCTGCAAGGACATTGGCATTTACAACATCACCAACATAAGTGAAATCACGACGTTGATTACCATCACCAACAATTGTTAATGGTTCTCCATCTTTTCTTTGTCTCAAGAAAATTCCAATAACGGGAGCATATTGTCCCTTGAGCGGTTGACGCTCACCATAAACATTAAAATAACGGAAAGCAATGGTTGGAAGTCCATAAAGATTTGTATACATCCTACACAGTTTCTCACCATTAACTTTGGAAACTGAATAAGGATTCAAACAATCATCAGGTTGTGTTTCAACATTTGGGAAACTATTCATTCCATACCCAGAAGATGTAGAAGAATACATTACTCGCTTCACACCTGCCTCACGAGCACACTGAAGAACTGTTACGGTTCCAACAGAGTTGATACTGACTGCTTCTATTGGATTGTGAATAGCGGGTTGAATACGTGCCTCTGCTGCAATATGAAACACATAGTCTACTCCATCATATAGAGGGCGAGTGTTTTCATAATCACGAATATCAAACTTGTAGTTTTGTGCCTTATCGTTCCAATAGAATTGATCATGAACATCAGAGTATTCATTATCAATTACGACGACTTCATGACCCAATTCAAGTAAACGATCTACAAGATTAGACCCAATAAATCCTGCACCACCAGTAACTAGCGATTTAGTCATATAATTCTCTCAGGTAAAAAGTAATTCTTGTTGTAGTTAAAACATTCTTCAGTTGGATAACTTGTCAGTGGATTCACAGTTCCATGATATCCACTGGTTTGATAGAAGAACGGGTTATCAAATGTATAAACACTGAACCAACGCTGAACCTCAGCAAATCCAATGTCTTGATAATCCTCTATTATGTATCCAGCATGATAGGTGATCCTCTGACACATTTTAACATAATCTTCAGTCAAATACAAGACCGAATGCCCACCTAACATATTGTAAACACGATAAAGATCATTTTCAATATGCTCATATTGAACATAAGGTCCAGAGTGTCCATTCATTCTTCCCCAAGATGAAATGCCAAGATAGACTGCATCAGCATCATCTGGAACTTCAATTTCTGGGCGAAAGTTTTTGATTACACAATCATCCTCAAAAAGAACAAATGGTGGATCAATTTCACAAAGACCTTTATGATGAGCAGCAGAGCATCCAGCAACAGGACGATCGGGGCGAGGAACACCCTCTACACGAATAATAGTCTTGAACCCACACTCTTTAAGAATATTTTGCATATTCTCATTTTTTTCAGTGTGCTGTTCAAGATTCATATAAACAGCAGGAATTTCTCTAAGATCTAAGTTCATTGTGATTCTTTTTCAAAGCAATAATTTTTGGTTCATAAGGATACTGAGGATTATTCATTTGCTCCTCAGCGAAACAGTATGAAGGAGTTAAACTCAATGTAGGTGGATTATCAATTAGATAACGATTCATTTGAGATTCATCGTGCCAAAGTGCAATCACACCATTTTCAAGATCTTTATTTACCCTGTCAGCAATGACTTCTGCCATCTGAAGAAATCGTTTGGTAGAACCACCATTGAATCCACCAGCATAATAATACTCACTTTCCTCTCCCACAGGCACGTATGCGAGCGACTGTGGGTTTCTATCATAAGATCTCTGTTCCTTTGGGTAAAAGGACTGATAGGGGTGCTGAGTAGCAACCAGGTCGCTTAGAACCTCATCACCAACCTTATCAACTAAACCCATATCAACATCAAAGTAGTAACAATAATCAAACTGAGAAATGAATTCTTTTTCTTTGAGGAAATAGTTATATCTCTTCAAAGTTGGCATAGGCCAAGGTTCGTGATCAATCTGACAAACTCTTACATTATCAGATGCTTCCACTTCGTGGTCGGTAAAAAGAAGACACTCAATCTCGTGTCCATTGAGAAAGTTTTCTTCAATATTATCAAGAAGTCTTTCAACAAACTGAATGTACTTGTTTGTTGCGATAGTTAAAATACAAATTTTCATTTTTTCTTGATGTAAACAGCATCTCCCCACTGGAACCATTCTTCAGGCCAGTAAGTTTCAACGCGCTGAAATTCATATATTCCAAGGTACTCATCAATTTCTTCAATCATAGCGTTGTTCTCATAAACTTCTCCACGATTAACTTCACAATACACATAATCAATTTGATTTAAAGTTTCTTTTGCACCCTTAAGAACTTCAAGTTCATATCCCTGAACATCCATATTGATAAAGTTAACATCGGACAACTCGTAGTTATCCAACAAATCAACTTCTACTTCTTCAGTACCCTCAAATTTAACATGGACATGATGTTCCAAATGAAGTTTTGGAGTTAATAAAGAACTACTCTCAAGGTTATTAGAACTTAAATTCATAGTTGCAATTTTTTTTTCACTACCTAAAGCGACTTGATATCCTCTAATATTTGCATTAAGGTTTTGAACTCTTTGTTTTAAAACATTAAAGTTATCAACCAATGGTTCAAAAAGAACAATATTTTGAATACCATTATTTACATATTCAGAAATCTCTTCTCCATAGTGAGCACCAATATGGACAATTCCTCTAATTTCCATATTATACTTTTTCTTAATATTAGTAAAATTAATCAGCATTTTGAAATTCTCTTCGCAATAGTATTTAAGCATCCATCCCAAGTCAAATGTTTTTGATACATTTCATGACCATACTCAATCATACTCAAATATTCGCCAGTATTAATAAGATTGTCAACTTTTTCTGGTATGGTTTCAATTTCATCAGGACCTATGAGTAAAGACATTTTACTCCATTCTATTTCATTTGTAAATGGCAACCAGAAATCATCTGTAATATAAATTGGAATACATCCCATTTGTATTGCCTCATACATTCTATAAGAAGCTGGACCAAATCCTCTGGGTGCAAGAGCAAAAATAGAATTATAAAGTATCTCTCTAAATTGAATAAACCTATCAGGAGCATAAGAGTTCATATAAAACTCATAACCATCAAGGTCTTTTAGATACTCATACATTTTAACTCTAAGAGGATGTGTTTTATCTACTCCAGCAAATCCAACCTTATATTTCTTTTCTTGAGATGGATTTCCTTCATGAGGGTCAGATAACAGAGGAATTGGTTCGTATGTAGAATTTTTTCCGATTGGAGAACTAAAACTTCCAGAAGAACCAAAAATTAAACAGTTATCAATATCAACTAAAGTTCCGCCATCATATTGAACAATAGTAAAAAACTTTTCATCAGGATACTGTTCTGTTAAGATACTACAAAATTGCTTTAAAGAATAAGTATTCTTTCCATAATCATTATTGATATGATAAGAAGTCCATTGAATTGGAATGTAAATGTAATCAGTATCTAAATCAGTTCTAGTGGAAAAATAACTATATGCCCTCTCCTCTATCATAGGATTATCCCCCTGATGTGGGGGATATACCACAGGCATTTTTGGTAAAAAGTCTTCTGGACACTCAACAATTCTAATCATAGTTCTAATATCATATTTGAATATAAATTAACTGTAGATTGAGAATTATTGCCACAAGTATTCCAATAACTATCAGGTCTAAGTCTATGATTATGAAATAAATTTTCAATAACCTTAAATTGACCCCCACCCTTTAACCAAAAATAAAAAGCAGCGGCTGTATCAGCATAAAGCATATATTGAGAAAAATTATCAAAAGGTTCTTTTAAATTTTCCAAGTAAGTCTCTCTATTAAAAAAATAATTACCACTATTAATAAACCAATCAAACCATTTGGTTCTTTTAATTATAGCATCTTTAGACTCTTCAATACCAATCAAATCATATTTAAATGTATTATAATCTGATATATTTTCATAATCAACTTTATCATTATTTTTACAGTACAATTTTGATGGAGAATAACAAATGTTAGGGTTCAAATTTTCAATAGACTTCAAAACATTATAAGTATTTTTAAAAGGATAATTATCACTATCTAATAAATATACCCAATCACTAGTAGATTTTTGAACTGTTATATATTTGTTCCTAAAGGCACCAACATTCTCAGTATTTCGGAATACTTTAATTTTATTAGTTTTTATCTGATTAACTATCTGCAAAAGATTAAAATATTCTTCTTCTGTAGAAAAATCATCATTAACAATAATTTCATTAATAAAAGTATTATCTATTGAATACTTAATACAGTCGAGAAAGTATTTAGAAGTATTGTAAAAAGGTATACATAAGCTAATAGTATAATTCATCAAAAACCTCCAATAAAATAACTAAGTTGCATATACTAATTTAGCACTCCTTTCAAATACGAAATAAAATCTTCAACATCAATATATATATTGCCATTATGGTCAGAATAAACTACTTTATTATACCTATTAAAAGAAAAACCAAAATATCTACATAAGTCTCTGTAATGATCAATATATTGAAATGGTGTTGGAGTTACTATTTCAATGTATTTTAAATTTGGATTTGATGCAAATAAGAATGACATACCTGCACCATTGGGACCAACAATAACTGATGCACTACTAAATATTCTGATCTTATCTCTCAAATGATAGTCTTCAAGATTAATGCATTTAAATCCCAGTTCTTTTAAGTGCGGAAGCAAAATATCTTCATTTAATAATTGCCTCCTTCTTATGTTTTTACATGCACTATCCTCTTCATTACCTTGTGTTAAATGCGACAAATTTCTAGAAATATAAATTTTATCGTATCCTTCAATAAAAGTATCTCCTATTTCCCCCAAAAATAAATCTCTCAAAAAAGAAAACATGGATGGGTCAATATGATAAACCAAACTATCATTAAAAGAATTTGGAGTTGGTTTTGTAGACTCAACAAAAATATAATTTTCTGGTTTAGAAACTACTTCTATTTTATCACCCAAAACCTCAAAAGTTTCTTTTTGATAGTCAGCCCAATCTTCTCTATCAAAGCATATCTTTACTTTTTCCTTACCAAACTCAGGTATTCTACTTAAGCTTGTAATCATAAAATAAATCCAATGTCCTATCCATCCCTTTCCAGCATCCTCTATTTTATAGACTGCCATAATTTATAAAATACCCCTATCTCTCAATACATTTTTGCATAAGGTCACATAGTCTGTACAGATACCATGAACATAATCACCAGAATAACTAAAAATATCATAATTATTAAGTAAGGGGATAATGCAATTACCATCCAATTTCAAATTTAAATCATGTGCCCAAATATGTCCACTGCTCGTTAAAACGTAAGAATCATTAGTATGGCAAAAATATTTTACCTTGTCTTTGTAGGAGAAAAGGAACTGAGACGCTTCAAGATTTTTACAATGAATCCAAAGATTTTTATGCCTATGTATAATCCACTGAATAGTAACTTTATAGTCTGGAGTATCATGTCCCAACCACAATTCACCACCAATAAGTCTTAAATCAACCTCAACATCCAATCCACTACTAATTGCACAATCAATATAACTTGGTCTATTTTCTTTACCTGGGTTTGGACCAACTATGTTTCCTCTATGCGAAATAATATTCATAATTCTTCTATTCTTAAAGATTTATCTTCAATAAACAAATCATAATAAGGTTTATTAGTAAGCAACTCATGATACTTAGCACCCCAAGAATCTAATTGGTCTTTCGTAAGTTTATACCAATCAATTTGCTTTCGACTTCCCCTAGCAGTCCAATATACTATAGTGTTACCTTGATCATAAAGTTTATTTATTTTTTCAATATTTTCATATATTGGTTGAGCCTTGCTGTAATCATGATTCACTTTAAAATCATTGGAATTTTCTCTAGAACAAATAGTCTCATCAATATCAACATATATTACTTTCATATGTACATATTCCTCCTATAGTTTTCATTGGGACATTTATCAACTTTACTAACTTCAATATTAGTGAGAAAATTTATTCCACCCAATACTTTAGCACCAATAAAAATATCAGCTGATTTTTCACACATTAAAGTTGAAGCAAGACAATCATTCTTAGTTTTAGACGCAATTATTATACCATGATTTTGTAATAAAATCAACTTTGGAAAAAATCCTTCATTATCAATAAAATCAGAAACATATTTCTCAACTAATTTAAGAATTTTTTCTCCTGGTGGTGCATAAGGAACTACACAAGATTTTATACCATTCCTTACGATTTGATCCGGAAACCATCTTCTATTTGCAAAATCAAAGATGGAATCTGAACAAAGAATTTTTGTTGTATGTGGAGGGTGTGTATGACAAATAAAATTAATATCAGGAAATGTTTTCATAATCCAAGAATGAAAGGAAGTTTCAATACTTGGTTTTTTATGAGAAGGATTAATTTGAGTTCCACTCATATCACATAAAGTAAGATCTTCACTAGTTAAAGTATGCAAACTAGTTCCACTTGCCTTAATTAAAAATAAATTTTCGTCCACTCTTGTTGAAACGTTTCCCTCACCGCAAATAGTATAATCGCTAACCTCTTTAGCCAATTCCAGTATTTCAGACATTCACAATGAATAATTTTAATTTATTTATATCAACTTTCCAAGGAGAGTTTAACCCACCACTAATAGAAAGAGACCCTTCACTTTCAACACTTCCTTGTATTTCTTGGACAAATTCCGTATCATTAAAATGATTTAATTTGGTATGAGACATTGAATATTCAAATCTAGAATTAATATCAAAAAATAATGGACTATTGATAGATATAACCTTTGTTTTTGGTGAGGAAAAAATTACATTACACATTCCTCCACCAATTGGACCTGCAACATACTTGGCAGAATTAAATAATCCAATTTTTTCTTTCATATTCATATTTTCACAAAAAACTTCTTCATATCCATAAGACTTAAAAAGTTCTGCTACTTCATCCTCATTTACACAACGACGGCGTTCAGTATAATTAGTTCCAATATTATCAAATTTATTATGCAACCAAGTTCTACGAGAGACATATATTTTCTCCGGTCCTTCACAATTACCCTTCATGCGACCAATAATATCAAATACACCTTTATGTGGAAGAGAATTTGAAAGTCCATTATGTGTTAATGAGGACCCGACCACAATAGTATTGTAAAGTGTATCTGGATTCAAAAATACAACATCTTCTCCATAAATTCCAAGAAGTTCTAAACATTCCCAAACAAAAGGATATAAATCCTCTTTACCCTCTGGAGGACTTACAAGAAGTTTTAATTCTGGATGTATCTGCTTTTCATTGAAGTATGAATACAAATATGGTAAAGTATCATAAATGAAATGATAATAATTTGCCATATTGTAAACAAAGTAAAATACAGGTACTGAGCAAAAATTTTTAAATTGGAAAGGAAGATTAACTCCATACTTCATATCCTTTTCATATACAGTACCCCTACCAAGAGACATGAACATCTCCTTTGTGGGTAGAATTAATTTTTGTGTTTGATAAGAATAAATTAAAGGTTGAGGATAATGTTTAGAAAGACCTGTAAATTGGCAAGAAAAAAAGTAAGCAACTTCAATATCTCTACCATTTTCATCCTTTGGTTCAATCAATCGTGTTCTTCCAGAGTTCCAATATTCAATTGGTAAAATAATCTTTTCTATACTCATAAGGATGCCAAGAAACTTTATCGAAAAACTTTTGCCAATATTGATAGGTTTTTAAATCGTTAGGTGTTCCCCAACAAATATAATTATCAACTTCAAAATTCTTTACTTTATATCCAAGACGTATTGCTTCATTCAACATACTATCAATATAAAATTCACCGTTTACTCTATTATCATTCTTATAAAGAGAGTTTAAAGATTCATAAAATATTTCCTTATTTCTAAAAAACATTGTTCCAGTAATTGCAAAATCTTTTATTGGGTCATTACCATTAAAAACTTTAACATCGACTCTTTGTATGTTATCATTTTCATCACATTTAACCCAAGAGTATGCGTTTGGTTGCAAATAACTTGTATAATTATTCCTATAAGTCCATACAATTATATCATTATCAACATTATTAACTAAATCCATAAACTTATCAGTATCATAAAAGACGCCATTATCACAAGCAGATACTAAAATAGAACTTTCAGAATCAATTTTTTCAATAATTTTTTCTGTTGTGCAAGCCTGACCTTCTAAAATTTCATTTATCCAAACAACATTTTTTCCTGGAGCGTCGTAACCACTTAAACACGCATAAATGACATCATCGGTTTTAGGTAAACAACGAACCGCTTGCTCAACCATAAACTTTCCATTAATTGAGATAAATGGTTTAGGTGTATCATATCCCTCTTTTGAAAAACGACTGCCAGCACCAGCCATAGGAAGGGCAAGGATGCAATTATCAATTTTAATTTCTTTTTGACCCTTTATTGCTTTTCGATAATAATTTGACCAGCTATTATATACATTCAAATCAAATGGAGTTCCCCATTGAAGCATATGAGGAACCTCATATACAAGATTAACTAAATTATCCCTAACCAATAAATTATATACAAGACTGGCATAATACTCACCATTAATACTTACTTTATTATCCATCAATTCTTTGAAGTATTTTTTAATGTATTCTCCCCTTTTAAAATAATATGTTCCCGTTGAAGCAAACTCACTCATCTTATCATCTGTAAATGGTTGCTTTTCACGAACTTCTAAAATTTTATTTGTATCATCTACTCTACAAAATGCATAATTATCACTGCCTAGCATATGTGGATGAAATCCTGTGTAACAAATTACAGAACCATCACATCCAGTATCATTTACAAAATTTTCAAAATCATGATAATTCCAATACATTGAAAAATCACAATAATTAACAATTACCTGCTCATCATCCTCAATTAAGTCATCAAACTTAGATACTGAAAATACAGGTCCATTTTTATGATTTGGAGTGATAACTATTTTTTTACTATCAACCAATTTATCAAGAATTTTAATTATTTCAGTTTCTTTACTATGCTTTTCGTTAATAATAAAAATAAAATCAGAATCTTTTGGATAAAGATTTACTATATGCTCTATAATAGGTTTTCCATCAACATCAATTAAGTATTTTGGTTGTTTATAACCAACGGCAGTAAACCTACTGCTCATGCCAGACATTGGAATAATTATTTTCATATAGAGTAAATTTACTAAGATAAGTTACTAATTAGTAGGAGATATTGGAATATGTTCAGTTGTTTCGTAATCCTTAATATCAATTGGAGGTAAAGCTCCAACAATTTGGTTTATCCTCAAATCATCACACTCTGAAGTTCCCGCCTTTTCCCAAACTTTATCAAAAATTCTACGATTTCTATCTAAAGCATATGGATGACTAAAATATTCAAAATTTAATTTTTTATCATATACATTTTGAGTAACACAAGGTTCAAAATTAATTGGGTAATTGCCATTCCATTCCTTATTAATTTCCATAACAAAATTATATGTGTCGCAATATGTATTCATTGATTTTCGATTTCCATATACAATTGCATCGGAAATCCAAGGAACACACTTATTTATTATTGGGGAACCATCAGGATTTACATGCTCAAGAATTTTTAATCCCCTATTGACAAGGGGACAGACGTATTGGCACAACGGAATAACTGAAAATATCTTATATTCATCTGTCTTATTAATTTTAGGAAAATCATCACAAATAATATCAGACCTAAATTTCATGTAAGCATCATACTCAAATCCATTTTCATCAGCGTATTTGGTTGCCATATCAAATGAATTTCTATCATTATAAAACATAGACAGATTATTGAGGGGAACTAACCTATCACCAACTCTTTGTCTCAAAGTATTGGGAGAGTGATTTTCAAAATCATCAGGAACAACATATGGTTTTATGTAAACACCCTTCAACCATTTTGATAATTTTTGCTTCATTATTTCATAGTATTTACATTCATCATCATTTATAGACATAAAAACATCAACATCATATGAAGTAGATTGTAATATATTAAATAAACAAACTTCATATCTAGTGGCTCTTCCAGAAATTAAAACTGCTATTTTCATTAATAGTCTATCCTAAAATTAATCTCTACCAATATATCTAAATGACGTTACAATATGATATTCTCCATTGGAAACTTTTGTTACTTGTTCAAATTTTAGTCCATATTTCTCACAAATTTCCAAATGTGCTCTAGCTTCTCCTAAAGAGTATTCCATACTTCCATCCAACCCAGCTTGCCTATATGCTGCCCAATCATCATAAACTATAATAGTTCCCTCTACCAAGAAATCATTCTGAACAATCCATTCCAAAACCTCAATCGTCGATGTATAGATGTCACAATCAACATGAATGATTCCACATTTTTTATCTCCAATAAATGAAGCAGTTTCTGAATTTAGAGTTTCACTAAACCATCCTTTAATTAGTTTAATGTCGGGATTATTCAATAATCTAGGTTCAATAAAACCTCCCATACTAAATTCTCCCGTTTTCCAAGGACTTAGATTGTCCAAAGTTTCTTCAGGAAGTCCTTCAAATGAATCAAATCCATAAAATTCTTTATTAATTTCATTCAAATCATAAGCATTATAATAATCAAACATGGAAGTGCCATTATAAACACCAAATTCCATATACACTAAATTTGATTTGGATAAAAAATCTTTGTTACTTTCTACCAATTCAAATCTATTTCTTCGTACTTTATTAGGGTCCGACATTATTTTATTCTAATCTTTTAATATAATTAGCAATTCTATGTATATCCACAAAAAATGGATTATTTGAAGAATTTTTTACATCGGCACCATAATATGATGAAGGGTGCTCAAATATTTCTTTAGTACAAAAAAATGGATTTAAATTATCTATTAACTTAAAATAATACTCTTTACCTATAGGATAATCATTAGATAATAGTAATAGATTTTTAATCGAATTACTGAATATCAAATTCATACAATTTGCACCAATTTGAGTTACAATAATATAAGCATCTGCAAGTTCTTCAGATTTTTCTTTTATAGACTTTGTACCCAACTCAACTATTTCAAACTCATTATCTAATAAAAACTTCTCCAATTCACTTTCATTATCAATTTTTCTAAAAATACCAATTTCACCATTTCCATACAATGGATTAGGATTACCATCTCTTTTTAAATATATTTTTCTATATAAATTATAATTGGGAGTTAATTTAAGATTATTACGAATCTTCTTATAAATTTCTATTCCATCAGAATTTATTTCTCCACCAACACCATGCCATTGAGGACCAACATGTTCAACCGTTGTTAGATTTTTAAAGATATATTCGATGTTATTTTCTAGGACTAATATTTTGCTATCCGATATTTCCAAAATGTTAAAAATATCTTTACACAAATTAGTATAAGTGCTTTTAGGAACTACTAAAATTTTATCATCATTTTCCAAATAATATTTTATTTTTGGAAGACATTGCGTAAGATAATGTGCAAAACTTTCCTGATATTGAAATGAATAATATAAAAAACAATCTTCATTAATGGATATTGTTTTATCTACATTTGGTAAAATATTATCAATCTCACTAGAATGTATATCTACAGTATAAGTAAATTTTTGAAAGAAATTTTTATTCTTATCAAAAGAAAAAATTACTTCTTTATTAGTCTCACCTCCATTATAAGAAATATCTAATCCTTTTTCTAAATGAATTAAAGAAATATTTTCGTATTTCATTTTTTTAACAAAACCCAAGTTTGTGATTGACAAGTTAATGATGAATCATTAGTAATGACGCCAGAATTATCCATAACATCTGCAGTAGTTGGCCATCCAGAATGACTAAAAATATAGTTAATATACTTTAAATTTCCCCAATATCCACATTCAAGAACATCAAATCCAACACTTTTAGAAAGCATACACAATCCTATAGGTGTTATTCCCCAAAAATGAAATGGAACCATATGAGGAATATTTAAAGTAGGAACTGTGGTGTATAAGTATCCTCCATCATTCAAATGATTGTAAAGAGATTGCATTGAAATGAAAGGATTATAAAGATGCTCTAAAGTTTGATTAAAAATAATTAAATCATATTTTTTAAATTCCAAATTTAAAGTGTGTAAATCATATTTTTTATTTTCAGAATAATCACAAAAAACAGTAGTATTTGATTTAATATATTTTAATTCTGGGTCAGTATTACATGTAGCAAGTAAATTATCAACTTGATTTAATTGATATTTATCGACCCAATCCTGAAAGTCAAAAATTGAAGCTAATCTAGGAAAGTCCTTATCAAACCATTTATCCTTATCTTCTTTCGATAAAGTCTGATATCTTTCATTTACTTTATTAAAATATGAAGTTTCTTTTACAACATGTTGATTGTAAGTATCAATAATATCTTTTTCGGTAAATAATTTCATTAGTTTTAATCCAAAAACAAAAAGTTGTTAAATGACATATCTTCTATCTTTTTATCTATACAATTACCACTAAACCAGTTTTTAGGAGCGATTATTTTCTTACTTTTAGATAACCAAGCACCCCACCAAGAGAATGAGGAATTAGCAATAGTATGATAATCACAAAAAGACATCATACACAAATCAGCATCTACTGAACTTTCCTGTGAAATCATAAAACGCTCATTATCAAAAAACTCTTGCTCATCACACCATTTAAAATCATCAGTGAATACAAGAACTGGTAAATCTGGAGGAAGTAATGCTAATGCCTTCTCATAATATTCCAAAGGTTGAACTGGATGATTTGGATTTGTCACATAATCACCACGACGAACATGAAGTGAAATTACCTCAGTATCAAATGTTCTAATAAAACCAGAACAATTTACTCTAAGTTCTTCACTAAAAGTAAAATCCTTTCGGATTTCATCTTCAATATGCTTGAAATACTTTTCTGTTTGATAATATCCAAATAAGTCAATATTATCAGGACAGTTTACGAATAACTCTTCATCAAAAGTATGTATTCTTTCTTGAAGAACTGAATTATTTGCTATTAGTAGATTATTATTCTTCTCAATATCAAATACATCATAAAGGTTTAAGTCCCTATTTACCATAGGGTCTTTCTTACCAAATACCTCTTTTGGAGGAATACAAAACTCATAACCTCTCTTTGCTGCAATGCCTTTTAATGAAGCATATTGAAACATCTGATTTGCAAGTCTACCAAGATTTCCTAGATTATTAAATGAAATCATTATACTATTCGTAAATTAGATTGATTCTTTTTATAAATTAATTGTTAATTAATCTTATTTTTTATTATACCAAAAAAGGAGAGTTTATGCAACTCCCCTATACTCAGTTTATGCAGGCTCGCCAAGTTATTATTTTTACTGGGTAATAACTAATTCCCAGGCGGGGTAACCCCATCCGCACCACCAGTTTTTGTGAGAAACTGGAAACTCAATGGGTCTTTTGACTCCACCACCTAATTTACATACAAATTAGGAAAGGATAGTTGGATTAGTTTTGGAATTTCAATAGCACCATAAAAAGCGCATAACACAAGGATGTCCCAAAACTTATACTTGATGGCAAAAGGAATGACAAAAATATTGCCAATACATTTTACAAGTAATCCAGTTTTTGGATCTCCCCATAAGAGGACAAAATACCCTGATAAGAGAAGAATATTTCCAATGTATCGCAATACATCAGTGTTTTTCATAAGGGGGATTTCATCACCGACCAGTTTTTTTTACGACTCTCCATGTCGCTCTAACTTTTTATTTTCCCAATATTTTTTCTTAGCAATAGACATTTTTTTTCTACATTCTTCTGAAAAATATTGAGGATTTTTTCTTTTTGTTTCTTTTATTTTGTTTTTATGTTCTTCAGTTAGAGGTTTTCCGTAAAATGGATGATTTTTTCCACTTACAGATTGTGATATTTTTCTTTTAGATTCCTCTGAATGTTTTTTACCAGTCCATGAAGGTGGATTATTATATTTTCCACCATCATTTATATTTTCCAATAATCCACCTTCAGATTTTTTTCCAAATAAAAATATCATATATTTTTCATGAATAAATGCTTCTTCTTCTGTTAGATTATCTTTGAGAATTAGAATTCTGTCTTTCGGAGGGACAGAAACATTATCATGAACATGGTATGCTCTACGCCCAGTTCCTTTTCCTATGTAATAGGGAATATTATTTTCATTAAAATAACAATAAGTATAAAATCTGGACATAACTACCTTAGTTACCTATTACTATTTATAATAGACCAGTGCTGTTATAGACCATCCGTGTCTTCGTCATCATCTTTTACATAAGCAGGGACTCTATCTGAATCAAGCCATTTTACATATTCAAAATCTTCAATAGCAGTCATAAGTTGCATTTCATTATCTAGAAGATACATATCCCTATATCGACCAGTGTAGGAATCTACTTTTTGGATGCGATAATCAGGTTTGCCGTTAATTTCAAGAATACCAACT
>Ga0196905_1000422_pt1 | contig 17270 bp, 25 predicted proteins | sample CB_VirMetaG_3_FD_169098 | JGI IMG/M metagenome (GOLD analysis project Ga0196905, IMG submission 169098) | Freshwater to marine saline gradient viral communities from Chesapeake Bay - CB_1508_1S Viral MetaG (v3) (version 3) | ecosystem: Environmental > Aquatic > Marine > Coastal | place: USA... | reverse complement strand
GGTTTAGACCGTCCAAAGACCTCTCAAGGGCAGGGAGAGCGGTCATGGAGCAGTCAGCATCGTCTCTGTCTACGCTCTTGAATCGCCTTGTAATCCCGTGTGAGTCCTCGGGTAGACGACTGACCATCGTCTTTGCGGTGTCCAAAAGGATGCTTGCTTGCTGCTCGTTGTTGGCAATAATGTGGACTCTCTTGCCCATTCCATTCATAAAATCCCATAAGGCGAGTCCTGCCATCAGGGTTGTCTTACCATTACCACGGGCAACTTGAAGAATATTTAGTTTGAATCTCTTACGACCATCCTCTTTTAGTTTCCAACAGACCATGTTTGCAACTGCATAAAGTTGCCAATCATGGAGTTGAAAGAGTTGGTCTGACCACTCTCCGATGAGTGATAATCTTTCAAAATGATTGTTGAGAGCATAAGCCTCATCCCAATCAAAGTAAATGTCCTCCCGTTCAAGGTCGTTTTGGAAGCGTCTTGCTGCTGCATAAAGCCATCTGTTAGCAAGTATCTTACCATCAAGAATCGAATCGTTATAGGAAAGTATGCGTCTTTTGACAGATTCTTTCAGATCCTCCTCGGTGGGAGTGGGGGTTTCATCCCCCGTGCTTGTTTTAGGCGAGTTCGTGGTGGACACCATGGACCCCCTCAAATTGAAATTCTACCCCCCTCCCCTCTGCCTCCGACCCACCGTTCAGACCGCTGGGAATATTAGAATTGAGGTGAGAGGTCGTGTGAAAAATGCTGTCGCCTTCGTGGTGGGTACTACGATTCTCATTCAGACGCTCTATCAGCATGTCTATTAGGTTGTGGGCTGATGTCAGGTCTGTTGGGTAGTTGATTATCTTGAACATTATGGGTTCCTTCCTTGTATTCTCCCATCTGATGCTCCTTGTAGTGACATACCTTACAGAGCGTCATCAGGTTGGTTCTATCGTATATTAGATTAGGATGTGTATGTCTTGGTAATATGTGGTGGACTTCTTCTCCGAACAGACCACACTTATTACAGAATGGATTGTCTCTCAACCATTCCTTTCTCAATCTCCACCACTTCCATCCCAAGTGTGTCTTATTAGCCAAACGCTTCTTGGTTCTTGGATTAGGGGATTTGCCCCATGATGGATCGAATACAGGGATCATGTCATTAGGCTGCTTATTGCGTTTACGATGACAATTACTCCGAGGATAATGGCGTTTACTGCGACCCATGTGGATAATGCATCAACCATGATTTCCCATACTTCACCTACTGTCGTCTCTTTGATTGTTTGCTTCTTCATTTGGAAATCCTTTGCTTTGTTGAATGTTCTCTGCCCTCTCACAACAGGCGATGTAGTAAGCATCCACAAGGTCATGGATAGGACTTACTACTTTCTTCTTATTGAATACGCTCAATAGGTCTATTTCTGTGTCCTGTAGCCAAGCATCATACATCAGGTCTTTCTTGGCATTTCCCTTGCCTGTAGCACATTTCTTTATTGAAGATGGTGTATAGAGGTTTACAGGTATTGAGGATTGGTGTAGAAAGTATTTCAATAATCCTGTTGCTTCAGCCATTTGGACAAGTGTATGGGGGAATGCTCCAAAGGCATAGTTTTCAAGTCCTACAGCCCTTACATTATTCTCCTGCAATACATCCATCACCCATCCTGCTACTGATTCATACCTTGGTTGTCCATCCCCTTGTATCCCGAAGAAGGATCCGTGTATTCTGTCGTTCTGAACTACTGAATTCTTCTTATTGGTGAGATAATAGAATCGGCAATACTCAAATGGGACAAGGAATAGGGGATCCCGAACGGGAGTTATGACACATATGGCAGGACAGTTGAGTGAATAGTCAATTCCTGCAATAGTGTCAAGGGGATATTCTTTCATCGTATTTCCATGCGTCCTTCACAGGTCTTGGGTCTTACTTCCTTGACATGATAGTCAAGATCGTATTTGGCTTGGTAGAAGATTTCCAATTCCTTGGCTACATCTTCATCCCAACACTTGGCAATAATATTGAATTTGAATTCAGGGAAGGTCTTGGGATCTACAGTATTCTCTCTCATGAAGTTATGGATTGGTCTACTGTGTTGGGTGTATTGTTCACCCCTTGCCTTGGTCTTATGGCATACCCATCTGTGATAGCCTAATGAAGTCATACCGACATACACAACTTCACCGTTGAATGTAATGCTGTAAACCGAGAATTCTCTATTTTCCTTACTCATGGTGGTTCCTCCTTTGTTATGAACCTTTCATTATTATATAGCAAAACAGAGAATTTGACTATTTCTTGAATGTCCCCTATGCACAAGGGCATCCGTTTCTCTGTTATGCGGCATAATCTATAAGGTCGTTTATTGGGATCACACCACTATCAGGACTCTTTGAGCGTCTTTAGAGACACCTATCTTGCCCCATATCATCTCATCTTGGTAGCGTAGTATCTCTATCTTGTATTTATCAGACCCAATCTCTACATCACAGGATACTGGAACATCAGGCTTTGGACTACTGGGATGAGCAGGAAATGCTAATCCAGTAATTCTACAGGAATACCAACATCCATCTATGGCTATTGTTGCTTCAAGATCAGTATCGTAATAGGGTCTTTTGTTTCTTTGTGTCATGCTATTCCTTCGCTCCGCAACCGCATCATGACCTCATGGCAGTCGCTTCGCTCCTGCTGTCGCTCGCTACGCTCGCTCCCATTCGGTCTGATTGCGTTGCTACGCTCTAATGTCGCTCGCTTCGCTCGCTACCAGTAAGTATTTATGGAAGTTAGTATTCAAATCCTAAAGGGTCTAAACACCCTACATCATTCCAGATTGGAGGTGATGAGGATGCAAAGTCCCCTTTACAACCTACCTCAAGTAAGAAGTAAAGGGTATCTTTGCTAAACCATCATTCCGAGTTGTCGGTAGACGAGTTCGCTTACTCCACTCTCAAAGCCATTTCTGACCGCAGTTATACCTTCGTGGAGAACTCCATAGGGAAAGGACTATCCCCTATTTGCTAATTTCCAATCCTTTCTCATCCACATCCTCATGCTTTCGGACTACTGGTGGAGCAGGGAAACTCAAGGTTTGCCAACCTAATGTGATGTCTCTATCAGTATGTAGTCAAAGTGAGTTTTTCACTCTGACCAATCTTGCCAATTGTCATCGGGGTCAGTCATCTGAATCACCCAATCAGTTGGAAGTTCGATTTCAACATCCATCTCTGCTGTCTGTAGGTAGCACCAGCAGTTATCCTTATCAGCCATTTGGACGGTGTAATATCCACTTTGGTCTACACCTGTCTCTTCACATTCCTCACGCCAGTAGAAGGTTTTACCTATTAGATCTGCAATATCGGGTGTCATACTGTCTCCTTTTGAAGTATTCTACACCCAGTATTTATAAAAGTCAAGGCTTTGGTTGAAATTCAGCCCAAAGTTCTTCTCTTGTTTTTCTATTTTCAGTATTTACGACGGGTTGTTCGTTACGAGGATTAGACATTTTTGCTCCTTTTGTCTATAAATTTTTAGGTTGACATCCGTTCGTGGGGTGATACAATATTAGCATAACACGAAAGGAATAATATGAAAAAGTTTAGATTCTCTTACCAGTTTGACCTTTGCCCCCTCTATGTCAAGGGATTTGAAATTGAGGCAGAAACCGAAGAGGAAGCACAAAATATGTTCTTCAAGGATTTTGAAGAGTGCGAAACTCTACAGGATGTAATTGACCGCTTTGGTGGCGATCTCAGCACAATCAAACTTGACTGGATTATTGGTGGCAACGATAGTTATGAAATCACTGAGGTTGAGTAGGAAATAATTGATTCAATTTCTTCCTTCTTTCAGCACATTTACAATTCTTGAAAACTTTATTGGCAACCTTTTTGATTCCAGTTGCTTGAGTAATATTCTCTACCACATCCCCTAAACCTTGAATATCCTTTTTCATGAATGCTGGCATCCATTTAGGCATTTCAAGGAATGGTCGCTGTGGTGAATTTACTGGTGAGTTTGTGGTTGTAGACGATGTCGGCACATGCACTGCTTGGGCATCCTTCCTCACAACAAGTGTAAAGTAGAGTTCCTATTCCACCGTATTGATCTTGCCAGCACTGGAAATCTGATACACAGTTCTGAACAGCACAAGTTTCTACATCAAATTCGGTGCAATAGGTTGGAGGTGGACCACCGTTACAAGCATACAGGTAGTAGTCCGTTTGACCTGTTTTGGGATTACAGTAGTAGAGTGGATCGTATTGACCACTACAGATTCCATTTGGATGGATGATGATATTGTTCAGGAATTCCGATGGGGACCAATCGTTGAAAATATCTGCACTTCCATTATCCCTGAAGTAATTCCAATATGGATCTATTCTACGGTTGTTGAATGTATTCTGAACAAGACAATCAGGTCTTCCAAATACTCTACGGGAGTATAGGAAGTTGTTTGGATATGGTCCAAGTGTCTCTGCCACGCCACCGCATCCAGCATTACAGTGCTGCAAACCCTGAACTGAAGTTGGACCGCTGAAGATATCCGTCTCTTGACATGCTTTAGCCATCTCAATAAACATCACATTTGTTGGATGACTTGGGTCTAATGATTCAGGTTCACATGGGTCAAAGCAGCAGATACGAACATCAAAGGGCAGTAGATTACCTGAACCCTCCTGTGTAAACTCTGTGCAGGGTGTTCTATCCTTACAGTCAGGACAATCATCCACATAATAATCACACTGATGGTATGTCTTTGTGATAATCTTGGAATCGAATTCCCAAGTTCCTGGGTTTTTCACCAACCCTGAATTCATACAACCAATTACAGGGTCAAAGACCATCTTCATATCACGGAAGACCATCTTGTTTTCTTTTCTGTAGACCTCTACACCATCGTGAAGAACCCAATATTCGTAAAAGATTTCGATGTATGGGTATGTGATAGAAGCAGGAACGCACGCTACCCAATCAGGACATCTAATCGAAGGACACGGACAGCACTCCCAACTTGGCATTATTCCTCCTTCTTCTTGATGACTTTAGGCTGTGGTAGCATGAGTCCAGCAAGACCCGTTAGACCACCAAAGATTAGACCCCCGTAAGGAATGGTATTGGCGAAATCCCCACCTGTCTCAAGACCGATGGAAATGATCGAATGGAGAGTGGCATAGCGTCCTTCAGCATCGTCAATAGCGGTGCGAAATCGTTCGCTATTGGACTCCACAAAGTATTGCCAATCAGCCCATGCATTATCAGCGTCAGCAAGGGTCATAGAACCCTCTGTAGCGTCAATCGACTCAAGGACGGGTGGTGGCACATCCACGGACACAAATTGTCTCAAATCGCATCCCTGTGCCGTTAGAATGAAAAGGAGGACTGCGATCAATCCCATGAAGATGTATTTTGATTTTTCGTTCATTTCACTTATCCCAGTTGATGGTCTTTTCGACAGAAGAAACCCGAGCGTCAAGTTTATCAATTTGTTTTTCAATATGCTCAATCCTGTGAATGGTTGAAGCCAATAGAGTGCGAATTTCAATTAGCGTATTGTGGGTTTGGTTCATCTTGCTCGCAATCTTCCATCCGAACAACACGATGGGTATCACCACGGATACTATGTTGGCAAGTACATCTATTGTAATCATCGTGTTGTGGCTCCAATCTTCATAGAGAAGAAGTCGATGTTTACGGATATTGAGGTTGATCCATTCAATCCCACCGTGGGTAGAAGAGAACCAACAGGTGCTTGTGCGGATGTGAATGTAGTGATGAATGTGTCATCCGCATACATTCCCCATGTGTTGGCAGCAAGTTTGGTCATCTCAACCTTATGATAGTTGCTGTTTGATGTCCAAGCAGTCACGGGAGTGGTTCCTGATGGAACGCTGTTGAACGCATCTGCCTTCCATTCAGATGAACCTGCTGCTTTACGGAAACCGATGAACTTGGTTGGAGATACTGGTGTATCCGCTAATCCGATATAGCGAGTTGATGTGGTGTCCGCCTGATTGTCTCTGAATATCCAACAGACATAGTTGATGTCATCGGTGTGTGCTACACCCGCAACTGACGATGTACCGAGATACATGACACCTGTGGTGGATGAACGATTGAGCGAGAAAACTCCTGGTCTTCCCGATGGAGCATCAATACCGCTGACGGTGCATCCCGAGAACTGCCATCCAAGCAAACCAACCTCACCTGTCTCGTTCACATTACAAATGAAGTCATCACGAAGAGTCGTGGCAGAGTTTGGATTGGCATCAAAGTCATTCCAGTCAGAGATATCAGCAGAACTCAATCCGATGATGTTTGCTGAAGTGAGATCAAGTGTTCCTGAAATGGTTGTTGCTATGGACAGGGATGTGGAATAAGTTGATTGTAGACCACCTGTGGTAACAATTGTGCTACCTGTGAATGTATTGGTTCCTGTAAATGTCTGATTATCAGCAAGAGAGATCTTGTCATCCAAGGCTGTCTGTAGTCCAACCACATCTGAAATTGGATGGGAGTGGGATACAGATGCTTTACCAGCAAGGTCAGAAACAAGATTGGCTACATCCGCTTGGAAGTGGGTGTGTCCTACATCTGTTTTGTTTGATAGATCAGATACAAGACCCGTGATGTCTGACTGTGGGTGAGTGTGTCCTGCAAGTGATTTACCGTCCAAAGCGGTCTGTAGACCCGTTACATCGGCAATAGCGTGGGTATGGACGAGAGGTGCTTTATTGCTCAAGTCCGTTACAAGACCTGAAATATCTGATTGGACATGGGTGTGTCCAACATCACTCTTGTCAAGGAGTTGAGTATTGATTGATGCAATTGTGGTATCAAGATTGATGACATCGGATGTGTTGATGCCGTCAATATTTGAAGTAAAGGTCACGGGACCGCTGAAGATATTGCTTCCTGTAAAGGTCTGTGATGCGTTCAGGTAGGCAAGGTTGGCGATGGTTCCCGCAGGAGCGACATTCCTCCAAAGCCCTGTAACGCCATCGTAGGTCAGCAGTTGACCATCTGATGGTGTGTTGATAAGGACATCGTGGATTTCACCAAGTTCGTATCCATTTTGAACCTGAACATAGACCGATCCGATTCCTCCTCCTGCCTTCTTGACCAAGTATCCAACGAATACAGAATGGTCAGGTGATACAGGATATTCGGTTTGGAAGCCACCATCGTCACCCAACCATAGAAGTGAACCTTCTCCACCTGTTACGGTGTTAGTTACGATTCCCTGTAGGAATCCTTGAGTGACAACATATCCGTTAGTGTTGTTGTCAATATCCTCATACACCCATCCGAGTGTTCTTGATGCTGTTGGTTCAGTTGACTTGTCAGCAAGTGCTACGGTGAGGTCTGAAGATCCGTGACCACCATTCACATAAACGATCTTTCCTTTGGCAAGTGTTGAACCTGTGTTGTTCCAAATGCGCTTGAGTATTCTTTCAGCGTTTTCGTCTCCAACTACAGTCACGGTTCCCGATGTGGAAAGGGATTGAATGATTTCTAAATTGACTATATCCCCTGCGTTCACCGTAAGCGATTTGACTTCAGGTTGAACAAGGTCAAGTTGTATTGGATTTGTTGGAGCGATTGTTATATTCATCGGGTGACCTCTGCGATCACGGTAAATGATCCATAAAGCCAAGTTTGAATATTGCCGCTGTCATCAGATTGGAAATCGTAAGCGTAGATTGTTGATGCGCTGAAAGTTGCCATAGTCGCTGCGTTGATAGCAGCAATTACAAGTGTTTTATTTTCAGCAACATCGTAGATCTTCGTCATGGCAGCATCAAGAACTGTAACGAACGCAGAACCCGATGAGGGGGATGTGCGGACTTGGAATTCAAGTGTTTTACCTGTTTGATCTCCGTCGATGTAGAACGATAGGGTGAAAGTATCTCCCTGATATGTTTTGATATCGTATTTTGCTGGTTGTGACATTAGGCACACGCTCCTGAAATTGCTTGTGTATTGATAATCAGATAGAACACTTCACCTGTTTCGTAATTACGCATGGCTCTACAAAGAACGGGTGTATCGTCTGGAATTCTTACTGGTTCGGGACCAGCAGGAAGGACTCCTGTGTCTACACCGTATGCCACATAGGTGGATATGACATTCCCTAATTCTGATATTGAAAATGCGTAATATGTTGGTGTGGGTTCAGATGTAGCAGCATCAAGTTGTCTGTAATCAGTTGATGGCAGATTTCCAAGTCCAGCCCAAATCATCTTTGCAGGGGATACTTCATATCTCCAAATGTATTTCGAATTGGCTTCATCGGGGTCTGGATCCATTACCAGAGTTGCATCAACAACTTTTGCAAATAGGAAAGGATCGTCCTTATAGGGACTTTTACGCCGATACGGTTCTCTTTTTCTGTAGTTGTCATCGGCGTTTCGCATCAGGGAACCCAATACCCCTTCATGGCAAGTGCTTTACGATCAGCATCTGCTGCGCTCATGAAATCAGCCGTAGTGTATGCGAACATCTTATTGAAATCTTCTTCATCACGCTCTACTCTTGTCCAACGAATATCGTCAAGTTCAAGACCATCGTTCTTGGTTTTAGGTTCACCATCAGGTTCAATTTGAGGAACTTGATCGTGATCGTAATACTTGTCCCAAACGATGTCGATTGTAATTTCGTAGAATTCGCCTTCAAGTTTATTTATGGCAAATGTTTCTGCTATACAGGAACGAACAGGGAATCCCATGAACGATGGATCTGTTGCATTAGAAGAGAAATGTCTCTTACCCATGAACAGAGAAAGTTCAATAATAGCATCACTTATAGGAAGGTCTTCGCTGTCCATGACAAGACGAACACGCATTCTTGCTTGTGGAACAATTGAATCAAAGGGTTCTCTTGTTCCCAAAATGGCTGTATCGCCACCAATATCAGCAGCGGATTGGTCAAGCGCAGCAGGAGGACCATCAACCCAGTTTCTACGGAACAAACCAATTGGTCTTGAAGCAGATGCACACTCTACTGTGGTTGGCAGTTGGAGTCCTGTATTTGCAGTTCCTGGTCTTTTCTGATAGTAGGTTGAGAAGCGATATACAGCCTGAATGTTACCGTCATGGAGCGTAGTAAAGATATGGCTACGGCATCTTGCTTTCTTTTGCCAACTGGATGCGTTCACATAGTTGACATTATTCCATGAAGAGTAGTATTCTCCAATATCAGGAGCAGCATTCTCTGCTTGTAGAGTACTCCAGTCAGAACCTTCAGGACGAATAATTTGTGCTTCTACTGGAGCCAAGATCCATGTTTCAATTATCTCATTAGGCTCTCCAACATCTCCTGTATTGACTTGTTGGTTGATGAGATAACAATAGAAATTGGTTGTTGTCTTGAGTGGTGTTGCCATTAGTTTGCGCTCCTTCTTGTGTTGCCAAAGATGATGTTTCTTGCTCTGACCGCTCCTTCAAGGTTTGGTTGAATACCACCACCAAGAACAGCACCAACAAGTTCCGCAGTTCTACTGAACACAGTTCCAACACCTTCAATTGTTTTGCTCATGTATCCTCCTGCTTCCTTTTCTCTGAACCACATCTTGTCCATCCAACCAATTTGATCAGATTTGTCATATCCCCTTGCTGCTTTTCTTGCAATATTGAAGTAGGGAGTTCCTCTCAACTGATCATAGGATGACATTCTTTGTGCTTGTCTTTGTCGGAAATTGGCAGCAGCACCACCGACAATAGCAGCAGCACCTATACCCATACCAGCAATTCCAAGGGGAGAACCCACTCCTGCGGCAATACGACCAGCAGCGAATTCAGGAACACCAAGTCGTCCAAGCATATACTTGGCTGCACCTTGCATCTGTCCACCCGCTTGCTGTATAAATCTACGACGCTGTCCACGACGGACTGCTCGGGTCAATCTTTGTTCACGATCATGAAGATATGTTGATTTTTCAAGATCTTTTTCTGCTTCTCTTTCTATACTTCCAAGGTCAGATTCAGAGAGATTACCTATTTTGAATTGATCTCGTCCTCTTGAAAGAAGTTCTTGAGAACGCATAGATCGGAGAGTTGCATCTTGGGCTATCTTTGATCTTACACCGAATCTATGGAACAACGCTTGCTGATGTCTCTCCATCGGTGTCTTTGCATTACCTAATGCTCTTTCAAGTGCAGATGGACGAGCAAATCTACCACCCAAAATACCCGCTGTGGCAGCAGTAAGGACTCCACCACCACTACCACCCTGTCCAATACCAGTAGAGTTTCTACCACCCGTTCCGAATCCACTACCGACTCCACCCGCTCCTCCACGAAGACGGCGTTGAACATTACTGATACCCCTGTCAACACCTGATGTGTCAACTGTAAGTGGAATTACGATTGGTGATGTTTTACCCATTTGCGCTCCTCAAGTTCTTTACAGCGTCTTCTACTGTTGCTTTGATAATGGTTTCCGCAAAGGGAACAACTGCTCTATAGCCCTTGTCGATATATTCTGTTTTGTAAATTACAGGACCACCCTGACCTCTCAACCCTTTACGCCAACCCTTGCCTTGTCTACCAGTAGGCTTTCCTTTAGGATAGGGTCGCCATCCTTGATTGTAGCCGAATGCTCTCACATAGAATTTGTAATCCGTTTCAGGAACGGTCTTACCACGAAGGACACCCGCACCCATCCAAATCGTCTTACCACGCTTATATGTCCTTACAGTCGTTTTGATTGCTCTACGCATCAGCGGGTCATCCCACAACACATTAGCCTTCTGCACCTGTGTAATGGCTTTACCGACTTGACGAAGTGCTTGACGAACCAACTTCCTTTGAATTCGTATGTTCAAACCTTTGAGTTCAGATTGGACCTTCTTGACTGTATTTTGGTCTATTGGAAAATCTGGCACGGATATCCTCCCAATCTGTCCTGTTGGGATCTAAATTCAACCACACAACGGACAGTTCATGGGGTTGTGCGTTCATGTAAGGTTTCGCAGACAGTAGAACGCTTACTGCTGCGTTGGAGAGTTTCCCCCTTCACCGTAGAGTTTTTCAATCTCAAGTGAAATCATTTCAACGAGTTGGAGATCTGATTGGAATACTTGTTCGATAGATGTAAACACCTTATCGCCATTCTCTTCCAATAGATGGTTGTAAACCAACCAACAAGTGAAATTATTAGGGGTATTCTTCAATACTTCCTGCGCTTCTGCGAGGTCAGCAACCGATGGACGGCGTATCTGACACTTGAAATCGCCTATGACGCAAGCAACATTCTTGAGTGCTAATGCGTCTCTCAAACTCATGCTTCATTCACTCCTGTGTAGGCTTGTGTTCCGTTGATGGTGATTGGACCATTTACCTGAAGAGTAACGGAAGCACGCATGATGTCTTGGTTCGATCCAACGACATCCATACCGACTACTCTTGCAGTCCCCGAGATGGCATCACCGCTCTCCATAGTAAATGAAAACGCAGCGGTTCCACCTGTGAGAAGTGAACCTGTCAGTTGGACATGCTGTGCTTTACTGTAGTAGATGTCAAGGCTGATAGAAGTTGTCATCATACCAGCAATAAAGTAAGCGTTTGCTGAACCTACTTGGGTGATTTCAAGAGGAGGTGCGGACATGGAAATGGACATGGAACCAATACCGTCCAATTGAACGGAATTGAATGTGATTGACGATAGGTCTGTTGAAATTGCGGGCATAGTTTTATCCTTGATAGTAGATGTCTGCGGTGGTTGTGCAGATGAAGGGATTAGTTTCTTCGCCTAATGACGCTTCGGGTTCTTGAAGAATGGAATTCATATTCACAATCGCACAGAATTCAATACTGTTGTATGTGCCAGTATCCAACTGGGTTTCTACTAATTCAGCGATACTCTGTGCTTCTTCACCTGTGTCTGCTACTGAATTGATTGTAATCTTACACTTCTTCAGGGGTGAAGAACCTGTGGTGATTGTCTCATTATCCGTGATAAGATATACAACTGCTGGCAATTCACCGAACTCATTACGGGTTCCATAGGTGATTCTATCAGCAGGAACTGTGGGTGCGATGTCATCTATCATCGACCTGACTGCTTGTGGCAAACTCATCGGATTTCCTCCACATCAATAATTGCCAACCTATCCCGATTGGCTTCATTACGAATTCCTCTGATGTTGAAGGTCATACCGTCAATTTCAAGACGATCTGTCTCAAGCAATCCCTCATCCTCAACAGCCTGCCATCTCGCTCTGACTTCATATTGTCGAGTAGCAGCAACACCCATACCGTAAGATGTTTCAAATGCACCTACATCACGCAGATCGCATCTAAAGGTTCCAACTGTGGTTGTGAAGTTCTTTTCCTTCTTACCGAGATTGTCGGTTCCGTTCTCACGCTTGATGGTTGCTGTAAATCGTAGTAGTCCTGCTGATATCAAGATACAGTTCCTTTCTCACGGAGGTTCTCAAGCACAAATTGGGCTGACATGGGAACTGTCTGTAGCGATGCAACTGAATTGGCTTCAGGGGAGTTATACCAAGCACCTGTGAGAGCAATTAGAAGTTGTTCAATTTGTGGAGGAACAGAAGCATATCCTGCCGTGTAATTGATTTGAATTTCTGTATTATCCTTGATGGATGGGAGTTCAGCGAAGTTGATGTATATGGTTGGTTCCTCTGAACGAACGAGGAAGTAATCCGTTGATGGCATGGTTGTTACCACACCTGATGTATTTGTATATCTTACGCTGTCGATAGACACAAATGGCGAGTGAACGAGACGGGTCTTCATCCAATAAGAGCAATATTGTGTCTTCTTTTTGCTGTCAAGGAGAATACCCGTATAGGACTCTACAAAATCGGTAGCAGCATCAAGAATGCGTTGTAGTTCCGCATCATCGGCAGTATAGTCGATCTTGAGTGCTTTCTTTATTGTTGCAAGTGTTACTGGCATTATAGCCTCCTTGGGGAAAACGCCGATGGGGGTTGCCCCCCACCGACGCAGAAAGGAAAGAAGAAATCAGATGGTGAGATTAGCGAACGCAGCACCGTTGGTAAGCACACCGTAAGTGCGGTGCGAAACAACGAGACGGTTCATGAGCGAAGTGGAAAGACCGTATGGGTCAACCATGACACTCACGCCGCCATCACGGTCGTAAATCTCGTAGTAGTTGAAGTCACCGAAGACGGCGAAGGTATCACCACCAGCAGGAGCAGTTGCCATCGTTTGATTGATGTAAACTGGGAATCCGTAGATGGTTGAAGGCATGCCGTCACGAATGTCGCTGTAACGCTCTGGGTTCTTCCAGATGTACTGACCGTCTCCACCCTTGAGTTTACGAACGGTCTTGGCGACGGTATCGCTCATCATGTATCCTGCGCCACGACGATACTGAGGAGCAACGGTGTGAGCAAGGTCGATGAGTTGATCAGCAGCACCCTGATTGGCAATTGCAGCCCAAGCAGCAAGGTTTGCAACACCTGAATCAACAAGACCAGCGAACGAAGCGGTGTAGGAAAGAAGTCCTGGCATGTTACCTGAAGCACCATTACCGTTGGTGTAGTCGTTCTCAAGGAGGTTGGCGATTGCTTCGCCTGCCTTGGTAGCGACATAGTTGATACCACCGATTGCGTCAGCAGCATACTGCTTGGTCACAGGGACATAGCAAGCGTAGGTGAGGTCGAGGACATCGACATTACTGACAGCGAAGGTTGCGTCTTCGGTAATAGCAGCACCTTCAACAACCTTGTAGGCAGTTGGAAGTGCGCCACCGACAACGATCTTCTGATCACCCATGACATTACGAACAGGGCAAACCTGACGCATGATGTTGAACTGGTTGATCTTCTCAACGATGCGGTTTTGCCATTCGACAGGAATAGCACCAGTTGCGTTGCCAGCGATTGTGGAGAGAGCATCTCTCTCGCTCATAATACGATCAAGACCGAACTTGTCACCGCTGAAGAGTGCCTTGTTGAAACGAGCAAGATACTCGCTTTCAGGATCAGCATTCTTGATTGCTCCACGGGTGTCAAAGAGTGGAGTGTTGCTCTCCTCTGTCTTTGCTCTCTTGGCAGCGATGTTGATTTGAGTGTCTACAGCATCAAGGTCGGCTTCGATCTTGGCAATCTTCTCCTTCCAAAGAGAATTGGCTTCGGAATCGAAGGTGTTGGTGCTGTTACGGGTTGACGCTTCCCAAGCGTCGAGTTCCTTGTGAAGGACTTTGGTGAGGCGATTACGCTCTTCAAGTAGTTGCTTATTATCCATGTGTGTGTCTCCTGCGGATGCTATTGATCCGCTTATTGTTGATATCTGTCAGTACGGAACGAAGTTGTGAATGGGTCTGTGGATAGGCGGCATCCACGACGATGCTGATTTCCACCAAGTCGCCTTTGGTGATGGTTCTGTCCTTCTTATCCTTCGACCAAACTTCATCTCGCACATAGAAGCCGAACGACATCTCTCCTGAAAGAGTGCCAGTTCGAAGCAATTCTTTTACATCATTTGCGAGTGTGGTATCAGGAAGGTCTGCTTCAAATCGCAAACCCTTGTCATCACTTACGAGACGGAGTGAACCATTACGGGTTCTCGCAAGTGGCATGGAAGCATCGTGATTGAAATAAAGTTTGATATCGTCCTTGTTGGACTCCATGCTCTCATCGAATGCTCCCTTTGCGATGCGCTCGGTAAACTCTCTACCAAATTCATAGATGCTTCGACTCTCTTGATCGTAGAGAATGGCATAGCCTGATAGAGTATTACCCGTGCGCTCGGCATCGGTAGTTGTATTTCGTTTTTCAAGTTTCATGATAGCGGTTCTCCAATATCGCCTTCGGAAGTCCCTCCGCTTGTGTCAGTTCCAAGATTAGTTGCTCCTCCTCCTGTTCCCATGTTGAGTGCCTGAAGGAAATCGTCTCCTCCCTCAACCTCTTCGAAGTCCAAGTAGGATCTTGCTTCGTTTCTTGTAATGATACCTGCTTCAATACCTGTGCGTAGTGCTGCAAATGTCTCCGCAAGGGATGGACGGATAAGAGTGTCCGTATCAAAGGTTGGTCTTTCATTTAGTTTCAACTCGTATTCGGAACCCCATGTGTTGAACCAATTGGACAAGCAAGCATCGTGATACATTCTTGAAAGCCATTCCATAGAGCCATAGACACTTCCTGATGTCTCTGACAGGTAGGATGTTGGAACACCGAAGATACGGGACACATCCTGAATGGAATACTTTCTTGCGGCTTCAACTTCTGTTCCATTAGCGGAGGATTGAATCTTTTCGATTCGCATATTCTCCGCAAGGATCAGAGGTTTACCCGCATTCCTTGCTCCTGCGTGGTTCTTCACATAATCATTTATAATTGCCTGTCTCGCAGCAGCATTCAACTGATTGGGATGGATGAAGGCGAGTTTAGGATCGCCTGCACTTTCCAATCCCTTCAGGTATTGCTGCTCTGTTCCGAACCCAATCGTGAGTGCTACACGGCAGAGTTGGATGGGAGACGGACTCCACAATCCTTCAAGCAGAGATGCTTTGATGTGAAGGATGTCATTAGTAGATATATCACCGTAGGTGGAGGACTTGTAAATTGGCTCATTACCCGACACATCAAGTATGATATCACCGATGGGAAGGGGAACGAGTTCATATACAGAACCATCTCGTCTACGGTTGATTAGAGCAAAGGAATTACCGTATAGAAGAGCCTGTAGAGTCAGGGAGCGTCTGAAGTCATATCCGCTCTGAAAGCGATTAGGACGGTCGTATAGACGCTGTAGGTTGGGGTCATCGAACTCTGCGTTGGTTCTACCAATATCGTTTGAGATAAGAGTAGTAGCACGATACACAGGTGTATTCTGTAGAGCCGAATAGGGTGCTACAAAAGGAATGGGTTCTCCACCCGCATAGAGGGTGTAGTCGTTGATGTAGGCAGGGTATGAATATCCCCACCAATTTCTTACTGTATCTGCTACTCTACTGATTATTCCCATTTAGTTGCTCCGCTTCTATTTCGTATATCGAAGCGGTCTTACCGCCCCATGAATGGACTGCCATGATTCCTGCTACTACAGGGTCTATGATGGCATGTTCTCTTGGTTTTACTGGTCGAACATTACCGTTGATGTCTTGTTTGGCATGTGCTTCTGCACACGCTCTACGCATTACTGGGTCATCTCCAAAGATCAGTTTCTTGCCATTCCACATATTAGTCCACAACTGACATCCTGGGGCGAAAGTGCTTATGCTCATTCGGTATGTTTGGAGGGGAACTCCATCGTTCATTAGGGTTTCAGCAAGATACTTTGACCCCCAAGCGTCATAGGCTACAACCCGAAGGTCGTAGTTATTGCGTGCTTCGTTGATCGCTACCCTGATCTGTTCGTAGTCGATCTCTCTACCAGCACTCAATTCCAGTTTGCCTTCCGCTGCCCATGTGCGGCATGGCATTCGATAATCCAATTCTCTTTGTGCCAATCCCTCTTTGGGAAACCAATATCGTCCCTTGATGTAAACGGAACCATCGTCAAGAGGGAATGCCATTACGAGTGCAGTCATGTCTCCTGTCTTGGAGAGGTCGAGTCCTGCAAAGCAAACACGACCGTGAAGGAACTCTTCATCTTTAGGCTGAACAAGTTCTCCCCACCAACTCATGTCCAACCATCCACCTGTGTTCTCATCAAAGCGTGAACCGTGATAACGGGAGAACTCGCTGCGTCCCATAGGCGATTGCTTCATGGTATTCCATGATCGCTTTAGGGATAACATGTCAGGTTGTCCAAGATGAAGTCCTGGGTTTGCCTTTACCCATAGAGTTTCATCCTCTAATGGGTCTTCCTTATCAAGTCCGTATAGGAGGGCAAACACGGTGTCATCTGTAATCTCACCCGCAAGGACTCCCTCTGCTTGCTTCACCAACTCATAATAGTGGTTTTCAGGATTAGATCCTGGGGTTGTGATGATGACTCCTGTGGACTCTTTACGCTTTGCACCCGTGGTCAAGAGTTTAGTCAAGAAGCGACCTTTGAATTCGGCTGCTTCGTCTGCCACATACATGGATGGGTTTAGACCGTCCAAAGACCTCTCAAGGGCAGGGAGAGCAGTCATGGAGCAGTCAGCATCGTCTCTGTCTACGCTCTTGAATCGCCTTGTAATCCCGTGTGAGTCCTCGGGTAGACGACTGACCATCGTCTTTGCGGTGTCCAAAAGGATGCTTGCCTGCTGCTCGTTGTTGGCAATAATGTGGACTCTCTTGCCCATTCCATTCATAAAGTCCCATAAGGCGAGTCCTGCCATCAGGGTTGTCTTACCA
>Ga0196905_1000421_pt1 | contig 17276 bp, 32 predicted proteins | sample CB_VirMetaG_3_FD_169098 | JGI IMG/M metagenome (GOLD analysis project Ga0196905, IMG submission 169098) | Freshwater to marine saline gradient viral communities from Chesapeake Bay - CB_1508_1S Viral MetaG (v3) (version 3) | ecosystem: Environmental > Aquatic > Marine > Coastal | place: USA... | reverse complement strand
TTGTTAAACTTTCTGGCATTTTTTGCTACTGGATTTTTCATAAGATTATTACTTTAGAATGCTGATGCTCTAAATCTTAATCCGCTAGTGCCATCAGATATAAATCTTCTGCGAGTGCCAGCGGGGCAATTAACTACTCGATTCACCTCTAAGGGTATCGCTTCAGCACTATCAAGTTCAAGAGACCAACCAGTGCCTTCCAACCAAAGAATGCTCCTTCCTTTCATATCTCCTGACCAAACAAATCCACCAGATCGATCAGACCAGAAAATTTTTTCAGCTGGATTGGTGTCGTCCATGTTCAAGTTTTTATTAATAACAGACATTATTCTTTCCTACCAAGCTTTGCATGACCAATAACGCGCTTTCGTTTTTGGTCCTGGATTATCACAGTTATGCCGAGCACGGAATGACTTTCGACGAGCAGGAATATTTTTCTTGATCTTCATATTTTTGTCGCCAAAGTTTACTTTCTTGACATTACCAGTGGTCGGATCTTTTACATAAACTTTTGACTTCTTGACGTCTCCTGCCATTGGTTTATTCAGAGCAACTTCTCTTCCTTGGTACTCTGCTTCAGAAAATTGTTTAAACCGCATCATTTTCTTTTTTCCTTCGTTAGGAGTTACCTTCCTTGCTCTTTTGTCAGAAGCATCAGTGCCCCATTCATGTTTTTGTGGATTGTAACCTTTCACGCAAGATCCTTGTCGTGATTCAATCCACCTTTTTTCTTTTTAACTATAAATGCGTTTACTCGAGCCATACCCCATTGCTGAGGAGTGGTTCCTGGACGGTGACCCGTCTTCCATGCGGCGACGCCACGATTATAAACTTTTCGCAGTGTGCCGACTGAGATGCCTGATTTGTCTGCTTTTTTAGCAAGGCCAGATGAGGAATCTTCTGCGATATAGTCTAAAAATTTCATTAGACAACACCATTATAGATTATAGTACTGTTATTTATATCGCAGAAGAGTTTAGATTTTTACTTTTTTCCGCTCCATGCTTGAGCGCCAAAAAATGCTGCTACTAGACCAGCGACGGCAACAAAATAGGTTGGTGCCATATCACCAAGAATATCAGACGCTTTCTCTAGTCCAATAATATCAGTACCGATAACCAATGCTGGGTATAATAACATACCAGCAAGGGCGAACCAAGTCATAGCACGTTGGGCATCACGCATCGCATCTTGATCTTCAAGTTCTTTGCGTTTAAACTCCATATACATGGCGTGTTCTTCTGCGCTTACATGGCCATCACCATTTGTATCCGCTGGGTGATATCCTGCGCCTTTGATTTCCTCTTCCATTTATTATTCTCCTATGGATTATTGAGTGGGTTATCAAGAATAATCTGCATTTTTTCTTCAAGTTCTTTTCTAGTATCTCGTAGATCTTGATCTAGAGTTCTCATACGTTCGTTTACACGAATCTCAATAGCATAAACATCATCGCGCAATTCACGCTGAGTAGTTGCAGTTTGATCATCAACTCGACGAGCAAGTTCTTCTACTTTATCCATATCTTCAGTCAAATCATCCTTCAATACATCTATCTTTATCGAAAGGGCAGACATACTTGCCTCTAACGATTGCATTGTTTCTTTTTGCACTGCTAATTCTTGATCTATGTGTGATAGATCAGGGGCAACATATTCTTCTATTTGTGCTTTCATATTTCGATAGTCATTGTAAAATTCAAATGCACCCCAAGCGCCACCACCAAGAGTAGAGAGAGCAGTTAAGACGACAAACATTTTGCCGCCTTTAAATGTCATTCCAGCAAATTCAAATTCTGCCATATTTTTTAGCGACCTCTGCTATTTTCCTATCTGTAGTTCTAATGATGATAAACCCCTTTGCATCATATATCGTATACCATCTCATATGATACTCACAAATCCGGCAATTAAAAAACCACAAAATATAAAAAATCCACCTATTGCTGCTACATCAATATAAAATGCTTTTTTACGCGCAGCTGCTTGTGCTGCTTCTATTCTACGTTGACGAATAATTCTTCTTTCTTTCATCATGTCTTCGTAGAATTGTTGTTGACCAGTGTAGAGTAAAAATTCGTATAGTTCTTTTTCGAGTTGCTTTATCTTATGTCTCGCTGCGGTTACTTGTAGTGCTTGTGCTTCTACACTATTTCCACCAAATAACGACCCGACCATCGACGGATTCTTAGCGTGTTGATCTGCCTCTGCTAGTTGTTCTTTCGCATCAAAGAATTTTGCAAAAACATCATACATATCCTGGACTTCTTGTCCTTTCTCAATCGCACCTTTAATCATATTAAAAGCAGAGCCTGCCATTGACAATGCTGCTGCTATTTCTATCATCGCTACTCCTTTTCTGGTCTCGCAATTAGACTAGAAGCAGTTGGTGTATTAGAACCTTCAAACTTTAATTGCCTAAGATTAACAATCTCTTGTTGAAGTTTCATCACCTCTAATCGCTTCTTTTCTAACTCCAACTGATACAGTGCGTTACAATTTAATCTTTGTTTTGGTGCACCAATTGGTATTGTTATTTTTCCGTACACACCAATGTCTCGTAAAAACTGATCGCTGTTATAACGGTTCATCATATAAGGATCCTGTGAAGCAAGATTATAAATCGGATCTTCCTGATTCAATATACCAACAACACCAAACTCTACATTGGTCGCCGAACCTATCGCCGCTGAACATTCTACATCGCCTGCCCTCACCCTATCAGATTGAAAACTCTGCGGGGTTTGGGGTATGGCAAGGTTAATCCCATTGCTCTGCCCCCAAGCAGCACCGCTCCACCATCCAACGACAAAAAATATAATTAACACTAATAGTCTAGTCATAGTATCTTCGAACATATCCTAGAGGATATAACTGTAGCAGTTTTATCCTGTTGTAAAATCATAGATCGAGAGCAGATATAAACTGCATTAAAAAGATCGATCTCCCGCAAATAAATAACAACTTTTTCCTTTTTCAAATAATCTACCTGTATCGTTCTTTGAGCAGTAGCGAACGGTATAGGTTTAAAATTGTCATCAAACACTTCAAATGTATAATAAGATGCATCCTTTCTGCTATTCCACAAATACATTTCCGTTTGATAAATGCCTTCAACAAACGAAGGATTCATTTTAATATAAGTGGGTGTCCACGTATGCGCAGAAACTTGCAAACATAGCAGACACCCAATTATTAACATAACGAATCGCATAGTTTATAGTGCTATACAATTCGCTTCTACAATTGCAGTATAAGTGCCGCCAGGAAGTGCCTTGTTATAACCATAGTCAGCTTCCGAACTTACCTTAAACCAAGTGCTACCAGCAATCGTCAATTCGATTTCTGTTACATTATCATATTCAACTTTAGAAGTATCATAAGCAGACATTCCTGCATCTGACACTGCCTCTACAGCAGTTGAACCAGTCCAAGCAATAACATCCGTGAGTTGTGGACTTTGTGAAAACGTAGTAGGATGCGCGATTACTGCTTTATACGCATTAGCGAGTACGACGTCAAACCGAACTACGGGTTCAACACCACCATCTACTGCATCTGTGCTTAAAGTGCTTGCAGTAGGGTTTCCATACACACCCTGTTTATCAGTCGTCACCATACACTTTGACTCAACCTGTCCAATGATAGGTGTGTCTAGCGCAAACGCATTACATGCGAGAAGTGCCACGCTTAGTGCCATTGTTTTCTTGAACATTACTGTTCTCCTTTGTATTGAGATTTTACCATCTTTTCATGAAGTAAGTCTTGCGCAAATTGTAGTCTACGACCCCGAAGATTTTTCGGTAGTCTAGAATCTTGTAGAACCACTGTATCTTCAATCTTAGTATCTGGTATGATATAAAAATAAGATTGTGAAAACTGGTTCAATGCCATCATTTGTTGTTGTTTAGCAGTATCTTGAGCATTTTGTAATGATCTGCTTGCTATGCCCAAAACTGATTCAAGATCAACTTCTTCTTCCTCTTCTTCATCATCTTCTTCCATCTGTTTACGATCGCGTTCTTCTTCTTCCTCATCGCGAAGTGTCATTTCGCGATCAATCTGATCTTGTAAGAATGGATCATCAAGCGGATTAATTGGTTCAGGAACTGCTATATCTGGCACTTCGGGTTTATACCCAGGACATTCTGGATTACTTTGCGGATTAAAACAAGTGTCGTACTGGTAAGTGTAAACAACATATGGGTCATCAATCGTTCCTTTACCCTCTGTGAAAATAGAACCGTCGCCCCAATATTCAATTGGAACCTGCCCAACAGGTATAACCTTATTGATGGTGTTTCCTGGTATACCAGTCCAGTCGTCAGTGCTCCTAAATGTATAACCACCGTCTATAGGGTTTTCATTTTGTATCGTCACATAAAATTCATCTTCAGGATTTTTTACAGCGGTGTAACGATAAATTACATTGCTCACAGTTAGTCCTGCCTGTTGTGGCAAGACGTTGGTCATAACCCAGTTATAACCTATCGAAGCAGCATTCTGCGAGGTGCCAAATACTTGCTCAGAGTAAGAGTAAGAGTGCCAACAACCCAGCAATGCCACCGCCAGCCATGACAGTTTCTTTATTGGAGTTATCATTGCTTATACCTTCTACTTCGGAGTTATCTACTTCCTTCCCTTGCGCCAACCATGCTGCCTTTGCTTCTGGTCCAATCAATCCATCATAAGGGCAAGGAGTACCAGCATTCATCATAGCAGTAAAAACTCTTTCGTCTTGACACATTAATGATACTGCGGCAACCTTCATACCCATATCATAAAGAGTTTTTGCATTCTTGAGTCGTTCACAGTTTTCATCAGTAAACTGTGTACCAGTTGAGATACCAAGTATTTGTGTTTGGACTGCGCCAGCAACACCAAATGTACACAAATCTGAATTCGAGGTGTTTATCGTTGGCGTAATTGCTGAAGCAGGCGGTGATTTAATAGTAGTAGTCGTGGCGCCATTAGTCGTTATCGTACTATTGGTTGTTGACTCTGTTCTTATTAAATTCGGATCTATTGGTTCTTCCTCTTGTGCCAAAACAAATGCTGGCAAATAAAGAAGACCAAATGCTAATAAAATAGCAAAAAGTGTGATCTTAATTAGACTTCTGTCTAAGTTATCCATGTAAAATCCTTAAATGTAGTGTGCTAGCAAATCAATTCAGGTTGACTTGCATAATAAAAATCGTAATAACAAATAAGAATAAAGATGGTTACTTCAGATCAAAAGCATGCTTTAGATCAAGGGTATTTAGTCACCATACATCTTAGAAAATGCTTTCGTGTATTTGGAAGGTTTAGTTTTACTGGTTTTATCACCAGGAGCAGGTTTGTATGCTTTCGGATCATCGTCGCGCATCTTCGCCTGTTTTTTAAACTGCGCATCGCGACGGTTCTTTATCGCTTTACTCAAACCTTTGTGGTAGGATTTTGGTTGAGACCCTTTGCGATCTTTAATATCAGGGTCTTGAGGAGTTCTTGGTTCTTCAGCCATTTTTAAAGTGGAATATCTTTTGCCACCAGTTGGGGATGGTACAAACTCTGCACTGGATACATACTCATCCAACTTTTCAATAGCATCTAGCCATTTGCGCACAACCTTATCTTCACCCAGTTGAACGATGACATAGTTGCTGCCTAGATGAGTAATAGTACCGACTTCTTCAGATTCTTTTACTACAACCTGATCACCAACTTCAAACAACTCACCCTTTACAAACTTCTCACGAGTCTCCGACACAGGGTCAAGTTCTATGTGACGTTTGAATACAGTTTCTTCTTTGATACCCATACCATTGCGTACATCGACAAACAATTTCTTCGCGTCTTTGTTGCTCATAGAACCGAGACCCTGAGAGAAACCTGCGAAGTCATTATCCGCTGCAAACGCACGGAGTTTAGAAGCAGACATACCCTCTACACCTTCGGCGTCAGGGTCGCGTGCTCCAGCAGAAACTACTTGAATGTTTTTGAAGTTGTAAAACCCATGCCTACCCTTTTCACCGTTATATTTGTCTAGCAATGTTTTAAACTCTCTTACACGGTCAGATCCTACGACCATAACCAAGTTTTTAAAACCTTGCTCATACAAGTATGATGCGGCATCAAAAGCAGTACGGATTTTCTTGTTGATTAAAACTCGCCGAGCGTGACGAGGAAACATTTTACGAACATGTTTCACCTTCGCGCTGTAGTCTAGTGGATTTTTCTTGGCGTCTTGCGACTGTGATAGGAAAACGAAATAAGGATTTCTCCCCGCATTTTTTGCGAGCATGTCTAACAACTTCTCGTGTCCGGAAGTTGGGGGGTTCATACGACCGAAAGTAAAGTAAGCAACCTTTGCTTCTTCTACCAGATAGTCATTGAACGACTTAATCATGTCGTCTCCCTACGGATTACATTATATAATTAAAACGCTGCGCCTGATTTTGGTTTTGTGCTCGTACTTCTATCAGTTGTTTGCTTATGCAACGCTGATTTTTTTCTTTCTCTGTCAGCTTTTCTAACGTCGGGAATCAACCTTCTGGCAAGACGATCTATGCGTGAACCCATCTTGTCCAATTTCTTTTCATATGCTTGTCGTTGAGCGAAACCCAATTCTGCTTTAGATTTTCCTCGAGTCATTCTTTTTAGAATCAGCAATCTCGCTTTTTTCTTTGCCCTTCGCTTAACCACGTCCATAGTTGGTGTTCTTCGCAAAGCACGAAGTCTGCCCAACTTGATACGACCTTTCATTTTCCTAAATTGCTGACGTCTTTTAATACGCTGAGCATGCGTCAATGCTTCTTCTATAGTTTCTCCCTCAGGTTGATACGATGCATATTCAGCATTTGATCCAGCGCCTTGCTGCTTCTTGCGCTTCTTCGCCTGATACGATATGTACTCTCCAGTTCCTGGAGCATAATCGACTACGAGAAAATCTTTAAATGAAAGTGGTTTAGGCACAATTATTTCCTACTAGGTTTATCCCATCCTTTTAATATATCTGGTGAAAAGTTGTTATACGAAAATTCCATACGATCAACCAACTTCACCGCATCACCACCAAGTTTGTCGATAGCAACAAATCCTTCTTGACCTGTTACCTTATACCCCTTGCTTGTTTTAACAAAAGTATCTATGTTCGCAAGGGCATTGAGTTTATTTATAAGAATCAATTTCGCCAACACAATATTTTTTTGTAATTCAAACATTGCGATTAACGAAGAAGTGTTCTGCTTAGAGAAGAATGCCATAATAGCATTAAGTTTTGCCTGCTGTGCTTTCTTACCTGCTGAGGTTTTTCTTTTATCCATTTCTGCTTTGTATCTGCTACGCAACCAACGTTGTAGTGCAATCACGTGTCGTCTTGAGTCTTGTATCACCATACCCTTACGGACGAACGTGTTATTAAACTGCTCGATCAGCTGAGCGAGATCTTGATTTGATTCAAGTTGCCGCAGGGTGCTACCAGCAATTTTCTGAAACAGTTTGCCAGCAATTGAAAGATATTCAGTTACTTCTTTTGTTTGTCGAGCAGACAAAGTAGCAGTCGTCACGTCACGAAGCATAGCATCTTGACTCCAGACCTTTCGACTATTTCTCAAGGCACCAACATTGACACCGAATGATGCTCGCATACTTTCAAAAGTATCACCAGTGTATGTTGTATGCCATACAATACCGATACGAGCAGTCTTCACTTCTTTCGCCGCAGCACTACCAGTAGGCAAGGCATACACGATCGTGTTGGGGTGAAACGTAACATAAGCATCGCCACCAATATTCTTGGTCGCTACATCACCAGGACCAAACAAGAAGTCTCCCTGTATGACACCTTTGATGCCAAGAGCAGGGAGTTCCTCAAGGGCAGCGTTGAGTTTTACATTTAAGTCGCCGGAAGTGTCAGCATCGACATCTGCCTTCGTCTTGTATACTTTAGGATTCTTGTTGAAGATACCCTTCTTTGCCACGAAGAACTTACCGTCGCGAGGATCGATGCCTGCGAAGATAGCAGGGGCACCGTCCCACTTGACAGAGATATCACCCTTATGTTTGCCAGCTAGCATATCGCGCAGAGAACGCAGTGCGTTGATCGCCTGACGAGTTCCCTCAACTCCCCCATAGAGGACTTTATCCTCGATGTGAGTCATGTGAGTATTTTTCGCCTCAGAGAGCATTTGATGTGTCATAAACGATTTCATACGCGCATTGTACTATATCTGGACACAAAAGTAAAGGATTGTTTGGCTATATGCATATAACTTTAAGTTATCTCTTCCCAGTTAATAGAAACAGCGACATCATCACCAGCAGTGTTCGTTGCTGCAACTATCAAGAAGGTTTCGCAACTATCAGCATTTCTTTCTAATTGGTAAGTAAACACTCCATCAGAAAGACTTACGTTTTGGGCAGACTGATTCGAAGAAGCAGTAAAACCTTGAGTGATTAAATTACCACCAGAAAAAGAAGTAGGCGTCAGATTATAACTTACAGAGGAAGTTGAAGCAGCAGAGTTCCAACTACCTCCTCCAACTGTTGCTCCTTTATAAACTCTCCAATTGATTACGCTGTTGTTTCCTGTGCTGTTGGGCACAAAATCAATTCCTTTTGGCAATACTACCGCCTCTCGTTGATCGTCTTTCAAACGAATGGCAGCGATAGGGTAATACGTTCCAGCAGCAGTAAGTTCTCTACCGACAGCACCAGTTCCTGTAATCGAATGACCGATAGATCTAGAAGATCCTGACAATGCAAAACCACCTTCGGAAATAACGGTGCTGCAAATCTGCTTCAGAGTGCTCGCTCCGCTAGTACCAGCGGTATTTTCAATTTCGTATCTAATCGGCAAGCAAGCAGTTGTCATGTATGGTGCGGTTACAGTATTCGCATGATGGAACGTGTGAACATGAATAAACTGACCATTGTATACAAATCCACAACGAACAGAACCAACGCCTAACCACTCAATGTCCATCCAAAAGATTTGGGCAGTAGCAATATTCAAATTAAACCCACTAGCACCATTCCCATCAGCAGTATCAATATTCCAACTAGATTGTGCAACTCGTGTGTCAGAACCTTGAGAACGTTTCACTAGGAAAAGATCAGTCCCATCAAGTTCTAAGAAGAGACCATCGTTAGTTCCGAAATATCCAACTCTTTGTCTGAGTCCAGTTTTTCCTGTACTCATAACAAAAGTGTTTAGAACCTGTAGAGATTTTCCTGGTTGATATGAAAATACCCTTTTGCTTTCGCGAATGGCAGTATCGCCTGATGCGTCAGTAAGAGTCATGTCGATTGAAGCACTATCGTCACCGAACCCTGTTGTAGCATTCGTTAACTGCTCAAAGAACTTACCATTATCGTCGTATCTGTTAAATGCTTCAAACAGTGTAAAAGGTTCAGACACTCTCCGCCTACCGAAAGCATCAGTACCCTGTACACTACCACCAGCGTCAGTGACGTTTCCAAATTGATCAGCAATCATAACGACTTCATAAATTGTGTCGTTATTTCCTACGAGACTTTTCTTGTCGTTGTTAAACTGTGCCATAGCAGTACTCTCTTATTTGTAACTGAAGTCGCACATCATTCGCGTAGGATATCCATCCTTTCCCTGTGTGTCCCTAATATTTAATTTAAACTTGTATGTCTGCGATTCCATTTCCATATCGATTCGCTTACCTGTTCCGGTCTTACCGCCATAATAAACTTTACAACTGCTGACAGTAGATGCCTTTCTTAAAGCATCGCTGTCCATTTTCTTAGATATGATTCTGCCTGAAACTTTGTGTATGATATGATATCCTTTACCGATACCAGTCTCCATCAAACTTTTCATATTACTTTGATTTGGACGAGTTGTCTTAACCACTCCTCGTTTCAACTTGCCGTTAAAGACATCGCAAAACATCTTATAATCTATCCCAAACAGATCCAGTAGTTTACAACCGTCTGGATTTTTGAGATTGTATGTTTGTATATGGTCAGGGGGAAGGATCGTTCTAATACCCACGTTGAAGAACGTAACTGTGGTTCCCATTTTCAACGAAAGATAAATTTCTTCTTTACCGTCTTTTATCAGAGTAATATCAGTAACTGATTTACCGATATCTGTGCCGCTTCCTTTTGGATTGGTCAATCCAATCTTCGGAGTGAAGTACAAAGGACGTTTGGTGTTTTCACCACCAACAACGTCGACTTTTAATTTTTTTGTCTTGCGAAGATTATAGAGTTCATCTAGATGCTCGATTGAAGTCAGCATCATTCTGTCGGTCACTGTGTTGCCGTTGTACCAATCGAGCAATGCCTCGGCAAACTGTGGTTCGAACAGGTTGCCCCTGTTGTTCTTGCCGCGATTACCTGACGACCCATTACCAAACTTGATGGATAATTTATCTATGTTTGCTTCAGACTTTATTTTTCTAATGTTCGTATCCGACTCCACCATACGAGTAACATTGGCAGAACCTCGCTTGGACAAATCCAAGTTGATCGGAGTTTCAACAGCAGGAAATTCCTCTTTGAGGTATTCGAATAGCAGAACGAGGTCGCTCTTAATAGCAGGATCGTGATTCTGAATCCTGCTAATAAGTTCTTCTTTCGTTTTTGGGAAAAAGTCGTATGCCATAGATACAGTCCTTTAGGATGTATCTATTTATACTTCTTCCTCCATCCACTTCTTGAAGAGTTTTTCTTCTAGTCGCCTTGCTTCCCTTTCCCAAGGAGTATCGTTCTCTGCTCGTTGACTTTTGCCGTATCGAATAGTCCTACCCTTCCAACGAGATACGGGCAGATCCCATTCCTCAGGGTGTGAAGTGAGTTCTCTCCGGAGATACTGACGAGCGTGTACTAATTCATGCGCAACAGTTTTGAGTTTATCTTCGTAGGAAATAGGTTCGCCATATTGCCTAGTGGCAACCCAGATTGACACTTCGCGGTCATCACCTGCACATAGTCCAAAAGCATTACCGTCGAGTTCACCATAATGCCATTTGAATTCAATCCAACCGCGAAGTTTACTGATCGAGAGTTCTTCGCAGCACCATTCAACAAACTCCTCAATGTATTGAGGAGTGTTCGCATGATAATAGACAAACATTAGTATCTTCCAAAAATTTTGTCTAACTTATATCCTAGGTCAGAAATCTGACGGTTGATACCATGTTGAACAGAAGATTCAATTTGCCAAGCAGCATTGTTTATTGATCTGTCGATAACACGGTTTGTGGCTTGCGCAACTCTACCAGAATTATCACAACTGTACCAATACAACGTATTGATCGATGCGCGGTAGGAAGGCGACCAAGGAGTTCTATCGCTGTTACAACCTTCGCCGCCATAGACTACTTTGGCGTTGGAAGGAATAGTGATATCAGATGCATTCGCCTGTTGAGTGAAGGCACCGACCACGATAATTAAGAAAATTGCTAATATAAATTTAAACATGGTTATTCACCTCTTTTCCTATTTATAAGACCATTATATCCTATATCTGGAACAAAAGCAAATCGAAAATAGTCGTTTAAAATCAACGACTTATGACTGCGACCCCGTCTACGCTGCTCTCCTATCTATAGCAGTGACACATCAGGACATCTCTACCATGCCCTCGCAGTCGTACCCTTACGTTTCCCTCTTTTGACTGGAACCCTGCTCCTTCCTTGTCAGCAGGTAATCTACATGATCAAGGTTCAACGGTTCTTCGTCGAACGCACGCATCATGTTGCACATATCTTCATACAACTCATCTGGTATATCACCAAAAGCAGTTACAGGATTTGTTGAATAAAATTTAACATTGCCCTTATCATCATAATAGACCTCGTGAATCTGATATCCCAACAGGGGATCAGTTTTAGGGCGATGCGCTATCCTGTAATTCCAACTCATACTGGTCTCTCAACTTCAAGAACTCACCTACCCACTCGTCACGGTGTTCAATGAATACTTGAGACTCTCCTTCTTGTGTTGTAATGATTGTGACTAACTGCGTCACAGGTATTCCAGTCATCTCTTCAAACATGACAGCATATGCAGCTTCCTGTTTGAAGTAATTGTATATCTTAGATCGAGTCTTTCGCCGAGCGGAAGTTTTCCAGTCGATTACTGAAATCTTACCGTCAAACTCAGCGACCATATCCACAGTGCCTGCTGCGCGCAGATACTCAGAATACATTAGTCCCTCGATCATCCTAACATTGTCGATGTGCTCATCAGCAACATCTCGCAAGCGACCAAACATGTCGCGAGCGTTTGGCATTATTACGCCAGTGGACTCTTTCCCTTGTATGTAGTCCTCTATTAAAGTATGGACTGACGTGCCTCGTTGCGTTGCTTGCTGAGAAATTTTATTAGCAGTCTCAGCACCAACACGGCGACGCCATTCATGTAATGCCCTCTTGGTTTGTTTACAAGAGGAAAGGATGGTGGTGACAGAAGGGTACGGAACTGCCTCTCCATCCTCTTTTACATAATGACGTTTACCATTGACGGTAACACGCTTGATCGACGGTAACTCGATCAAGTCCAAATTAAATTTTTTCATAATCTAGTATAATCTTTCTGGAAAAAACAAAGTATTCAAATCTTTAGAAAGAATTCTTTTAGCAGAAGCAATATGCCCTTTATTTCTTTTTCGCCATTTTTCTGCGTACTTACCATCCCTACCAAAATCTGCAACAGCAAGAGCATACTTATCGTTAATAGTGCGCAGCATATGCACTTCAATAGGTTCGTTTTCATATTCAAATTGCCACGCCCAGAAGATTTTACCATAAGGGTCATAATCAGCTTGCGCGTCTTGTTTGAAATATTCTGAAAGATGTTCAACAGCAACTAGTGCTGAAGGATTAACATCTTCAATTTGTTCAAAATCCATTAAAGTAATCCTGCTACCATCTTAATCGCGCCAACTGCTTTCATTGCTTTGTTCTTAAGATCTTCGTCTTCTAATTTGTGCTGTATCCGACCGAAATCTACGAGGTCTTCAATCAGTTCTTCATACTCGCCTTGAGTTATGTGACCATTGTCTAAATGCTCTTTAAACTCAAGAACCTTTGCCTCGCATTCTTTTTGCCAAGTTTCTACGTTCATTTCCTTCCTCCGAATACCTTCAACGCTTTTTCTGATGCATCTGCAATGTTACCTCTTTTTAATTTACAGTATACATTACTCGGAGACTCCCTGTTATACAGTTCGCTCGCTAAACTATGTATCTCTGTATAAACATCAACGATGTTAGTGTTCAGTCTATACTTTGAGTACAACTCAAGTTTTGCGCTTTGGCGTTCTAAGTATAACAGTTCGCTTCTCTTACACCAATCTTCAGTCGCTGGTTGTACTGCCACAACATAGAGACTCGCCAAAGAATCAAACTCTACATTATCGAAGTCGCTAGGAATCCACCTCTTTAGATCGGCACAACTAGCAAGAAACAACAATGATGTCGCAAATAGAAAGTATCGCATATCTCTACCCCATAAGTAGAATTGCCTTCAGGTCTTTGACAGACCACCCACTCATGCTCGATAACTTTCTCAGGGTTACATCCCAGTGCGTATCAAAATAATCGCGCACCCTCTGTTCAGTCCAAATTCCTGATGGCATACATCACCTCCGCATACTAGCAAGATCTTTCGCTTGCTCGTCATTAATAACAGGTACAGCGTTCGACTTGTGCATCGTCGCAATACCTTTAACCAGAGTTCCTGTATACTGTTTCCTCTCAGGCGCAGTACAGGGACCACCCTTCGTACAGTCTACCGAAGCATAGACCACACCTTCATCGCGACGAACAGGACCACTACGGGCAGTCATCGGTTCAAAGGCAGGTCGCTTATATTTAGCGTAGACCTCACCTTTAGGTTTACTTTTCTTGATCTTACGACCAGTGAAATCGTGGGACATAGAACCATAGATACGCATAGAATGCTCCTCCTATACTTCAATTATGCCTTATTCAACCACAAAAAGCAAGAGAAAAAACTCTTTCTAATTCAATGTCTTACGATCACCCTTGGAGAGCATTCCCTGCACCACATTCAGTGCCTGCTTCAACCCAGACTGGTGGTTCTCCGTGGACATCTGGTTCGCGATCTCCAACTTCTGCCATAGTGCATCCCGCACTTCGAGGAGCGTGTCTCTATCGCGCATTATTATTGCTCTTTGTTTTTATATGTCCCATAATTAAAGGATATTGCTATCCTTGATCGCTCGGGGTTCACTTCTTGTTGCGGTCTTACTTGATGTTCTAACCATGCCGGCCACAAATTCATTTCGCCAGTTGTTGGATAATGCGTGTGATATAAAAATTTATATCGATCTCCTGGTTCAGAGTGAGACAATACAATTGCGTTTGGATTGCGATATTGTATTTTAGTTGAATCTTGGTCGGCATATGGGTAATATGTGCCAGCAACTACAGCAAATGGATGTGAATGTAAAACATGATCATCGCCACCATTATAAGAAGAAAACCAGTAATTTAAAATATCAGGGCAATCTCTAGGATCAATTTCCATTTTCTTTAGAAAAGATTTCGCAGCAAATCTCATTGTCTTTTCCATCGCATCTCTCCAAGGCAACATAGATTGCATCCTATGATTATATTCGTTGTCGAAATAACTGGTGTAGTTACCATGCTTTCTTAATTTTTCGCGAACATACTCAGAAATTTCATCGTGAGGAAGTTTTACTGTACACTTCATCAACGGGATAGAAAACAGATCATGAATTTTAAAATCAGATATCATCTCTATGCTCCAGATCGTGAACATGCAGCGCAATCAAAGCATAGTGAAGAACCTTCAACAAGTCTTTGCGATTCTTGCCTTCTTTGTTACCATATCGCTGGGTGTATTTCAAAATGTTACCGAGGCAGAAACCCTCGCCATGTCCACCGTCGATAATAAACTCGGTTGCTTGGAATTTGTTTTTGCTATAGTGCTCACTGTACGTTTGATCAACATATTCTTGCAACTCATCAATCAAAGCAAACTCGTTGTACTTGTATTGTATACTTTCTTTTTCGAGTTTATGGTAATCTTCCCAAATGCTCATCAAAAATCCTCACCATCTTTATATTGTCCACGGATATCAGACAAAGGATCAAACTCTGCGTTCGCCTTAGACTTCCCGCCAATATCTTCATCTCCATCTACAATACGTTCCATGTATCCAATAAGCGCACTCGCCATCGTTACATCTGCTTCTTGGCAGATCTCTTTAAACTGAGAGTGTAGGTATTCTGGCACTCGGATATTAAACATCCTTGTGTTGCCTGATCTATAACCGTTACTCATTTAAATGCTAAAACCATCAGTATACAAATTAACAAAATGTTTGTAAACGCAATTTCTACTGCTAGGATGGTATGATACCATACCCATCTTGCCTGATAAACTTCCTGCACTTGTTCATTATCTGCTCCAGGAAGTTTCTCTATGATAATAGTATCTATAGGGTTTTTATCAAGAGGAACTGCAAATAGTTTTTTAATCCAGTTCATCACCAACTTATCTCTATTCTTGTTTTGCCAGTCTTGTCCCAATACCAAGAACATCCACATTCTTCAATGATGGGCAATATCTCTTTCAGATTCTTTACACCTTTCTTATCTCCCGAGAAGCAAAATAGGGAACTACTTTGTTGCTCAGGCGAATTACAAATAAACCCACTAACTGAAGTGTCGTATTGAGTAAGGTCAAAATTTTCATCTACCTCACCTCTACCAAAACATACAGGACAATCATCATCATCTTCATTGATGCCTTCTCCTTCGCATGCTGGACACTCATCTCCTTCTATATACACTTCACAGTCTTGTGAGTGATTAAATAGCACCTTGTCTAGATCTGCTTCATAAGGAACTGCACTCCAAGCACAACTTGTACAACAAGGCAAATTCCAATCTACATACCAACCTTCTTCACGCAATCGTCGTTGCATTTTTTTAAACCCGTTCATACTGTCCACCACTCTGGTGCTGGTCGCCTTGTCCATTTGGAGAAGCTCGCTTTTGCTTCTCTGTAATAATTTCTGTAGGACTCGATGGAGTCTCCTTCCACGATGCATTGAGGGAAGTGCGACATTGCTGGAGGTGGTTCGACAAATGGTTTGTCATCAATATTTTTAGGGGGACGAGATAACGCAACGCCAAGTTTCGTCCAAGACATGTGAGTTTTTCCATAACGCCAAGTGTACTCTTCGCAGAGATTCATCCACAACTGAAACAACCAGTTATAGTTATTCTTGCTCTCGCGAACCCACGCTGCGCTCGGATGATTGATATGACTTGCTTTGTACAACATAGAATCCATGATAGGTACAGGATGTTTCCATCGCCTGATCCTTCTACCATTAGCAGTCTTGTCATACCACTCATCCCCGTCTAGAACACGGTGCGCAGTCGAGAGCATCTGTGGATATTCAATGTCCATCTTGACGCAATGCTTGTCGTTGTGCTCTTTGGCGCACTGCTCAGGGTCTTCGTGTAAATAAAATATATTCATGACTATAGTGTACCGCAATCTTCAATCAATGTCAAGTCTTTTTCCGCTTTTTCCTTTGAGTGCTGACCCAATTATTTCTTAGAGAATCCGTGTCTACTATACCGTGCCCGTCATCAGGTTCAAGCACTTCGTCGATTTCATCATCAGGAGGCAGGTCTTCAATTACATCATACTGACTCATGACGTTTGCCGCATCATCAACGGCACTCGGAGGACTCGTTGGCGTTTCTGGCAACAACTCTTCCACATCAACTACGTTCGTCCGGTCAACCTTTAGGTTGCCATCATCTGTGAACATACGTGAGTGTTTTCTGTTGGTGAATCCCATAGTTGCTGCGAGTAAGAGAACGACGGCGAGAGGATCAAATACAGTAACAAGAAGGATAATAACGAACCTAACAGCACGATCAAAATGGTCTCTTGCATTGTCTTCTCCATAGATTAACTCCGCGATGTATTTAAGTGGTCCGACCTCAACCTCAATATCCAACTGCGCCCTTTTATACGGCGCAAGATCCGTTTGTAATTCATCAATGCGTACATACGCAGCATCGATCGCCTCGTTGAGAACACCCCTCTCCTCCGATTGACTTTCGCGTACAGCAATCGAACCTGTGGGACCACGAATCCTGTCGTATTCGATAAGGGTGGCGACTTGCGAATCCAATTGCGTGAGTACCGTTTCTGCATCAGCAATGATTGATTGCTGTCTCGCAATCTGTCTTTCCAAGTTAGTGATTTGTAGTTCATTAGTGCCCCCAACCGATATCGAATG
>Ga0196905_1000420_pt1 | contig 17285 bp, 16 predicted proteins | sample CB_VirMetaG_3_FD_169098 | JGI IMG/M metagenome (GOLD analysis project Ga0196905, IMG submission 169098) | Freshwater to marine saline gradient viral communities from Chesapeake Bay - CB_1508_1S Viral MetaG (v3) (version 3) | ecosystem: Environmental > Aquatic > Marine > Coastal | place: USA... | reverse complement strand
TGCTGACGTTGAACAGAGGGGTTTGACAACGTCACGCCCCTCCATTATTAAAGTAAGTTATTAAAATATGACAAAAAAAGCGTTGTTAAGAAGGGTTAAAGCGCTAGAGGAAGAGCTTGGATTGGTTTATTGTGATGACCGTTACGGAACGTGGTATGAAAGAATTGCTGGTGGTCTTATGGACAAAATAGATAAACGTAAAAAGGGAAAAATCCTATGAATCGTGGAATAATAATTGAGAAACAAGCTAACGTTAAGGATTGGAGATTTGGTGGTGTTACCGGTATATCATCAGATGTTCTAAATCCTGACGGAGATTGGACGGAGTTCTTACCGAACTTAGAGACCCAACGAAGTCCTAGCTTTGACACAATGAGTTGCGTTAGTTTCTCTGCTCTTAATTGTGTGGAGACCTACATGAAAGCAATGTCAATGTCTATTGATGCTCGCAAATGGTTGAAAGACAATGGGTATATCTCACAGCACGAAGACACGTTGGGAGATTATAACTGTTGTGATAGATGGCTGGCGGTTGATTCAGGGACAACAAAAGAGGGCAACTCAATGAGTAAGGTAGCGGAAGCAATGCGAAAAGGATTGGTGGCTGAACAGGACTTTCCATGGGACAAGAAAGAGATTAGGAAGTGGGGTGATTACATGAGTGTATCGCCATTAAAAAGAAAAGAGTTAGAAAAGAAAGCAAGTGAGTTTAATGAGCGGTTTAAGATAAGCTGGCAATGGGTAATTCCAGAGCTAAGCCATCTTAAGAAAGCATTAAAATATGGGCCAGTGCAAGTGATTGGATACGCATGGCCAAAGCCAGTAAATGGGATTTATCCTATGAGCCACAACAAACCTAATCATGCGTTCATGATTTATAAGGTTGATGAGGACATGGGGCATTACGAGATTTATGACCATTACGAGAAAGACAAGAAGAAGTTAGCATTGGATTATAAGTTCGTAGCAGCAATGCAATTCCATGTAGAACAAATAAATTCAAACAATATGCCAAAGTTATCTATTCCAGATAACACGCTAGTACAGCAGGTCGGTCCAGGTGGATCGGGTGAGTTCGGGATGATATTAGATGACAAGATTATGGTTGGAGATACAGCATTGTTGTTAGCAACATTCCATATGTGCAACAACGGAGATACGGTTGGTAAGACGTTACCATTAACAAAGGAGGTATGGGACACATTCCAAAAAATAGACACGAGCCGGAACTTAGTGAGCTGAAAAGGATGGTGGAGAACCTAGATTATTCGTTTATAAATAAACAGAAATACATTTTATTATGTCAGATCAAAAACCAACTCAAAGAACCAAGTGCGAGATTTACAGTAGGGTCGTTGGGTATTTATCTCCAACGAATCGCTGGAATCCTGGCAAGGCGAAAGAGTTTGAAGATCGCAAGACTTATAAAACCAAATAAAAATATGAAACTACTACAATTGTTAGATGGAAAAAAGAGTTACGTTGCTGCTGTATTGATGGCAGTATTCGGAGTTGTAAAAGCGTTCGGTGTTGAGCTAACACCAGAACAAGACTTGGCAATCCTAACCTTGATTGGTGCATTGTTAAGTGTTGGAATGGCACACAAATTAGAGAAGATTAAATAAACATATATGGTAATTGGAAGTGCTTCGTCAACTGTTCCTAGCACGCTATTGGGTCTAACCCGATTCTTAACAGACTCACAAGAGAATGTTGCTGCGTTTAGTGATACAGACATATTGGCGATTATAAATAACAAGTATCGTGATGTTCAGACAACCATTTTGTCTAACATTATGAATGAGTGGCGAGAGAACACAGAAGATGGAACTGGGTCAGGTTCTATCAATTTGGTTGCAGGGACACAGAGCTATTCATTAGCTACTGATATAATGACCGTTGATCGATTAGAGATTAACTACACAGGAGATTCAAACAATTACGTTAAGGTTGATATTGTTAAGATGCCATCTATTGAGGATGAGGCAATCTCAAACACAACTGATAACAAAGCTATTAAAGGGTCTAAGTCTCATCCTATTGCGTGGATTCGTGATGGTTCTGTTTATTTAGATCCAGTACCTGATACAGCTGTTACTGACGGTCTTAAAGTATGGAGTACAACTTTAGTTACTGATTTGGTGGTTGGGACAGGTGCTACAAGCACACCAGTCTTCAATGCGGCGTTTCATGAAGTATTAAGCTACTTAGCTGCAACAGAGTGGTTAAACGCTAAGGATCAAGACCAGAAGGCTTCAGTGACGTTTCAGAAGGCAGAGTTGATTAAGCAAAAGATGTTATTCTTTTATTCAACTAGAACTGCTGATGACGTAGCAAAAATTAAACCAAAGAGAAGGGACATGTCTTAATATGTGGAACATAGTTATAAATTCACCGCTTGCAGGATTTGTTCCAGGATATTTCATGGATGCTTATCCGACTATTGGTAACAGAAACATGGCTGGTAAAATGCAGAATATGGATATTAGTAATCCAGTAGGAATGACACAAGGTCCGGGTTTAGCAGACTTAACCAATGGAACGCAAGCAGGAGTGGTCACAACGCTTATTAAGCATGTATTAAACACTCCAACAGCAGACAGTGTAACGTGGGGAATTGGTGGTAACCAGTTATACAAGATCACACCGACCACAGTTACAAGTGATGGTAATTATCCTCATACAATTGATAAGGGTGCGGTTACGGATGAGTTGGGTGAAAGTACGATTAGTGTGGGAGATTATTTATATTATTTTTACAATCATTCAGGGAGTGCAGGAGATATCGGAAGACTTACTATCTCTACCAACACGTTTGATGATGATTGGGGTTCAACTGTTCCGGCTAGTGGTGCAGGTACGATTGAGGACGCTCCACATCCGTCAGTATTAGCTCCGAATGGAATTATCTATTTTGGGAATGGAAGATATATTGGGTCTTATGATCCAGTGGCAGATGAGTTGGATGTATCAGCGTTTGACTTTAAAGAGAATGCAGAAGTAGTAGACATTGATTATGATAATGGTGCTATTGTAGCGGCAGTTAACTATCCAAACTTGGGTGGTGCGAACACAAATATTGGAGCAGTGTATTATTGGGATACAGTTAGTATTTTCTACAATGATCAACCGAGCCCTAGAATTAAGGGTACTATTGGCGCAATGTATATTAAAGATGGCGTTACTTTTGTTTGGTACAAAAAGGCCAATGCGCAGGGGTATTCGTTTGGTCAGGTATATGGAAACAGAATCCAATTGATTAGAAATTATGCAGGTGGAATTCCAAACTTCGGTCAGGTGACTGAGGACAGTGGGTTTATTGAATGGGTTAGTGGAGGTCTTATTTATCGATGGGGAGCAGAAGACGAGAGTCTAGGGGCTGTTATGAGCCAGTACTGTGATGGTGGACATGCAACAGTGGGAGCTATTGCAGTTCCGTTTGATGAATTATTGATTGCTTCTAATGTAACCACGAGTTTTAGACTGGCAAAGACTAGCGGATATGACGTTAACTGTTATTGGTACACACCAATGTTTGATGTATCTGTATCTATTGTAGATAAGATTGTAGTGCATTATGAACCGACAGCAACAGGAGCAAGAGTTGATTTAGCAATGAAATATAATAGGGGGAATAGTAGTTTGGCAGTTGGAACGATTAGTCACACAAACGATAGTGGTCAGATTGTTAAAGTATTTAAACCAAAACAAAGGGTTGAGGATTTTCGGTTAGAGTTTGATTGGACTAATGGAAGTGCAACTAATGATTTGGTTATTAGAAAAGTAGAAGTTTTTGGACATAAATTAGAGAGACAATAATATGAGTATTATAAATCCAGAAGGAAAAGATTTGTTCAAGGATGACTTGGGCGTTTTGACGTATAATGAAACCGTAATGGATGAGATTCTTGGATCTGATATTCAGAAGGGGCAGAAGTTAGAGACGGGAACGATTGGTAACTGGAAGATTACAGCAGACAGACTTATTGCGCAGAACGGATTGGTTGGAATGGACTCCCGGATTACAAGTGGAACAGACTGGCGGTTCTGGGCTGGGAACGTTGTTCCTGGATCAGCACCGTTTAGGGTTGATGAGGATGGTAACTTGTATGCTGATTCAGCAGTCATTGGTGGGTCTATTATTGGAGCAAGCATCCATATTCCAGACGAAGACACGACTGCTAATAGTTTTCACGTTGAGAGTGATGGTGACGCTTGGTGGGGGTGTACACAGAGTGATTGGACTGCTGATGAGGGTAACGCAATTGCATACGTTAAGTCTGATGGTGAGGCCAAGTTCAAGGATTTAACTGCACGTAAGGTTACTGGATACCGAGACGTGGATATTAAAGGTAATCTTCAACCAACGGAGATTTTAGAGGCTGGTGAGAACATGAGCGCTGGTGATGCTTATTGTATTTTGGGGCAGGAAGAATATGAGGCGACTCCAACTGACGATGCGTATATCAAAGAAAATGACCCAAACTCTAACTTTGGAACAGCTGTTGAGCTTTATATAGATAGTTTTTGGGCTGGGCAAGAGAAACAATCTCTGGTTAAGTTTGATTTGAGTTCTCTTCCAACTGTTGCAGAAAAGGCTTTTATTAGATTTAAAAGCCTGGGAGCACCTGGATTTTATACAGATGTACACAGAGTTACTTCCTCTTGGTCTGAGGGGTCAGTTACATGGAACACTCAGCCAACTTATAATGGTACTCCGGAGATTGATAAGGCTTGGTTTAGTTCTTCTGGATATATTTATATTGATATTACGGTTTTGTATAACCAGTGGCAAGCAGGAACTTACGATAATTACGGAATAATCTTAATTGAAGACGGAACAGCTGGGGCTGGAGTTGGTGTTTATTCAAGTGAAGAGGCAACAACTGCTTATCGTCCGACACTACTTGTGTTGGGGGTTAATTCTAATGCAGGTAAAGCATATAAAGCTGATGCGGATGATTACTCAAAAGCTATCAATTTCCGGGGTTTTGTTACAGAGGATGTAACTTCTGGGAACGACTTCCAGGGACAGATTGGTGGTGTTTATGATGGGATGACCGATTTGATTCCTGGATATAAGTATTATTTAACAGATACCGCTGGTGATGTTGATATTACTCCTGGGACTTTTCAAAAAGAATGTGGAATTGCTACGAGTGCTACTGATATTGCTATTCAAAAAGAAGACACAATTACTGCTATGGGAGTTGAGGATTCTGTATCCTTAGGTGAGAACGCTCCTAGATATTTTGTGTGTGGATTCAGACCTAGAATGATTGTTTTTGAGTTTGACTTTGGTGGAACGCAGACTTGTCCAAAAGACATTCCTGCATACCCAGGAGCAGATTACTTTTTGCAGACAGCTACTTGGATTAGTGGCGACCACATTGGAATTCAACAGGACACAATCACTACACAAATTGAGGAAGAAACGGATTATTTGTTTCATTATGTTGCTGCTGGTGGTGCAAGTTATGGAATTAAAATTGCTGCTACGCTAGATACAGGATTTATCCTTGAATTTGTAGCAATTGGTGGCACGACTCTTAACACTAGTATAAGTTTTAATTGGTACGCCTATAAATAATATGTTAATTTGTTACAAAAAATCTAACGGTGAAATTCTTTGGAAGAGTGGTGTTCGCAAGGCACAATTTATTCCAAACATTGAGTGGAACTGGAATATTCTTCCAGCATTAAAAGAGCCACTGAATAGGGATGAAGTTGAGTTTATGATAGTTAAGGGAGAAGAACGAGGAAAGCTGCATTCAGGTAGATATACAGCAAAGGTTGGCAAGTCTAAGAAGTTGGTGGATTGGAAAGAAACACAGGAGTATAAAGACAAGAAGGAGAAGGCAGAACAAGAAAAGAATAGGAAAGATGCGTTACGCCAAAAGGCAAAAGATAAAAATTTATCAGTCGATGAGATACAAGAAATAATTAGTGAATTATTATAAAAATATGGCAACAAAACTTGTTTATCTTGGTCCTAAGGGGCAGAAGATAACAGCAACTGCGGGAACTGCACAAGAATATGCGCTTAAACAAGCAGGATATACTTTACAAGCACAGCCGCAAGCACCAGCACAACAGCCAGTGCAACCTGTTCAGCAGGTTCAAAAACCTGTTCAGCAACCAGTGCAACAGGCTCAACAGCCAGTGCAACAATACAAACCGATAGATCCAAATCCAACATCAAGTAAACCTTTTGAGGATCTTCCTAAAGGTGCGTTGGTAAAGTTTTCTGATTCTCCTGATGTGTTTTTAACAGATCAGTCTGGCGGAAAACCAACGCTAAGAAAGCTAACAAGTCAGCAAGCAATTGCTGCTACTCCGTTAGGATTCGGAAGCGTGGTTACGCTAGATTCTAAATATAAGAACACAAATGTTTGGATTCCGCCAAAGGGAAAGAACAGTCCCGGATATTGGAAACAAACTCCTATTCAAATGGGAGCATCTATTGGCGGAAACTTACCGTTTGATCCAAGAGATCCAAGCACATTCGCCAGTCAGTATGGAACACAGTCTGCCTCGCAGCAACAGGCTACTCAACAAGCGCAGAATGGCTTGGTATATGTAAAGGATGAGAAGACTGGGCTTACATTACAGATGAACAGACAAGCAGCTGACAAAAAGATTGCACAAGGTTGGAAAGAGGTTATTACAACTCCGGGTGATTTTGGACCGAGAGCTAATTCATTAGTGAATGTTGGCGAGGGTGAAGTTCCAGAAGGAATGCAAGAAGGTGATTTAGCTCGCACTACTTCCGAGAGAGTGTATCGTAGAGATTTAGCTAAAGAACAAAAGATGATTGGTGAGTGGATTAAAAAGAACGGAACTCCAAAGAGTGATTTAGACTGGCGGAAGTTTCATGATTACGTTTATGATGGTGCTAGTCTAGGCGGTTCTTTTGAGAAACCAGCAGGAACAGATGCTACTGATTTTGATATGGAAAGTCCATCAAAGGTTATTGAATCAATGCCTACTGGAAACAAAGTGTTAGATGAGTTCCAGAGTTTTGCTGATAGTTATTTAACTGGAGTAGATGTTTATTTGAATAAGATAGCACAACAACGTCAGGCGTTAGCTGCTAAGGAATTAGAGACTGCTAAGGGAGACGTTACAGACGCAAAGACAGGATTAAGCACAGCAGCAAGCTTTGATCCACAAGCAGAGTTTAAAGCTCAACTAGAAGAATATAAATTTCAAGAGAACTGGGATAATTTATCTCAGGTTATGATTGATATTGCTAAGGTTCGTGAAAGCATGAATCTAGGCATTGCTCAGGAGGGTGAACGTAGTGGCCCAATGAGTTTGGGTACAAGACGACAGAGATCTATTGAGGAGCGTGGTATTGCACAGATTGGAGCTTTAACAGCTATTGCAGAGGTATATCAAGGAAACATGAATATCGCTCGTGATGTTGCTATACAGTCAACTGAATACTTGGCTGATTACTGGAACAAACAATACAAGACCTATGAGACACTGTTAGACCTTGCTAAAAAGGATGTGATTAGTTTGAAAGCCGAAGAAGAACAATACTTAAACTTGCAGATGGAATTAGTTAAAGCTAAGGAAGAGAAGTTGGAAGAGAATAAAGAACAGTTATCTAATTTGTTCTTGAACAACCCACAAGCAGCAGAAAAGAGTGGAGTTTCATATCTAGATAGTTACGAAGAAGCGTTACAAAAGATGATGCCTTATATGGCAGAAGAGGCGCAGGGAGGTGATTATCAGTTTGTTGAGACTGAAGACGGAAACTTCATCTTTGATAAAGATACAGGCAGTTATGAAAAGGTTGCTCCGGGATCTTTGAATCCACCGTCAGACGTTGGGTCAAGAGGTGGGCAGTGTGGAACGTGGGCTGTTAGACAATATGATTCAATCGCCAACGGAGAGGGCATGGGAGACTCTTACGAAGCAAAGAAAGCATGGGTTGATAAACATGGAACGGTTGGTGTATCTGGAATTAGGGTTGGTGATTTAGTGGTTACCAATGAGGGATATTCCGCTGACAGACCTTACGGACATGCGTTTATTGTTGGTGCTATCAACAGTGATGGAACAGTAACAGCTTTTGAATCTAATTATAATCTTGATGAAAAGGTTACAAAAAACCGCAAGATAAGTTTAGATAGTCCAAAGATTTATGGATATGTTAGCGGACAACTAAAACCAGAATACGCAAGCGAGACCAAACTTGATGCAGCAGGCGAATTAGAATTGATGAATAACTATCTAAAAGACGAAGGATATAAGGCGTGGCAGAATGGGGAGATTACTTACGAGGCGTTATTTAATGAATTGCAAGCAAACGCCAAGTTTATCAACAATGAATCACAAATCAAACGGATGTTGGAAGATGCAGGAATTACACCGGGAGGTGTTAAGGGTATCTTCGAGCAAATGAAAGAAGACAAAGTTGATAAAAAGGAAGCATGGAAACAGGCAGAAGAAGCAGGGATAATTGATACAGAGGCAGGTCTTAAAGCGTTTAAAGATGTGTATGGTGATTTCTTAGGAAAAAGACCAGGGTTTGAATGGTTTGGTCTAGCAAAATAATCAAATATTTTATGATTAGTTTTAAAGAGTATAAACAAAACCCAACCACTGAGAAAAAAGGATTCGTTTCTTTTTCTGATTACAAGAACAACGTTAAAAAGGTTGAGCCTGTTAAGTCTCTTGCAGAATATAAAGTTGAGAAAAACATTGAATCAGATCCGACATTCTTTGGTAAGGCAAAAGAGGTTATCCTTAATTTCACAAGAGGAATTAAAAGCAGAACAGAGGATGCTGTTAAGCCACAGGTAGAGTGGTATGAGAAGACAAAAGAAGAAAGCAAGATACCTGCAAAGGCTGCGCTTGTTTCTAGTGTGCAAAAGGCTGGGAGCATGGTTAACAATCTTATTGAAAAGAACAAGCAAGGAAAACTAGAATCTTGGAACGCACAAGCAGAGGGTATAAACAAGCTACCCGGATTTAAGGTTGAGACGTATAATAGTTATGAGGAAATGCAGAAAGACAATGCGTTTTTAAAGTTGTTGAATAGTCCAACTGGGAAAGCAATCACAGAAGACGTTAATGCTTTGGTTGGAGACATTGGATTAAAGACAATGGCTAAACTTAAATCTATTGGAGACTTAACTTATGCAGAGGCTAAGGAAGAGTTAGAAGCAAGAAAAGTCTCACCAGACATTGGGAATATTGAAAGGTTTGCATGGGGAGCGCAAGACGTTTTACCAGAGGTTTTAATTGGAGTTTTAGCCTCGCTTGGGGCTACCGCTATCTCACAGAATCCTAATGTGGGGTTGGCTGTTGGTTCGTCTTACTGGACAGCATTATCAGCAGAAGAACAACGTCAGAAGAAGGGAGAGGTGTATTCAACGACTGCGTTAGGAATTGATGTTGCGTTAGATAGTATGATTGGTGTTGGGTGGGGAAAACTATTTAAGGCAGGTAAAGGTGCGATTACGAGAGCGTTATCTTCAGCAGGAATTGAAGCCGGAACAGAGGTTACTCAGTCAGTTTTAAAGTTGGCAGACCAATACTATTTAGCAGAGACAGACGAAGAAAGAGCGCAAGTTATTGAAGATGCAAAGAAGTATTTATTAGAGGGGGAGATTTTAATGGAGATTGCTTTGGCAGGATTTGCTGGGGCTGGAACGTCTGCTGCTATTGATGTTGGAGTTCCACAAGGGATGAAAGAAGACATGTCAGCTATTGGTGATATTAAAATTCCTAAGCCTGGGTTTTCAATTGAAGATGTTAGCGATGGTTTAAAAGAGGAAGCAAAGAAGTATAAGAGTGCAGAGGAGTTTGTGGGCGTTGATAGTTATGGAGTGGCCAAAAGTTTAGTAATAAAACAAAAGGCTGATGATCTGGTAAACGATTTAATAGATGAGGCTGGTAAGGGGACAATAAGGCTTTATCACGGAACAGATAGCATAACAGCAAAACAAATTAGAGACGCTGGCTATTTTCAGTCTAGTAAAGATTATCCATCCTTTTTCACAACAAGCAAAAGGGAGGCTCTAGAATACGCAAACAATAAAACGAAATACAGAGGAAAGGGGATTCCAGAGGTACTAGAAATTGAAGCACCTAAATACACTGTCACAAAGAATCCAGGAACTGGTGAATATGAGACACATACAGGGGTAAAGTTATATTTTAAAGGACGAGATGCTTTTGTGAATGATATAGAATTGTTACAAGCATTTGAAAAGTTGCCAACCAAATCCCAACTAGAACAAATCTGGAAAAAAGCTAATAAGGCAAAACCAGTTACAGACTTAGCTACAGAAGCAAAGAAGTATAAGAGTGCTGAGGATTTTGTTAAGGCACAACCCAAATTAAAGCACGGCACAAACTTCGCTGAACAGATAGAAAGGGAGGGCTTTAAGGTAAGAAAAACAAAAGATATAAACGGCGCGTTGCTGGGGGAGGGCATATATTTAGACAAAACGGGGGGTGATGGTGCAAAAATATTTGGTAGGGATATAATAGATGTTTCATTAAGTCCCAATCTTAATATTAAAAAGATAGACAACATACAAGAGCTATATATCGAAAAAACAAACTTTGGAGAACCATCTCTAATCAAGAAGGTGCTACAAGAACAAGGCTTCGATGGCGTAGAAGCTAAAAATCAAATCGTTATCTTTGATGCCTCTAATGTCAAAACCAAATCCCAACTAGAACAAATCTGGAAAGATGCACAAGAACCAGTTGCTCCAAAAGAAAAGAAAACCGAAAAAGTTTCAATTGAAAAGTCAGACAAAAAACCTGTATTTAAGGAGGAGTTATATAAACAAAATCGAGAGTTTAAAGCAAGCGTTACCGAGGTGGCTAAGCAGGACTTTAAGATTATCAAGAACGACATAAAAAAAGGGCTAGATAAGTATCTTGGAGCGGTATCCACTCGCCTAAAGAACATCAACCCAGAGCTAAAGAAGGCTTTAAGAGCGTTTGAGTTTAAGGTGCGCAAGGGCGTATTAGAAGACACAAAAAAGATTAAGGGTTTCTTGGACGCTACAACTAAGTTTAGTAAAGACGACTTTGCAGATTTTGATTTAGCCAGGAAGAATGGAGATTCTAAGAAGTTACAGGAGATCATTAAGAAGTACAAGATAGGAAAAGAATACAGCGCAGTTCGCAAGGTACTAGACGACATTTACAAAAGGTCAGAAGAGGTTGGATATGATATTGGGTATAAAAAGCATTATCACCCAAGAATAATTAAAGACAAGAAGGGCTTTTTAGAACACTTTCAAAGAGGGGACAATTGGCCTATCATTGATCAGGCGATTAAGGCAAAAGAAAACGCACTTCAACGATACTTAGAGCCGGAAGAAAAGGTGCAACTTATTAACACCTTAATTAGAGGGTATCAACAGAATCAAATATCTTTGTCTGAGACTGGGAACATGAAGACTCGAGTTATTGATTTTGTCGGGGCTGAGTTAAACCAATACTACATGGATAGCAATGCGGCCTTGGTGCGATACATTGATCAGGCAAACGATGCAATCGAGTCTCGCAAATTTTTTGGAAAGGGACGGTTTGATGACGGAACGCTTATTGACGATAACATTGGTTCTTATGTATTAAGATTATTAGAAGGGGGGAAAATCACACCGGAACAAGAGGTTGAGCTAACAGACATATTAAAGGCGCGGTTTAAGCCAGTAGGAACTCGTGGTTTTGTGAGTCTATATAAAAACCTTTCTTACGTTGATACCATGGGATCTCCCACATCTGCATTGACACAGATTGGTGATTTAGCATGGGCTTTATATAAGTCTGGAGTTAAAAATACAGCTAAAAGCGTATATAAGGCAGTAAAAGGTGAGTCGGTTATTACCCGTGAGGATATTGGAATTGATAATATTGCAGCAGAGTTTGAAGAGCCAACGAAGGCAGCCCGTGCTGTTAAAGAGGTTTTTAGACTAACTGGGTTAGAGAAGATGGATGCAATCGGAAAAGAAACCCTGATTAACTCTGTTATTACCAAGTACCAACAGTGGGCTAAAGACGGAGACGCAAGGTTGCAGGACGCCTTAACACCCGTCTTTGGTGAAGACACAGCAGAGGTTGTAGCTGACTTAAAGTCTGGAGACATTACAGAGAACGTTAAGTTATTGGCGTTCAACGAATTGGCTGACATGCAACCAATCTTATTATCAGAAATGCCAGAACAATACTTGAAAGGTGGCAACGGAAGAATCTTCTACATGTTAAAGACCTTTACGTTAAAACAGTTTGATATTTACAGGAACGAGATTTTTCAAAAGATTGCCAATCCTAGCACAAGAAGTGAGGGTCTCCGGAATCTTATAAAATTGCTATTCTTCTTTGTGCTAATGAATGCAACTGCTGATGAATTGAAAGACTTACTGTTGAATAGAAAGACCTCTTTAAAGGACAGAACGGTGGATAACATTTTAAGAGCAGTAGGATTTTCAAAATATCTGACATGGAAGGCACGAGAAGAGGGGGTGGGGAGTGCTATGGCTCGCCAAATATTACCTCCGTTTAAATTTATTGATAGTGTTTCGAAGGACATTTCTTCTGGGATTGAAAAGGGTTCTGAGACTATTCAAAGCGTTCCAATCGGAGGGAAGTTATACTACTGGTGGTTTGGTAAAGGTTCGACAAAAAAAACAAGCAAGGCAAGTAAAACCAAGTCCACAAAGAAAACGACTAAGCAGTATTTTAAGTGACCTGTGAATAACTCAAACTTGTTGACGAAAAAATAAAATGTTATAGTGGATTTGTTAGGGGGTAGAGATACCCCCAGACTTATCCACTTGACTTTATTTTTAAAGTATGCTACAATGGTAGCAGTAATAAAAAATTATGATTAGCATGCTTCACAATCTAATTAAATGTCCATTCGGACAACCAACTACTCTTGGGATTTCCCAAGCACCTGTGAAGCGGTGGCTAGTCGGTTGGTTGTCCTAGTGGGCTTTTTTAATTTATATGGCAAAAGATTTTATCCCAGAGGGATTTACAATTTGGGCAAGACAGACGCTTAACAGCGAAATCTTTTTCTATAAGCCTGATAAATGGTTTAAGATTTGGTTTTATTTGGTTAACCGAGTGAACTACAAAGACACCAAATTATTTAAGCGAGGCGAGTGCTTAGTGTCCTATAATGACATAATGTCAGCGACAGGTGCGACAAAAAAACAAGTCGAGAGGTGCGTGGCATGGTTGGAAAAGGAGACAATGTTGGGGACGGTTAGGACAACGAGAGGATGCAAGAGATTTGTTGTAAATTACGCCAAATTTCAAGACGTAGAAAATTACAAAAAAGATGGTGAGGGGACAGATGTGGCGATTGAAAGGCGATTGAAAGGAGATTCGGAGGGGGTGCCGATAGTAAAAGAAGGTAAAAAAGAGAAGAAAGAAAAGAAGAGAGAGAGCTTCGCTCCTCCCACTCTAGAAGATGTTTCTGAGTATATAGCAGAAAAGGGGTATAACGTTGATGCTGTAAGGTGGTGGAACTTTTATGACAGTAAGGGGTGGATGGTTGGTAAGAACAAGATGAAAAAGTGGAGGTCGGCTGTGGCTAGTTGGAACACTCCCGAGGTTAATGATATCCGCTCAGACATTGAAAACTGGAAACGTGTCCATGGGTCTGATGTTACGTTCGATAAAGTAAACACTAAATATGGAATAGAAAAAGCCATGGAGCATAAGTCGGATATTTACAAATAAAAATAAATAATATGCCAACGATCTACACTTTGATTCACGAAAAAACAAAAACAGTAAAACAATTTAACAAAAGAGATGATGCTTTATTTAAAAAAATGAATGACGATGGTTACGGCGTTTTCTTCTCTGTCAACGAGTTTGGGGAGAAGAGGACTAAGGATCATTTGGAGAAGATCAGGTATGCTTATTGTGATGTTGATATAGCCAAGAGTGGGGAGGATGTGAGTAGGGAGGAGAAGGAGCGTTTAAAGCAGGGACTAAAGGATGCTATTTACTGGCACTGTGAACCGACAATGATAATTGATACTTCCAACGGACTTCAACCGCTATGGGAGATAAACGATGCGACAACAGATGAAGAGGGCGTTGCCCGATATATCAGATTGTTGAAGGGGATTAGGGCGTGGGCGATTGAACATGGGAGTGCGGGCGACAATGTGTACGATGTATCTCGGGTGATTCGTTTGCCCGGTTACAACCACATGAAGGCTGAGCCATACATGTGCGAGATTATTTACAACTCTGGAAAGAAATATGTGCTATCCGAGCTTGAGCAGATGTTTCCATATAAAGAGGAGGAGAAGAAAGAGAAAGTAGAATCTACGTACGTGGAGGGTGAGAACCCAGTGTTTGATGCAATTAGGCGGTTGGACTTTCAGGAAATTATAATCAGAGCGTTTGCTAGCACAGGTAGACCTGTTAGTTTCGATGAGGATGGTCGGTTGATTGACCCGGTGGGTGGTACGACCGGAACTTTTCAGGGTCGGCATGGTGATCGGAGATATTTGGCCTCATCTTCGCATGAGCCGTACAAGGGCAACGAGATTACTGCGGTAGCAGATATTTTGGGAATTACTTATGGGGATGCTTTTAAGTGGATTTGTAGTGAGTTTAACATCACTGGTAGCGAACGGGCAGAGATTAGTAAATATGAAAAGATAAGTAAGAAACGAGATCCAAGTAAACGGTTTACTTGGGGTACCGAGGGGCTAAACAGGGCGTTCGCAGTTACAGAGCAGGGTGATTTTATCGTCTGCGCTGCACCATCTGGAGCTGGTAAAACCACCTTTACGTTTTTCATGGCGTGTAAGAATGCTGAACAGGGTAATAAGACGTTATACTTATCGTTAGAGGTTGATGAAGACAAGTTCATTGAGGGGTTAGGCAGAAAGAGGGCAGGCATTACGCCAGGGGAAAAATATTATTTTGAGATTTCAGAAAGTAAACAACGGCTTTATGAAGAGCGAATGGAATACATTCGATCAATCAAGAACCTAGAGTTGAGCAGTATCAGAAGACACGGTGGTTCGACAAGGTGGTGTGATTTAGAGGAGATAATTATTGAGTCTAATCCAGACATTGTGTTCATTGATAATTTAGATCTTATATCCGCGAATGACGGAGAGGACGAGATGGAAAGACAAAATAATATTGTTAAGAACATAATGGCGTTCACTTCATTGACTGGAATTGTTGTTGTGCTGGTTCATCATTTCAGAAAGATGGCGCAAGGAACACATAGCCAGGGGCTGGACGACATGCGTGGAAGTGGAAAGATTCGGGACGGAATAGATCGTGGGATTGTGATACGGAGGAACAAGGACGTTGACGCTGTGTATCCAGAAAAGTTTAGAACAACTGTGTCGATGGAGAAGGGGCGAGGTTGGGATGAGTGTGCAAGAAACCTTTATTTCATCAGGGGCGAGTTTGTTGACGAACCGCCAAGCGAGGAAGAGTATTACAATGGAGTGCAAACTAATTTACCAGTTTAATAATTAAATATAAATTTATGGAAAAATATGTAGCAGAGTATTGTCTAAAACAGGGGTGCTTCCACATCGGATTAGAAAAAAAGATGTACGAGTCGCAGGTGGAGTTAATGGAGCGCTTGCTTGAAAGCAGGAGTAAAGAAGACGCAGAGGTGATAGTGGAGAATAACTATTTTCCGTTCTTTATAGGAACGTACGAAGAGGCGCAAGAGGCGATAGACACTATGAGGGAAAAAATGATTGAAGCGGACGCGGAGAAGTTTATCAATCTCTCGTTTTATATCCGGGAGCGAGAAGTGAACGACAAAATAAAAAAGAAAATTTATGAAATGTAAACAATGCGGTAATGAAGCCACAACCATTTTAGAAGAGTTCCGCCACATGGTGCGATGTGGATGGTGTGGTTATCATGGGTATCTAAAAGAGTACAATGCGAAAGTTATCCACAACGAGCCAGTTGTCAGTGTTGACAATGAATAGGGGTCTGCTATAATGGGGGTAGAAAGGAAAAATATTATGGATGAGGAAATTAGATTAACGATTGAGTTGGATGCTGATTTAAAATATCAGTTCCGGCTAGAGTGCATGAAGAACAAGACAACAATGAAGGAGGAGATTATCAGGTTTATTAAGGGGTATCTTAAGTAACTAATTTAAAAAAATGTATGAAAGAATCAATTTGGAGCTTGGGTCAAAAGATTGGCCAACAAGGTAGGGAGTTAAAAAGGTCGGTTGAGGAGTATGAGGGTCGAAGTTTAGAAGATGAATACACTGAGCTTGTTCAAGAGCAAGAGCAGAGATGGGGAGAAAAAGTATGTCGTTAGAACACTGTGATAATTGTGGAAAGACCATTGACACTGATGTTGATGCGGAACACTTTCCTTGCGAAGAAAAATAAAAACAAAAATATGATTAAAGGATGGATCAAACTAAACCCAAAGAAAGTTAAAAAGTTAAGAAAATTATTTAAGAAAAAATGATATGAAAATAATTAAACGTATTCCCTTAGAGGCGTACGCATACGAGGAGATTCACTTTGACAGTTTGGAAGAATACGAGAAGATGTATCCCAAGTATGTGTTGGCTTGTAAAAAATTAAGAGCCGAGATTAAGTCTCAGGCAGAAAAACAACCATTTTAAATCTATGAGTTTATTCAAAAAGTTAAGTGAGTTAGAAACATTAACAGTAAAAAACGTAACTGGGTATGAGTGGAAAGCGTGGGATGATGCTAATAAGAAAATGCACTCATGGCAACAATACCCAAAAGATTGTCCGGCAGGATTAAAACCGGGTAAGCGTTGGACACTAGATTGCCAAGAGGGTGTGGTAGAAGTAAGCAGTCATCAGTTTGGAAACATGCTAGAAGCGTGTAACTATCAGGGCGTATCAGACCCACGAGGAAAGAAGTTCAATGTAAAGAACAATGGTCAGACAGGAAAAGAAATCAGATACTTTATTAACTTGGCTTATCAAACACAGGAAGATGTAAAACAAGCAGTGGAAGTAAATCCACAAGTAGATGATACAAATATACCGTTTTAAGGCGATTTATACGCTTAAAGGTAGCTAGACCCTACTTTTGTATATAAAACGATTATAGGGGCATTGTAGGGCGTTACAGAGCGTTTTAATGAAGGGGTACTTAAACTTTATGAGAAGTATAAAAACAATTCTAAGTGAGATGAAGCAGGCGGTAGAGGACAAGTCTATCGTCAGTCCGGTGCAATGGTTAGATTGGGGGTTAGAATTAAACATCTTGTGGCAGGATTTGAAGTCGGAGATGA
>Ga0196905_1000417_pt1 | contig 17350 bp, 31 predicted proteins | sample CB_VirMetaG_3_FD_169098 | JGI IMG/M metagenome (GOLD analysis project Ga0196905, IMG submission 169098) | Freshwater to marine saline gradient viral communities from Chesapeake Bay - CB_1508_1S Viral MetaG (v3) (version 3) | ecosystem: Environmental > Aquatic > Marine > Coastal | place: USA... | reverse complement strand
CAGGATCCTGTTGTTGACTTTGTCAATGAGCTTCGTAAGACTTCCGATCGTGACAATTGGTCATTGTCTGGAAAGCTTGCACCTAAGATGCGTGTATTCGCACCTGTAGTAGTTCGTGGTGAAGAAGATAAAGGAGTACGTTTGTGGGGCTTTGGTAAGCAGGTTTATAACACCTTGCTTCAATTAGCCGCTGACGAGGATGTCGGTGATTTTACCGACGTAATGAACGGCTTTGATATCGTTGTTGAGATGACACAGGGTAATCCTTACCCTCAGACTGCAGTTCGTATCAAGCCTAAGCAATCTACTTTGAGTGATAATAACGCTCATGTAGATACTTGGTTGAAGAATCAACCAGATCCTTTGAAATGCTTCACTAAGTACGACTTTAACTTCGTTAAGAAGCAATTAGAGAATTGGCTTTCTGGTAATGAGGATGGTGATGATACGCCTGCACCTGTGCAAGCAGCACCTGCCGCTACTCAAGCCCCTAAGCAGTCTTTTACTTTGGAGAATCAAGCTCCTAAGCAAGACACCGTTAGTCAATTCGACGATTTGTTTAAGAACGACGATCTACCATTCTAAGTATGGCCAAAAGAAAAGGAATATCTGAGAACGCCGAAGCGGCGATCAAGAAGAGTTTTAGCCTGGATAAGTTTAAGAAGACCAAAGGACTATCCAACAGCAGTATTAAGTTTAAAGAACAGCGCTGGATTCCTCTATCTAAAGCTTTTCAGGAGATTACCTCTATCCCGGGCATTCCTGAAGGTCATATCACACTACTACGAGGTCATAGTGACACCGGTAAGACTACCGCCTTGTTAGAGGCAGCGGTTGCAGCCCAAAAGATGGGAATCTTGCCGGTGTTCATTATCACCGAGATGAAATGGTCTTGGGAACACGCTCGTGAAATGGGCCTAGAGTTCAATGAAGTTGTCGATGAAGAGACAGGAGAGATCGTAGACTACGAAGGCTTCTTTATCTACACAGATAGAGGTCAGATGAATACTATCGAAGATGTAGCTGCTTTTATCCTTGATCTTATCGACGATCAAAAGAAAGGTGACTTACCTTACAACATGTGTTTCTTCTGGGATTCTATCGGTTCAGTACCGTGTGACCTATCGGTACGTTCTAACAAGAACAACAACGAATGGAATGCCGGTGCTATGTCCACACAGTTTGGTAATAATGTGAATCAGAAGATTCTTCTTTCTCGTAAGGAAGGCTCTCCGTACACTAATACGTTAGTATGTATCAACAAGGTATGGACTATGAAGCCTGAATCACCAATGGGTATGGCTAAGTTGCAGAACAAAGGCGGTATGTCGATGTGGTACGATGCAACGTTAGTAGTAACGTTCGGTAATATTACTAACCCAGGTACCTCTAAGATCAAAGCGATCAAGAGCGGTATGCAGGTAGAGTTTGCTAAACGTACTAATATCCAGATTGAGAAGAATCACATCAACGGTATTCAGTCACGAGGTCGTATCGTCATGACTCCTCACGGATTCATCTTCGACGACAAGAAGGCAATTGACAAGTATAAGGATGAGCATAAGGACCGCTGGTTGACCCTCTTAGGTTCAGTAGACTTTGATCTCATCGAAGAAGGAAGCATGGAAGAAGATCTACGAGATATTGGAGTAGACTTTGACCTCAACATGGATATGTAATGGGTAAATACGACGCTTTACTAAATAAAGTTCAGCAGTCAGCACCCCGCAAAGTTAACGATCACATTCTGGTTATAGATGCGTTGAATACGTTCTTTCGCAACTTTACCACTACTAACCTTATCAACCCGCAAGGGGTGCATGTAGGTGGTATGATTGGATTTTTAAGGTCTCTTGGGTTTCTTACCCGTACCTTTAATCCAACCAGAATTGTGATTGTCTTTGACGGGCAAGGCTCGACAGCAGCAAGAAAAAATATCAATTCCGATTACAAAGCTAATCGAGATATTAACCGAATTACTAACTGGGACATCTTCGATAATAAAGCAGATGAAAGCGCTTCTATGTCGGATCAGATTGGACGCTTGATTGAGTATCTGCAGATGTTACCTGTTGATATGATCTCAATGCCTAAAGTAGAAGCCGATGATGTTATTGCATACATCGCTAAAGAATTTGGTAAAGATAATCAGAAAGTTACTATTGTATCTTCGGATAAAGACTTCCTTCAGATTGTAAATAATAATGTAGAAGTATACGCTCCTACTAAGAAAAAAGTTTATAACTCAGCCGAAGTAAGAGAGGAACTTGGTATTCTTCCTGAAAACTACTTAGTAATGAAAGCGTTGTTGGGTGATAATTCGGACAACCTCTCTGGAGTAAAGGGCCTCGGACCGAAAGGAATCTTCAAACACTTCCCGGACTTGGTTGACAAGCCTGGTACTGATTTGGAGTATGTTTTTGAGATCTGTGAAGCAGGTGTTGAGAAGACTAAAGTATTTCAAAAGATACTTACAAACTATGACCGAGTGTGGCAAAATTATGATTTAATGAATTTAATGGAGCCGAGGTTGTCTGATACCCAAAAAGTTCTTATATTAGATCTGATGGACGGATGCCCATCGCAATTAAATGTAATGGCATTCCTTCTAATGCTTAAACAAGATAACATCGAGCACGGCATCACCAAGAACACAGAAAGTTGGTTAGAAAATTTTAGATATTTACTTACAGTTAAAAAATAGGTTACATGACGCTTACAAAGCTATCACAGTACGGAAAACCTTTTCAAATTAAGGTGTTAGGTTCACTTCTAACAGATAAGAGCTTCCTACTGACAGTCCGTGATACACTCCAGGAAGATTACTTCGACGCTGATTCGCATAAATGGATTCTAAAGGAGATTATTAAATACTTTGATAAGTACCACACTACCGTTACGATGGACGTTCTTAAGATCGAACTTGTAAAGATTGAAAACGAAGTCCTTAAGACAGCTATTAAAGAAGAACTACGTAACTCTTACCAAGCATCCCAGGAGGATTTAGCTTACGTACAGGAAGAGTTTACTACCTTCTGTAAGAATCAGAAGCTTAAGCAAGCCTTAATGGACTCTGCTGATCTACTTAATCAAGGAGATTACGACGCTATTCGAGGTATGATTGAATCAGCTTTAAAGGCCGGTATGGATAAGAATATCGGTCACGAGTACCTTAAGGATATTGAAAGTCGCTATCGAGAGAACTACCGTCCTACTATCCCTACACCCTGGCGAGTGCTCAACGAAGGCTTTCAAGGAGGCTTTGGACCTGGAGACTTAGGTATTGTATTCGGTAATCCCGGAGGAGGTAAATCATGGATGATGGTTGCTTTAGCAGCTCATGCAGTACAGCAAGGCTTTAACGTCATCTATTATACTCTTGAATTAGGAGAGGATTATGTAGGTAAACGCTTTGACTGTTACTTTACAGGCTACTCTATTGACGAAGTTAATAAGCATCGTAGTAAGGTAGAGGAGATTGTAACTAAGCTACCCGGTAAACTAATTGTAAAGGAGTACCCTCCCAAAGCAGCTACTGTAACAACCATCAAATCGCATATTCAAAAGTGTGAGGATATGGAATTTAAAGCTGACTTAGTAATTATTGACTATGTTGACTACCTACGAGCTCCTTCTAAGAAGTACGCCGAGCGTAAAGATGAAATCGATGATGTATTTGTTGCTGTAAAAGGGTTGGCTAAAGAGCTGAAAATTCCTATCTTAACACCATCGCAGGTTAACCGAATGGGAGCTAAAGATGCAGTTATTGAAGGCGACAAAGCAGCCGGTTCTTATGACAAATTGATGGTAGCAGACGTAGCAATCTCTCTATCACGTCAGAAGGAAGACAAAGTCAACGGTACTGGACGTGTTCACATCATGAAGAATCGTTACGGTATGGACGGTATGACCTATAATGCTAAAGTAGATACTAATAACGGACACATAGACATCTCAGAAGACATTATGAGAGAAGAACTAGCACCGGTACAGCCTACTAATGTAGCAGGAGTTGATACTCATGATCGTGCACTTTTAGCTAAAAAATTCTTTGAATTACAACAGGGAAACTAATAGCGGCCGTATTTATAAAACACGGCCCGAGAGTACAAAACTCAAGGGCTGTTTTTGTCTAACATATTAAGGATTATATAAAGATATGGATATATTACAAGAGAGAGTGGTATACAAGCCATTTGAATATCCCAAAGCGCATGAGTATTGGTTAAAGCAGCAACAAGCACACTGGTTACACACCGAAGTGCCGATGGCAAACGACATCACAGACTGGAAATCAAACTTAAAGGATCACGAAAAGAACGTTGTAGGGGGTATTCTAAAAGGCTTCGCTCAAACAGAAACAGTGGTAAACGACTACTGGACTGGTCTTGTAACAAAATGGTTCCGTAAACCAGAAGTTATTATGATGGCTACCACATTTGGTGCTTTCGAAACTATTCACGCCGAGGCGTATTCGTTATTGAATGAGCAGTTAGGTTTGGATAACTTCGCAGAGTTTATGGAAGATGAGTCTACTCACGCTAAGATTGAAGCTCTTATGAATGTAAGAGACGGTCACAACGGAGAGATTGATTATCACGAAGTTGCTCGTAGCCTTGCGATCTTCTCCGCCTTTACAGAAGGTGTTAACCTATTCAGTTCCTTTGCTGTCCTCCTTTCCTTTAAAATGAGAAACATGCTTAAGGGCGTAGGTCAGATCGTAGAATGGTCTGTAAGAGATGAATCTCTACACTCAGAGGCTGGTTGTTGGTTATTTAAGCAGTTAATGAAAGAGCATCCAGAGCTTAAGACCGATAAGCTTATTGCCGATATTGAAGAGGCAGCTAAGATGGCTTTGAAGTTAGAGTTCGATTTTATCGATAAGGTATTTGAGATGGGTGATCTAGAAAACTTAGGCAAGGAAGAGCTTAAGAATTTTATCAAGCACCGTGTTAATACTAAGATGGGTGACCTGGGTCTTAAGCCTTTGATCCCTTCCTCAGAGATCGACAAGGGTGCAATCAAGACTATGAAGTGGTTTGATATGGTTATTGCAGGTAAGCAGCATACTGACTTCTTCGCAAACAGAGTAACTAACTATTCGAAAGGACATATGGAGTGGGATTCCGCTTCAATTTTCTAATCGTATGAAAAAACTACTAAAGAGGCTGATACAAGCGTTTTTTGAATTTATACAGTACCACTAAACAATGAACAATAGCGTATACGTAGATACCTCCTTATGGGAGGCAGGAAAGGATTTTCCTGAATGGATGAACGAATTATCCTTAGCAACTATCTCTAAAGGGTACCTTCTCCCAGGAGAAACACCTAAAAAAGCTTACCAGCGAGTGTCAAACGCTGTAGCTAACAGGCTTAAAAGACCGGATCTTGCTCCTAAGTTCTATAAATATATGTGGAAGGGCTGGTTAAACTTAGCTTCTCCTGTACTATCTAACACAGGTACTGATAGAGGTTTACCTATCTCATGCTTTGGCATCGATACACCTGATAGCATTAGAGGAATAGGTCTGACAAATGCAGAGCTAATGAGACTCTCCTCATTAGGTGGTGGTGTAGGTATTGGCTTATCTCGTGTTAGAGAAAGAGGAACACCTATCACCGGTAACGGATACTCAGAAGGCGTAGTGCCGTGGGCTAAGATCTACGATTCAACTATTATTGCAACCAATCAGGGTGCTGTACGACGTGGAGCAGCCTCTGTTAACTTAGATATCAATCATGGAGACATCAAAGAATTCCTCCAAATCAGACGTCCAAAAGGAGACCCAAATAGACAATGTCTCAACCTACACCAATGCGTTGTGGTGGATGATGAGTTCATGCGCAAGCTTGAACGACGAGATCAAGAAGCGGTCGAACTCTGGGTTGAGATCCTCAAGTCAAGAGTAGAGACTGGAGAGCCTTACATCATGTTTAAGGATAACGTTAACAACGACAATCCTACAGCATACGTTAAGAACAACTTAGACGTCAGTATGACTAACATCTGTACTGAGATTACTTTGCACACAGACGAAGAACATTCATTTATCTGCTGCCTATCATCAGTTAACTTAGCGAAGTATGATGAATGGAAAGATTCAGACTTGATTGAGACTGCGATCTATTTCTTGGACGGTGTTATGGAGGAGTTCCTCTACAAGACTGACGGTAAAGATTCATTGATCCGCTCACATCGCTCGGCTAAGAAAGGCCGTGCAATCGGTTTAGGAGTTTTAGGCTGGCATACTTTCCTACAATCAAAAGGTCTTCCGTTTATTTCTATTGCTTCTACAGGTTGGACCAATAAAATTTTCTCACAAATCAGAACACAAGCAGAAGCAGCATCTAGAAAATTAGCTGAAGAATATGGAGAACCAGAATGGTGTAAAGGCACGGGAATGCGCAACACGCATTTGCTCGCGATTGCCCCGACTGTTAGTAACAGTTCTATTTCCGGAGGTGTATCTGCTGGCATTGAGCCGCTACCTGCTAACATTTATACGTTCAACAGCGGTAAGGGTACGTTCATTCGTAAGAACCCGGTGCTCGAACAATACCTAGAAGATAAAGGTCACAACACCGATGAGGTATGGGACATCATTATGAAGGATAGAGGTTCGGTTATCAACGTACCAGAAGATGTAATGCCTGCTTCAGACAAAGAGATCTTCTATACGTTTACTGAAATCAATCAACTAGGACTAGTAGAGCAAGCTGCCGTACGTCAGAAGTACATCGACCAGACTCAGTCATTGAACCTGGCTTTCGATCCTACCGACTCACCTAAGTTTATTAACCTAGTACACCAAACAGCTTGGAAGTTAGGTATCAAGACTCTCTACTATCTACGCACTGATTCAGTTATTAACGGCGATATTGGCTCAAGAACTAGTGAGGATTGTTTATCTTGTGACGGATAAGCTATTTATATTAAATCTTTGTACATGAAATTGACAGACATCATACTAGCAGAAGAAGTTACCCCAGCCGAAATAGGTATACTCACCGGAGAGATTGTAAAACTTCTTCAAGACGGTAAAGAAGTTATGATGCCAACCGGTCATATCTTAACCCTACAGGGGGTAATAAATGTGGCGGTAAGAAACATGTTAGATAGCTATGTCCAAAAAATGGGCAGTAAATTAGCAAGTGTTAAAGGAATTGAAGCTGGCCTAGGAGGTAAATCTACAGTCGTCTTTAATTATTCAGAAGAAGGAGAAAAAGCTGCTAAAGATCAAGAAGCAGGAATGAAGCAGTATATAGATCAGGAACGCCAAGCTGGCCGATCAATAGATTAACACAGCACATCCCATGCAAAAAGATAAACTACTCGAAAGATTTTTAAAACAAGGTACAGTAACTACCTCTATTAGCAATGCACCTGCTACTCCTAAGCATGCCGCTATTGATCAGAGTATCTTTCAGCCAAAAAAATTAGTAGGTTATAATAGAAATACTGCTATTGGGAGCTCTCTTAATATTGCTTCGATAGACTATTTTCCTATACAGACTTTCCCAGGCTCTACAGTTACCTTATTGCAGAATTACTTAACAGCTGAGGATGGCGCTTACTTGTTAACTGAAGACAACTACAATTTAGAGATAGAATAATGGCAACAAAAAAAATTACAGATTTAACAGCAGTAAACCTTATAAGCGGTTCCGCAGTTATTCCTATTGTTCAAGATGGAACAACAGTAAAAATTACCTTTGCTAATCTTACAGGAAGCATCTCCGGCTTAGGAGGTGTACCAGCAACTGCGTCTTATGCATTAACCGCAGCCACTGCCTCTTACGCTATTTCTGCTTCATATGAAATTTCTTACGAAGTTTCCTCTTCTTACTCAGAAACAGCCACATCTGCTTCACACGCTTTGCAAGCCGACAACGCTTTAACAGCTACATCTGCTTCTCATGCTCTACAAGCTGATAATGCCCTAACTGCCAGCCTCGCCACAACAGCAGTATCTGCTTCTTATGCTTTTGGTATTAGAGTAGATGGGCTTAATAATTTATCAAGTACTAGTAATGTAAAGGTATTAGGAATCACAGGAGTAAATGTACAGCAAATAGATGCAGAGACTGCAATAGCAACTATTGTTTCGTCTTCCTATGCTACTACAGCTTCACTCGCAAGATACGCTAATATAGCACTCACTGGAAGCGGCACATTCTCAGGATCATTCTCAGGATCATTTTATGCAGCTGATGATACATTAGGACAATCCAACTTAGGAGGCGGTGCACTTTCCTTCAAATCAGTAGTTGATGCCGCCGGCTACGAAGTTGGTGTCTCTATGGCAAACGCAGCCGGTAATAAATTCGGCTCTTTATACTTACAGCCGTATGACGGCCATACTGTTCTTCATTCGTTAAGTGGTCCAGTTGTACTAAAAAGTAATACTAGTATAGTACAGGTAACAGGAGATACGAAAATTACAGGCTCTTTAAGACTTGAGAATGCTCTAGGAAACGGTGGTTATACTATTGGAGTAATCAACAACGGAGATGCTCAAATGGGTACAGGTACCAACCTAAATATGTTAATGAAGGCCGATGGAACTAACGTACTATATAACGGAGTTTATGTATCTGCAAGCCTTCAGGTTGATCCCTCCGCAGTACTGACACTAACCCCGTCACATCCACTGCCATTCCTTCCCCTTGAAGGATCATTCGCAGTGTCGGGAAGTACCCCTCCTAAGCCTTACTTCTGGGACGGTAGTACCTGGAATGCATTATACTAAAAAGAGAAGGGCCTTAACGGCCCTTTTTTTATTTGTTTAAGTCTCGATTGTTTCGAGTCTTTTCTAACATTAACGCATACTCCATTGGAGTTAATGTAGTTCGAGTTACAATTACTACCTTATCTTCATAGATAAGAGCTTGTCTTTCTCGATTTAGCTCTTTAGAGATGTGCTCTGTAGCTAAAGCCTGCGGGGCTGAACATGATGCCATCAAGATCAACCCTGAAATGAGTAAAAGTGCTTTTTTCATGGGTTTTAATAGTATAGTAATAAATAGTTAAACTTCTCTTAAACTTGAAAATAGTTGTAGATTTGAGAATTAGTTCGTATATTTAAGTAAATTAATGGTTATGACTAGAAAAGAGTTATTAGAAAACAGACGAGCTGAACTACTCAACGAACTATTTGATGTCGTTGATCAACTAAACTCTTCCGTCTTTGAGACAGTAGAACAGGTAAGCGGACTGGCTGAGCGCCAGGCATCTTTAGAGAGAAATCTCTCAAAGATTAGTGAAAGTATTGCTAAACTTAATTCTGAAAAGTAATATGCTCTACAGGTATAATAGAGAGACACTGGAATACATTCCAGTTAATCGTACTAAAGCTCTAATCTACGGCAGCTCCGTGATGATTATGTTAACTGCTTTAACAGGTGTTACAGTTCCTACAGTAAGTAACGAACGAGTAACAATTACCGTCAACGATACATTATACGTACAAGGTTTCTCAGAAGAGAATTTAATCAGGTACCTAAAGGAACTTAATGTAAAATATCCTCATATTGTACTTGCTCAAGCACAGATTGAATCTGGACATTACAGTTCGAATATCTTTAAAGAAAGTCACAACTTATTTGGAATGAAACGTGCTTATAGTCGAGCAACTACTTCACAAGGTACTAATCGAGGACACGCTTACTACGATCACTGGACTCAATCCGTAATTGATTACGCACTATGGTCGAATAAATACCTAAGTAGTGCTCGTTCGGAAGAAGAGTATTTTGCATTTCTAGGCAAACATTATGCTGAAGATCCGGATTATATTAGTAAGTTAAAAGGTCAGATTAAAAAAGAAAATCTCTACGAAAAAGTTGAGTATACGAATTAAAGTTCTTATATTTAGTAAGTTAAATTAAGGTTATGAAACACACTCTAAGACGAATTACTCAGAAAGTATCTATATGGACCATCCGCATGATGGATCCTACAAAGTACCGACATAGCGCTCATATGTACGAAAGTACAGCTTTAGCAATCTGTAGAAAGTTAGCAGCTAAAGATTCAAGTATACTACTACTATCTCCTATCTCAGGTAAACGTTATATCAAGAGCGAGGATAGTCAGATTTACGTTATTATAGAATCTCATTTAGTTACTATTGTTAATCACGCGTACAGCTATACTATCCCGATTGAACTTAAGTCCCATGAGCAATTGACAAGAATGTTCGATAAGGAGGTAGAAGCTCGTCGAGAACTTATGGAGACTGAGATTCGATCTAATATTAAGCATTCACTTACAACAATTTATAATAACTTAGTTAATGAATAAGTTTAAATCACTGCATCTGTTAGGTACTTTAATAGTACTAAGCCCTGCAATAGTAATTTCAATAGCATTTGCAATTTACGTTCTCCGGACTCAGCCCGAGCCAGTAGAAGTAAACGCTCCTATTGAAGTTGTGAAAGTAGATACAGTCTATGTAGTAAAAGAAGTGCCTGCACCAACGCCACCAGCCCCTAAACCTACACCGGTACCACCTCCGGCAACAAAGAAACCAGTTCCAGCACCTGCAGCACCGGTAGTTAAAGATACAGTAAAAATTGAACCTGCTCCAGCAGACACAGTAAAATAAGTTATGATTATTATTGGAATTATTATCATTATTCTTTTGATGGCTATTCTAGAGAAGATGCCTAAAACTAAGTAGTATGAGACAGTATAAGAACCGCTACGGAGATATCTTTACTTTTGAACTGGATGCAGACAAGAACGTTATCTGGAAAGGTAACTTTCATCACTGCCGCCTGGGCTGGCCGAACGTATATAAGGAGGCTTATGAACAGTACCGTAAAGACGGTGGTGATATGCACATTGAAGAGTTTAAAGAAGAGGTTCATAGATATGACCCTGAAACCTACAAGTTTTCAGACATCTCTGAAAAATACCGCTCATTAGTTTATTCAGATATGAATACTATTGATATGGTAGATCCTTCCGGCGGTCCTTACATGACCTCTCATATGGACTTAGGCAGCTTCTTAGGTGAAGAGTTTGAAGGACGTTGTGTTCGATCTTTTGAGTCACTAGAAGATGACAACTGGAAGATTATCACTTACGATAAGTACGAGCATCTAGCTGAATACCGCCAGATTGGAGGCATTATTAACTACCCAGAAAATGAGTAAGTTCGACTTTCTAAAAATTCTCAATTCACCATTTAAACTTCCTCGAGTGAAGTTGTATGTTGGTAAGATTGCTGTCGGCACTCCTTACTTCCTTCCACGTCGTTGGGTTAAACCCACTCAGCAGATGCTGATTGATAATGCTAAACAAGATATTGTTGAAAGACAGCGATGGAATGAAGCTAATGAAAAATACGGTAACACTCCTAAAGCAATTCCTACTATTGAAGAACTTTGTGAACAAAAGAAGAATTACCGATTCCCAGTATCAAAGAAGATTGGGTATGATTTTGTAGGATTAGGTTACAAAACAAAATGGAGTGACACTGACTATCGATTTGAATGGGGGCCTGTTTGGTCGTTTGTATTCTGGAAATGGCAGATTGCTTTGATGTTTGCCGGTCCTGATAGTATGTCTACTCCTCATTACTGGGAAGCGTGGCTGTACTATAAGAATCATACAAGCAAGAATAAGCCTATAAAGACTCGAGTACGTCAATTAAAGAAACGATTCCCTCAAACGTGTACCATCTATAGAGGCGGTAAGGAGAAGGAGACGATTAACTATTACGATATTATTCTAAAGAAGAAATATAACCTTTGACATTAAAAAAATGACCCAAGAAGAATTAGCAGATAAGATTCTTGCACGCTACGAAGATGATAGAGAATATCATTTTTTCCAGGTAGATAGAGAATGGATTATTGAAGCAATGATTGAGTTTGCAAATAAAGTTAATATCAAAGAGAAATGAAAACACCGATGCAAGAAATGTTTGACCAACTAAAAGCGTCAAAAAAGGACGAGTACGGTTTGGCATTCGCAATAGATATGTTGCTTGAAAATGAAAAAGTAATGCTTGAGAAAGAGAAAGCGGTGATTATAGATGCAGTTAAACAAGGTTGGGATTACAATGAAGAAGGTCTTGTGCAATGGATGGGCGAAAAATACTACACCGAAACCTTCATCAGCAATGTTTCTGAATTGGTGTGCACTCAATGCGGAGGTAAAAAAGATATTAAATTTAGTGCTATGAAAAACTTTATGGCATATTGTGAAGATTGTAGAGATGAGTAAAATTAAACAAGATAAAATCCCAATGACATTAGAAGATAATGTTATGAAGGTTGCTTTGGAACAAGGTGTGATTGAAAACGAATTCAATTGGAAATTAGTTCGTGAACGAGACGGACTAACCAATCAATCTAAAGAAGTGATGTGGGTTGAATGGAATGAGGAAGGTCGTTTTAAATCCAAACACGATGAACCTGCCATTGGACGTTCTTTGATTATGTCTCCATTCAATCAGTTCTTTACCTGGCAGACAACTTCTTTGACAGAGGTGTTGGAAGTTCGAGATAATTTTCTTAAATTTAGAACAAATAATTCAGTATACGAACTATGGAAGCTAAACGCAAACGACTAACTCGAGAACAAAAACGAGAGCAGGCAGTAATTGACCTGCTTAATCAAATGTTTGTGATTGCTGGCCATAACGTCACCTACGAAGATATCAAAGATAGAAAAGATCATTGGTGGACCGAATGGACTATGACTATGGCTCAAGCTGATGAATGGAAAGCTTGGGGTGTAGATTATCTGCGTAAAAATCTTAAACTAACTAAAGTGTTAGCTGAAAAAGAAATGCAGTGGGTTAATTTACAATGGGGACTTAAATACAGTGATTGGAATGAACAGAATTAAACGATTTTTCAAATACCTAGCCTGGCTAGAGCAAGAGCGTATCAATGCAATGATTCATTGCGGAAGACCTACAAGTATATGAAAATTGAACGGTACTACCAGATGTACGAAGTTTTTATAACTCCGACAATTAAGTACACCCACGATAAAGCACTGTTTGGCTGGTATTGTGTAGATTTTGTTTGGATCCGATGGGGATTTTCCATATCTTGGGGACATAAGAAGTGATAGTATGACAGAAGAAATTTTTAAAGAACTAGGTTTTAAACGCAACGAAGTCACTCCGGAGGAGTCAGGCTACGAATACACCTTTTACTACTACACCGCTGATATCGGAGATATCTGTATAATGTCTAACTCAGATGACGAGGCGGTAAAGAACGGCTGGGAAGCTATGATCTTCGATTCTAGAACTCTTAGCATTAAAGGAGCAGGAGATTTAGAAGATTTGGTTCGAATTTTAAGAAACAACACACAGTGAAAAAATTATTCCTTTTATTAGTATTAGCTCTTATCTCGTGCGAGAAAGAAGCACAACCAGCCCGTATTTTAGACGGCACTTACGTTGTTGAATCCAAAGTATGGATTGAAGCTGATGGGACAGAAAAGCTATATGTTCCGCTAGGTACGAATACTACAGGTATGAGTATCACAGGCTGGATGGCTCAAACCAAACTTACATTCCAAGGTGATTCACTTAATATTGCTCAATTAGGAAATAATGGTTGGGTTGATGGATGGGTTGAAATGGAATGGATGAACGATAAGCCTCTGCAGGTAGGCTGTCATTATGTACAGAGTGTGAGTGAGAATCACATCGCATGGTTTCAAGACGATATTATTATCAAATATAATTTAATTAAAGAATGATAAAGAAGTTACTAGTCTTTTTTGTACTAGCTTTAGTGTCATGTGAGCGTGAATTCGATGCTTATCCTAACTATGCGTATACGTTTTCTGCCCTAGTAGAGAAAGACCAGTGGGGGATTGAGACTTGGGGCGCTCACCACTTTGTAACTAGTGAAAAGATTCAAGACGTTGAAGCTTTTAAAGAATGTTATGTAAAGTACCTATGCTGGAGCGGTTTAGATAAAGATTGTAATTACAAAAAGATTTTCTACGCCGACCGTAAGCACGTAAAGATAGAATACATAGGTAAATCACCAGCCGTAAGAACAGTAATCGATATTAATAATTGTCAGTAATGGACGAAAACAAATGGCATAACCGAATGATGCACCTAACTTCTTTTAGTTTAGGAATAGTAGTAACTACTCTAATGATGGCTAAAGGAATGTTTGATTTAATGCTCTACGTACTATTAGGAGCTATTGGAATACTCCTACTAGTATTTGTATATAATTACATACGCGGTATTGACTATATGCAAGAGAATCATCCTGAGTATAAAGGAGAAGACCTGTTCGATGAGAGGGAAACTAAATCCGAACTTTAAGTTTAGATCCGGCAAGTATGCCGGATGGACTATTCAGGAAGTGTTTGAGAATAATCCCGGATACTTAAACTGGATATATGAAAACAAACCTCAGATGCTCAATGGAGCGGAAATAAAAACAGCCCCAAAACCTAAACCAGAAGAATCTGAAGACGTATATTACACCTATAATAAGAACATTAGGCCTGCAACGCCAGAGGAAGCTTTTTAATTAAACTAAAATGCAGTATATATTAGATAAGGTAAATATTAAAACAGAAATACTATCAGGGTTAACTATTTCGGTCGCTCTAGTTCCTGAAGCAATTTCATTTGCATTATTGATCGGAGCCGCTCCTCAAGTTGGACTTTGGGCTGCAGTATTTATGGCGCTATCTACTTCCTTCTTTGGGGGTAGGCCGGGATTAATTAGCGGCGCCACTGGCGCTACAGCAGTAATTTTAGGAGCTTTAGTTAAAGCGCACGGAATGGAATACCTTTTTACAGGAGTACTGCTAGCAGGCTTAATGCAACTGGTAATATGGAGAGCAAACCTCTGGAAGCTATTTGAAAAAATACCTAAAACAGTAATGTCTGGGTTTTTAATTGCCTTAGCAATTATGATATTTACAAGCCAGTTGAGTTATTTAAATTTAGGTAGGCCGCCTTTAACTATGTTTATGTTAAATATAGGAGTAATACTAGCTGCAGCCGCAGCAATGTGGATTTCTATAAAAAAATTCAAATTCCCTCCAGCAATTTCTGCAATTACGGTAGGAATTATTATAGGAATACCTCTAGGACTGCCAACAGTAGATAACCTTTCACCAGTTTCTGCAAACTTACCTTCTTTTGCTTTTCCGCTTCTTACTTTAAAAGCTATAGTAACAGTTCTACCGTACGCCTTTGGAGTAGCTATTTCAGGCCTAACAGAGTCTTTAATTGCAGTAGGAGATAAAGGAAGTAAAAAACGTGAAACTTTTGCTCAAGGAGTTGGTAATACCATCAGCAGCTTTTTTGGAGCAATGGGTGGGTGTGTATTGATTGGGCAGACTAATTTAAATTTAAATGCAGGAGCAAAACATAGACTGTCATCTTTCATGGCTGCAGCAGGCTTAACTTTAATTATAGTTCTGTTTGGGGAATGGATAGGTCAAATCCCTCTTGCAGGATTGATTGGAGTAATGCTAATAGTTGTGATACAGACCGGTGATTGGACTGCACTACGAACATCATCAACCCAGCAAGCAATCATAATCTCAAGTACTGTTTTGCTATCACTATTTACACATAATCTAGCACTGGGAGTTATCATCGGAACATTTTTATATTACCTACTAATTAAGAAAGATGAAAAAGTTATTAGATAAATGGGATGCAATTAAGCTTGGGCACAAACTTCATCAACTACAGAAACGTTATAAGAGAGCTCGTATGAATAGCTATCAAGCTAAACAGGACGAATATCGTCGCCGAATTGAAGAAATACAGGAAAAATTAAAACACATTAAGGGTAAGATTTAGACGTAATCATGGAAGCTCAAGTAAACTGGGATAAACTAGAGAACTATAGGAAGCAGTGGCAGGAAGGCGGTAAAGCAGTTCTTACAGACTTCTTTTCGGAATCCGCTGCGTTAAACCTATGGGAGTACTACTACAAAAAACCAGATCATCAGTACGATCTTGCTATATATCCTGCAATAGAGAAGTTAAATCAACCGGACACATACCCTGTGTACAGATGTAAACCCGGAGACGATTCTATACCACGTCGCGAAAAACTAGCTCGTAAATTTCATACAGAAGGACAGTTTAGCTATATTTACCGACGTACTGAAGATTTCCATCCTCTCCTAGATGTATTCAGCACCTCAGACTTTGTGCAGAAACTAGAGTATATTACAGGTTATACTAACCTAGAGTTCAGTTGGGATGCAACATTTGTGTCTAATTATAGCGCCGGGCATTTTAATGGACCACACCACGACGGTATTAACGGACGAATCGCATTTGTCTTTCACCTCTCCAGAAACTGGAAAGCATGGCATGGCGGTCTGTTTATTAGGTTAGACAAAGATTACTCACAGATAGACGCAGTAGTAGCTCCTAGTTTTAATAAGCTAGTTGTTTTTGACGTTTACGGAACAGAGCACGGCTCACCTCATTTGGTAACAGAAATAGCGCAAGGTTGCGCAAATAGAAGAATAAGTTTCACAGGATGGTATAATTAAATGGTTGAGATTATTAAACACTCGTTAGGATTTTGTGGAGAACACTGGCATCCAAATCTATTTACTATTATAGCTTCAGGAGTTGGAATTCTGCCGGCTTATTCGTATATTAAGTATAAACTAAAAAGAATAAAGTAATGGATAGCTTTATGACTATTGTACCTTTTATTGCAATCGGAACTATGGCGTTCCTCTTCTTACAGTTTGTTGTAGATGTAATCCGCGGTAAATACCGTACAGAAAAGTAAGTTATGGCAACTCTTAGAAAATACGTAACAACTACAGACATTAACGTCTACGAAGTTGAGCTTACACAAGAGCAATGGGAAATCTACCGAGATGATGAAGATCGTTTCTGGGACGAAATTGCTGAAGATCTAGAATGGGAATGGGTTCACGACAAAGTCGGTGACGAAGATAACGAATACGAACTACGAGACTAATGGAGTACGTACCAATGGACCTGTACTACTTCCGAGTTGAAGTAGAGATTGATAACGGAGAAGAAACCTGGCTAATCTCAGCAGCTGATGAAGATCAGGCAACAGAGATCGCTTATCAAGAAGGTGCAGAAGAAGTGCTTGATATTTATCAAGACGAAATAGACAGAATTATTTAATAGCGTTAGCCTATACGCTTAAAATACCTGGCAGTTATAAATTATATTTAAGATGGCAAAACACGTTGTTGTTAGTCTTTCAGGAGGGATGGACTCCTCTACCTTGCTTCTAAAAGCATTAACTGAGTTCGATACTGTAACCGCTATGTCGTTTGATTACGGACAGAAGCACAGAGTAGAACTCGAACGAGCTCAATCAC
>Ga0196905_1000415_pt1 | contig 17368 bp, 28 predicted proteins | sample CB_VirMetaG_3_FD_169098 | JGI IMG/M metagenome (GOLD analysis project Ga0196905, IMG submission 169098) | Freshwater to marine saline gradient viral communities from Chesapeake Bay - CB_1508_1S Viral MetaG (v3) (version 3) | ecosystem: Environmental > Aquatic > Marine > Coastal | place: USA... | reverse complement strand
TAGTTTGTAGGCAAAGCTGCCTTTGTAGAAGATGGAGTTAATGTATATCCACCTACTGGTAATGAAAATGATCCAGCCATTTTTTCTAATTTTTAAAGTTATTATTTACGTTTTCTAATACGCAATCCAGATGTTCTGTTTGCGTTAGCGTCCGTAACTTTCAAGCCAGATGTCGTTCGTACACTAGAAGCTTTTCTAGGTTCCATGTCTATATTCTTAGAAGTCTTAACAGAATCTTCTATAGCTGAAGCCTTTCCTAGCTCATATGCATACTCAAAGAACGAATCTGGGTTCATCGCCACAGACAGTGCTTTGTGATAAGCTGCAGCGTCTTTCAAAAAGCCATTATCATCAAGATGCTTATTCAAAAAGTTTGTCACATCCATCTGAGATTTCATGATTGACTCCTTATCTCCAGGTTTGTAAGTGTAGTTCTGATCACCAGTTTTAAATTCGAAACCTTCGAATTTTTCGTTGAACAGATTTCTAGACTTTTCAGAGAAAACCTCCTGCTTCTTCCTGTAGATTTCAGCTTGCTCACTCATTTTAGCAGACTGCTCTTTAAACTTACTGTAAGCCTCTCGCTCTTCTTCAGGAATAAAATTCGTTCTTGACTCAAGAGGAATTTTGTATTGCTCCTTCTGTTGATTAAAATGCTTACGAGCCTCAATTGCCGCCTGCTTTAACTCTAATCTCTTTCCACGAATAGTACTTTCTTCTTCGTACTCATCGTATCCATAGTTAGAGTTAAATTTCCAATCTATATCATCAGAATCAAATCCTTCTAAGGTTTCTTTCATGTACATCTTTACAACCTCAGAATCATCGATACTGTCATAATCTTTATTCAGCTCAATGTAGTCGCTTATACTTCTACCAGTTTCCTGCTTATACTTCTGGTAAGCAGCAACGTCCTCATCAAGCTCAACCTCCTTCTCTTTAACTAGATCTTCGATAGACTCAACCTCTCGACCAATCTTAGCTGACAAGAATTTATATACTTGCTCTTCATTTAGAACAATATCACCATCCTCATTGTACGATGGATATTCAACTTCTTCAACTTGCGCTTGATCAATCTCTTCATTAGTATCAGTAGTTTTATCTTTATTATTATCTCCTTCTATAGATTCAACATTATCAGTTGGAATGACCATTTTTACTACATCTGGATCACTATCTATAGGATCCTTTCCATTCTCTTCTCTATAGTTGTTTATAACCTCTTTCTCAATATCACTTACCGATTTCACCTCGTTAGATTCATCATCGATTTTAATCTTAATATCACTCATCTGTATTTTAATTTAATTTAATTGTTGCAAATTTATAAATTATTTTGGACTAAATTCTTCTAGCCCAAACCCATCAAGGGTATCCTCGTTCGATTCAAAGTTTACAGGAGGAGTTCCCATCTGTCTTTGTTGAATCATTTTAGATTGTTGATTAGCTTGTATCTTAGTTCTTTCGTCTTTTCTATCCTCCTTGTACGACTCTCTACTCTTTATAGCCTCAACCTCAATACCCCTAAGCTGCATATTCAACTGGAACTCTTTATCCATCAAGACTTGCTTAAGAGATGCTTCAAACTCAAGCTTTCTCATCTCAACATCTGCCTCAGCTTGTTTGATAGATATTTTAGATTGAGTTTCAGCTTGGATTTGCTCCATCTTAGCCTGAGCAGCTGCCTGCTGTGATTGCATATTATTCTGCGCCTGCATCTGCATCTCCTGCATCTTTCTTTCTTGGTCAGCTCTCTCCTTCTTCTTTCTTTTCAGTTTCAGAAGTTCATTTGCAATCCTAATATTTCTTATATTCCTAATATCTATAGCATCATCTAAACTTATCTGATCTCTAGATAAAGCCATTTGAATGTTAGCCTCAAGCTGAGCCTTCTCTTCCTCATCTGGAGATACCTCGATATAAATACCAAACGAGTGCAAGTGAAGATCCATTATCGACTCTAGGATATCTAGATTATACTTACCTATCATATTGGCAAACTCCTCTCTCTCTGGAGCATACTGTATAACATCACTTATACGGATCATTATACCCTCACAAAGTCTCTCTGTAGCAAATTTACATGCGTTAAGTATATGCTTAGTGGCCATTGCAGAGTTTAGTGAAGCTAACTTCTGAATCCCAACTAATGAGTCTGGGTCTGGAGTAGAAGCATCAGCACCTCTAGGAACACCTATAACCTCTCTGATCTGCTCAAGATAGTAATTCATCAAGTTAATGATAGCACCCATCTTAGCCTGACCAGTATTGTTATTGATCTCCTGAATAGGCATTTTACCTTGATTGTATTCTCCATCAACAGTATAACTTCTACCAACCACAGAACCTGTAGCCCAGAATAAGTTAAGGGCATCTTGTGGGCTATACTTTGAACCGTTTCCAAGGTCTACCTCATTTATACCGTCAGCATCTATAAATACACCGTCTGGATTTATCTTTTGGGCTACCTGCTGAAGCTTGTAATGTGCAAGCATGAACTGATCAACATAAGGCATGGCTCTAGATGTAGTAGAATCGATTCTGCCTCTATATATGCTAGGAGCTTCAGCGATCCAAACAGGGTAAGCTTTCTGAATCTCAGAATTAGGCTTAACCATATTCTTTTCAAGCTCCCAACTCAATAGTTTATCAGAACCTAGAACCAATACGCCAGAATACCAGCACTCCTCTTTCTTGTCCAGCTTGACAAACATGTCTTGCATCTCTTCTGGCGGATTAAATTGGTCATCCTTTTGGATTACTCTCTCGCCACCATTAGCTAACAACTTCTTCTTGTAAACAAAGTTTCTAGTAGTCTTGTAACTGAAGTACATTACGTTAACAACGTCATTCTCAAAGACGCTAGGATAGTATGGATACTTAATTCTAAATTCATCGATCCAAGACTTACTACACTTTGATATCTCCTCAATCTCTTCGTTAGTTAGATTAGGATTAATTCTAAGCAATTCAGTTATAGGTATCTGCTTTATTTCACCCCAGTAAAATACATCATTAAAGTGAGGATCATCCGTAGGGCTATGTACAACAAACTCTGGGTCTACATACTTAATACGAATACCACTTCCAGGTACATACTCATGTCTCATAACCCCCATACCCAACTCTATGATATCTCGCTTATATCTGTCAAGTATCTCGTTGTAATCATTAAGGTCAAGAATGTTAGATATAGCAACTTCTGCAGCCATCTCAACTCTAGGTTTAAACTTTAGCTGCATATGCAACTCAAGCTCTTCATCACTTTCTGGTATATCTTTAGGATCTACACTGTATGCATTTATTCCAGCCTGACTTTGAACCTTCTGCAAGAACTCTCTAGAAGCCATATCAACCTCTAGCTGTCTCTGATACTCTGCACGCTGATTTGAAACAGCGGCATCATGTGCATAAGCCTTTGGGGCAAACATTCTCTCTCCAAGCTTATTGGATATAATATCTATAAACTTAGGCATTACTGGTATTGCATCCCAATTTAGGTTTAATAATGATAGATCGCCATTAATCTTCATCCAGTCCTTATATTTATGAACAGGCTGTTCACCTCTAGAGTACAATCTTCGCATATAGAAATCGTTCATTCTATCGAAGAATCTACATCCGTGACGATTTCTATCAAACCATTCGTACTGTATAGCTTGAGCCACCTTTAAGCCGTATTCATACGTATCCTTTTCCAAGTCTGAAGCCAGGTGGTCAGGAAACTTTTGAGCTGGAATTATTGAAGTGTTTTTTATAGACATTATAGGATAATCAATTCTTGTATCTTACAAAATTAAAGGTAATTTTTGAATTTTCTCTATTTGGTATCAATTTATGCTTTCTAGTAGCCATTATAGCAAGGCCAGAACTCATTGATGCATCGTTCTTAGTTCTGTTATTTATATCGAATCCTGCCCAATCTAGAAGAGTTCTATTAAAATACATATCACCTATCTCACCTGGCTCCCTGTACTCACCACTACGATCGTATCCAACATACATCTTTATGTAGCTATCAATCATATCGGCATGTGTCTGTTTAACGTCTTCAGAAGTATTTGGTATACCACCTAACTCCTTCTCACCCTTCGATAGTTTAGCTATAGGCTTGTCAGGTCTGTTCATTGAGAACTTCCTGTATCCGTTATTCTTCATATATCTCAACAATGCAGGCTTGTTATTCTCTACAAGTATAGGCATACCGTAAAAATGGATTGCCTTTACAACGTCATCGAAGAAGTCTTCAGCCATATTAGGCCTGTCTATATACTCTAAAAAAAACAAATTACTAGGTACACCCTGCATATTAAACTTAGTAAGACCATGTATAGATCCCTTCGATCCAGAACCGTGAACCACACCACTAATATCATATGAGTCACAACCAAAAGCTCCAAGCTCTTCATTGCCTGGGTATTTAGAACCATTTCTAACAACCACATTGTTTCTCATTGAGCTATCTGGTAGCCATGAAACAAAAAATCTACCTCTAGGATCTGGAGTCCATATTACTTCAGAGAACTTCTCACCATTCTTCCAGTCAAATCTACCCCTAGTTATAACCCTCTCTTTAACTAGATTATCATTATACTCTACCTGATCATATATCTTGGTAAGGTCAAATATAGACTGCTTTGATTCATCTCTAAATGCATGAGACTCCTTTCTAGGGAACTGTCTAAGGAATTCATTGTACTTATCTGGATCATCCTTTAATGCCTCCAACTCATTTTCCCAATACTCTATAACTCCCATGGTAATCATCTCACCATCTATACCAATAACTGGCTCCTTTGGAGTCTCAAAAACTGGGAATCCATACTGATCTATAAATCCCTCATAGTTCCATTCCATAGGTATGAACAACTTATAAAGACCAGACTTTGTCTGACCATTTTTAGATCTATTGCTTGGATCAGATGCCTCATAAAGTTCTTTAAACTGTTGACCACCCTTATTAAGAGCATTACATGTTGATCCCATCATGCACTTGCCAATAATTTTAGAACCAACCCTTAGACACGTTTTAGTAACATTCCAGTTATTTTTAATGTTTAAAGGCTTAACCCATTTGCCACTCTCATCATGTAGCAACAAAAGCAATTTCTCCCCATCATAACTGTTGTCATCAGTATTTTTCCAGTCTATTGACGTATTTAGTCCTTCCTCATCATCATCAACATCATGCATGTTGTTTTTAGTAATCTTCTTTGCTGGAAGACTATATACCAATTCAGTCTTAGGTCTATCCATACCAGACTGCATTGGTTTGAAGAAGAATGGATAGTTCCATGCTATAGGAACAACCTTATCGGTAAACATTTTCTTAGCATCACCCCCACTCTTTGAAAGTATACCAACTCTAGAGTCTTTTGCTAGAGTAGCGGTATCAACACCAACAGATGACTCCATAAAAGAAAAGCCAGATCGTCGAATCTTTAGATAAATTATACCAAAACACCTTGGATCAGCCTTAGCGGCCTCCCAGTATATAAACAGAATTCTATTAGCCTCCCTAAAGTCTGGAAGACCAATATCAATCTTAGTGTGCTGAAGATACATGTAGTGATGCCCTGTTACATATGTTGGCTTCCCGTTATTTACAAACCAATGCCCAAACTCTCTTCTATCAAATTCTCGCTCTATATATGGTGCATATCTTTCCTTAAAAGATCGATCCATATTCCTCCAATCAAATATAGACTTTATTCTTTTTAGATCAGACGGCACTTCGTGCGGAACCCATCTATTATTTTCAGAATCAATATCTTTAGGTTGACTAGGAAGTGCTATGTTTAACCCCTCAATATTGTATACCTCACCAACAGTACCATCCTTAGATATTATTATCAGGTCGTTGTCAGCGTCATATCCATATTTCCAGGACTTATCTTTATTTCTCTTCTTTAATACATCTGAAGGAATATAATTAGAGCTAGAATAATATAATGGCTCCCACTTTTTATTTTCTTGCTCGTGATTCTGCAAAACTCACCTCCTTATTAGATTCAGAACTTGAACCAGACTCTAAAGACTCCTCCTCTCTTTGGATTCTAGACAATATCTCAAAAGCATCTTCTATAGCTATCTTCTTAGCCTGTGCTGCGGTCTTCATTTTTTCAGCTGCCAGGTCGTCATCGTTATCAAATTTTATAATCTTAGCTCCAGCCACCTTTATAAGCTCATCAACAGCCTTATAGCCTGCATCTATAAGCTTGTTTTTTCTATCTCTTACTTTATCATGCATACGTCATCAGTTGTCATCTTATAAAACAGATTACCATCAATATAAAACTCATACTCACTCTCTGGAGTGAAAATGATCTCATCGCCTGGCTTAATAGTTACGTTATCATTAGAATACACAACACGACCATGCAGTTCATGGTCATATGGCTCAACTAATATATTATCTCCAGTAGTTGTCCAAGAATCCCCATCACTATATGCAAATATCTGGTCATCTTTTATTAGATAGTCTTCCCCTTCAAAAAAATCGACACTAAACCTCTCAATACCATCATAATCATTATACTTCCTGAAAACATTATGATGAACAAGAACAGTGTCACCAATCTTAATACTACCATTATAATAAGATGGAAGAAGTTTAACAACTCCAAACCTATTCGAAGACTTACCATCATCTATCCCATTAGAAACGCTTAAACCGAGCTTAGAAGATGAAGTCTTTGTGCTGTATAGCTTTCCACCTAAAGGGGAAACTATAAAACCATGTGGTGACCTCATATCTCTATATGATATTCTATTTGAACTGGCTGATTGACTATCTTTTTCCAAAGCTGGATCTCATCTTTCTTATTGATTATCCATATCTCATACTCATTAATCTCTCGCATCTTGATCTCATATATCCGATGAGAATCGCCTATGCAACCAGAATCAAGTATGTAATGCATTGAATCCTTGTAGTCAGGGCCAACAGATATTTTTCTTATTACACTCAATCTATAGATATTAAGTCGCCAGTTGTCATATCTATACGAAACTTAACTCCTGCGTCTGGACTATACTTATCAACTATCTCTTTTTGATAGTCATCCAAAACACTTTGAGATATCTCGCATCTAGAGATAAGGGAAGACTTTCTACTCGAAAGTGTCTCTATAGCAACAACAGTTTCTGAAAGTTCAATCTTTGAGGACATCATGTCCTCATGAAGAGATCTTAACTTCTCTAATTCTTTATCTTCTAATTTCATTTTATTATATTTTTAACAAATATAATAATTTTCTAGCTACCACAACCGATACAGTCTATATGAGAATCTGTTGGCTTTATACCCTTTAGCTTCATTTCAAGGTTATGGATCTGATCCTTTATTTCCATATCCTTAAACATATCCCCAGTAAGTTTAGATTTTAGGTATTTTATTTGCTTTCTTAAATCAGAATTATCCATACTACAAGTTATTAAGCATTTCAATTAATTCAGGCTGTGGATGACAGTCAGATTTATCAGATCTATAACTTGTATGTGTAAACACTCCTGATTTACCAGCTAATGCATCATAACACAAATCCCACATATCCTCATTATAGTCTAGAGGAATTCCATAAGTCTTATTCCAAAATACAAGCAATTGTCTAACAGATTCTATTTGCTCGTCTGTATATTTTTCAAAACCATAATATCCTCTAAATCCTTCAGGATATTCCTGAACCTTTTCACTAGGAACAACAGTATTAGCAGAAGAATACCATTTACCATCCTTCTTTTTAAGTCCTCCCCAAGAATCAATCTCTATACCAATGGAGTTCATGTCATTCCTTCTATAAGGTAATCCCATTTTAATATGGTCTTTACCATTCTCCCCTAAGTGATACGCCCAATACTTAGATGAAAATACTTGATGTATTGTACCATCTCTTGCAATAAGAATACAAGTGCCAATTCTTTTACCATCTTTCAACCACCAATTAATGTCACCATTAATGCTGTCTCCTGAAACTGTATGATGAAGAACAATTTGTTTTTTCTCATGTACTTCTTTAACAAATTCTCTTGCAGAGAAGTTATGTTGTACAATAGATTTTAAATCTAACTCTTTCATTTTCTTGACTTGATAAACTTATAGACTGTAGCAACAGCTACTGCGATGACAAGTATCCACATAATATATTTTATTGAGGTAAATAATTTATTCCAAAAGCTTTTTTCTTTTTCGTAGTAATATACAGGAACTTCTACCTCAATTTCTTTATCTACATATACAGTATCACATTTTCCTTCTATGTAAACACTGTCTGCTTTTTCATAAACTCTTACAGTGAGATGATCTTTTACTAAAACTATAGTATCTTTAAGAACCTCTCTAGATACAATAGTATCTACTCTAGCACCATTAACTATAACGTGCACGGTATCATAGTATGTTTTGTACCTTGTTTCTATCAGCTCTGGATACTTGGTTATAAGCTTTGTGAATCTTCTCTGTGGTGAACAGCTAGTTGTTGCCACTAATAATAGCAGTGATATCCCTACAGCTAGAAGCTTAAAAAAATCTTTCACTTTTTAATTCCTTTAAAAAAATTTACATTTTCTGCAATAATATTCTTAATTTTTGCAACAGTAACGTATACACTTTTTAGTATATTATTACCTGATATATCAATCCAATTCTCGTTAATAGATCCAAGTTCAATTAGAGAAAATATTATTAAAAGTCCATTTGTTAAAAGAGCTTTACTCATGAACATTAAGTCTATACCTGTAAAATGTAAAATCTTACAAACAAACGGAGTAAGGAAAAAGTAATCCAAAGGAAACAATGCAAGTGCTAAGATAAAGTAACCTGCTGATTTATATATGTATCCCTGACGAAGCATCTTAGAGCTAAACACATCGAAGAACTTTCTCTCTTCACGAATTGATAATTTCTTGAGTGATACTAACTTAACAGATGTATCTACAAGAATCATCATCATAAGAATTAATATAGACATCTCTATTGGTGAGAATACAGCTAAAGCTCCTAGTAATATTGCTGTAAGATTTTTCATTTTAAAAGGTTTTTATAAGAGTAAATATATCACTAGAGATACTGTTAGCAGCATTGTTACTCCCCCATTGCGCTGTGATCTCTAATTGGTTATTAATTGTTGTATCAAAGGTTGTGTTATTTTCATTACAGAATCCAGCACCGCTGTATACAAGCGTACTGTTTCTAATATAAACAAATTGTCCGTTAGCATGTATTGAAGCTACACCTGCAGCTCCTATTGCACGAATAGTAAAGTCAATTTCTATTTCCCAAAAATCTCCTGATGTAGCATTAAGAGTCATAACTCCTGTATCTGCTAAAAGAACAGATCCAGACTTTACTCTTATCTCTAAAGTTTGACTGTTAGCACAAGATATTTCTCCGCCTAATTTAGCGTGAAAAGAATCTCCGACTTTAAATCCATTAGCAGGTACAATCATACCACCAATACCTGTTCCGATTAAAGAACCTTCAGTAGTTGTAGCAGCTACAGGAGTACTAGAAGTTGTCTGAGAAAACAAACCTCTAGTATATCCTAAAGCAGATGGCGATATGTTTATTTCTGTGCTCACTATACTATAAAGTCGTTAAGTCTTTCGTTTACTCGTAGTAATAAGTTTTCTTCTCCTTCGTAGCTCATGTTCTGACACTGAATAGCATCTAGCCTTACCCCAAAAGTAGCTGAATCAGTTGTTAAAGTTACATCAACAGCAATTGTGTTTGCCGATGGTTGAATACTGATTGAGTCTGCGTTAGCTGTAACCGTTGGATTAACTATATCTAAGTTGAATTGTTCAAATCTGTAAGTTGCCATTTTATATGTTATTTATGTTAAATGTTTAAAGTCCAAGCTCTGCATATGTAAATACTCTGTATGCTTTTGCCCTGAATGCTCCTGAAGTTGTTTTAGTTGTCGCTGGAGCAACACCATAAAATTGGCTTGGTAACAGACAAGCCCACGTTGGTAATGCAGATGGTGTTGTGCTTGACCACCAACGAACATTTGTAGCATTATTAAAAGGAGCATACCCCAATGCTCTCACATGTTGCGTACTTTTAATTGTGTTTAGAAGTTCATCTTGTGGTAAGTGCCAATCTGAATAAGTAGCAAGTGTCAATCCTTCACAGTATGCAATCGCATCTACCCAGTTAATATCACTTCCATTATCTCCAATTTGCCAACCTATTACCAATCTGTCAACATCATTTCTATACGCCCAATCTAAAGCTACCCCATCAGAATAAGCTGAACCGCCAACTAAATCAGTAAATCTTGAAGTATTACCAAAAGGATTGTTATCAGATAAAGTAAGCCATCCCGCCTCTCTACCAAATTGAATAGTACCATTATCATTCGTTTGATAAACAACTGTTTGACCTGTTACTAATGGTAATCTATTACACTCACCGCCCCCACTACTTGAACTTGCTATGTCTATTCGAGTACTCATTACACAATGTAGATGATAATAAACTCAGTTCCAGATGCGTCGTATGTAATTGATTCTGCTTCGAAAAAATTGTTTGTTGCACCTGCATCAAAATTCAAAGTTTCCCCATCCTTCAACGTTGTTCCTAAAAATGAGCCATCAGCACCTCCTACATTAGATACAGAAATAGAACTGAAATCCACATCAACGGATCCTGAACCTGTTACTCTAATGAAATTTGCTTCTTTCTTAAATGTGTGAGCCATAATAATTATTTTTTGCATTTACCACCACGAGCTCTTCTGTCTCCTGGTTGATCATCTTTACTTCCTCTATTTTTACTTAAAGGCTTTAACTTAAAACCTCTCTTTGTATGCGACCAATCTAGATTGTCTCCATTACCATAAGTACCTTCGTCTCTATTCTTCTTATTAAGAACTTTTCTTCGCTCCTTCTGCCTTGGCTTCTTGTCATACTCTCTTTGGTACGCTCTACGCTTCTCCGCTGCTTCAGGATTGTCCTTATAAAACTTACTTGTTCGACTCTGACCCACTCTTAAAAGGTAATATAACGTTTAATTTCTCTTGTCTTTCATCACAACCACAATCACCCAGATCAAGCTTTTTGAATAAATACTTATACAAAAATCTAATACCAGTAAACTTGGTAATGACATATACTAAATCTCCTAATCCAGAAATCTTCATACTAAACACAAAGATAATTCTTTTTTAAGTATTTTTGATGTATGCCAGAATCTAATAAAAACAAAAAGAAAAGACCAAAAAGGCAAAGAGTAAAAATCGAGACTAGGAGACTGGTGAACAAGATGACTCAGCCGAACTATCTTAAGTACTACAGGATAACATCTTACTGGGCTAAGCGAAACTATAACATATCTCAAGCAAAACTAGAGATACTATTCTTTATATACGACATACCCATATTCACAAGGACAGACTTCGATGACTTCTCAAAGATGGGTTCCTTTCATGAAAGAAACCTAATGCCACTCATCAAAGAGGGATGGGTTATAAAGTGGAGGAGAGAAGGTGTAAACAAACACGCACTCTACAGAATATCCAGACAAGGTAAAAGACTAGTCACAGAGTTCTATAAAAAACTAAAAGGAGAACAACCATTCCCTGAGTCAGAAAGTAAAAACGTCGTAATGAGAGGGAAGACATCCACAGACAAAATAATGTCAAAAAAAATGTTAGAAATAAATGCCGCCAACAGAAAGAAGGCGGCAAATGTTGTATGGGTAAGGGGTGATGAATAGCTACTCGACAATTACAACATCCTCAAGACGTATCAATGTCTTATACTCACCATTTATCATAACGACAAATGACCTACCCTTTCTGTAGTGAACAATGTTACCAACAGATAGACCTACATCTGCAGCCTCATCACTAACAGAGGTGATCTTACCCCTGTCAGTAACATGCTTATTAGTATCTCTAGATGTCAAAAGCAATCCAGACGTACTTGAAACCTTCTGCTCAGATATCTTATCTATCACTATGTGCCGATTAAACGGCTTATAATCACTTCCCATAATCTCTAACATTTGATATTACAGTTTCACAAGATAGGATAGTCGTAGCTACAGAAACAGCGTTCTTAAGTGCTGTCTTAGTAACCTTAGCTGGATCAATAATTCCAGATTTTATCATGTCAACAATCTTGTCGTCATTAACGTCATATCCAAACCTGTGGTTTTTAATCTCGTAAAGCTCATCAGATATAGGTTCTGGATCTAAGCCTGCGTTTATCAGTATCTGATTAAAGGGCATCTTCAAGGCTGACATAACGATCTGTTCAGCTATCATCTGATCAGCATTGTTAGGATCAGCCTCTATAGCACCCCAAGATATATTCAACAAAGCAGAACCACCACCTGGAAGTATGCCATCATCAATTGCAGCTCTAGTTGCCAAAACAGCGTCGTCAACTCTATCTCTCTTCTCCTTCTGCTCAAGATCAGTAGTACCACCAACATAAATAGTAGCCAGCTTACCAGATAGCATAGCGACCCGATTTCTCAGATTATCCTTCTCAGTATTATCAGTAGTCTGATCAATATCTTCAACAAGAGAAGATATGTAGTATTTAAAATCTTCAGACTCAAATATTTCATCACTAAACATAGTAGTAGAATCCTCAGTACAAACAACTCTGTCAACATACCCAAGATCTAGAATGTCAACAATACCCCAGTCAGCACCAGTCTGCTCAGAAATATATGATCCACTAGTAACGTTAGCGATATCAGCTAGCATCTCTTCCTTTCTATAACCGAAGCTTGGAGGGATAACGTTTACAGCCTTGATACGCTTCTTATAAACATTCTCATTCAATGCAGCTAAAGCATCTGGCTCCAGCTCACAAATCAACAGTATAGACCTACCTTGACCCATAACATATGCAAGTATCTTATCAATCTGCATAAGGCTCTCAAGCTTCTTGTCAGACACAAGAACGAATACACCACCATCAAGTTCAGTAATTCGCTTCTTAAGATCTGTCATCTGCCACTGAGAGCTAACACCACGATCAAATTTAATACCGCTAGAGTATTTCACCTCAGTCTTATCATCACTATCCTTAACTGTAACCATACCGTCCTTACCTACATATTTATAGGCATCTCCAATTAGCTTACCTAAATCCTTATCGTTATTGGCTGATATAGACGCTATGTCGTATATCTTACGACCAGTTATCTTAGTGGACATCTTTGATAGCTTCTTGATGATCAAATCAACATAAGACTCCATGTATCGAATAACTTTGGTCTTATTGTTTGAGTCTGATATCATCTCATTAGCACAGTCAATTAATGCTTCAGCCAAAACAACTGAAGTAGTAGTGCCGTCACCAGCATCCTTAGCAGTATTTTCAGCTGCCCTTCTAACAATTTGGACAGCAAGATTCTCTGTAGGATCCTCCAAGTTTATTGACTTGGCTACAGTTACACCATCCTTTGTTGACGTGATACCGTAAGTATGATTTTCAGATTCAATTATGGCTGTACGACCTCTAGCACCTAGGGTAGACTTAACAGCCATAGAAAGGGTTCGTATACCAGACATCAAGCCATTCCTAGCTTCATCTCCAGTGGAAACATTTTTTACTATCATTTTACTTAATTAAATTGTTATCGACAGCTAAATTAATAAAAATATCGTATATCGAGATACGCGATACGTATAAAATAAAAAACCGAGGTTGTTACCTCGGTCTAAGTTGATATATCTACCTATATTAAGACATTTTCATCTTATTGAATATATTATGAACAGGAGAATTATTCTTGAAAGAAGAAATAGATTTGGCTCTATCTATTTCGCTTTGAATATAATTCGGGTCGTACTGAAGCCTTGTTCTTTCACCGCCCTTCTTAGCTGAAAGTTTTTGAACCTTCTCACCTAACTTTGTTTCTGTTAAAGCTTTTAATCTTGTCTCCTCCCTTTTAATAGCAGCCTCTCTTTGGCTTTTTGCAGACTGATCCATACTTGAATACATTCCAGATTTTGGCTGCATACCTCCTGCAATGGTTTTTTTCTGTTCTTCGCTAAGGGGTTTACCCTTTATGTCTCTCTTAGCTGTCTTCAAATAGTTTTTTTCTATAGCTGATGGCTTCCTATAGTTTTTATCATTTGTTTCCATAATATATGTTTTGTTTTACAAAACAAATTTACTAAAATTATTTTGAATATACATAGATCACTGAAACTACCAAGTCTTTTTCACTAATAAATGTCTCGAATACAAAAACAGATCCATCCCTTAAATAGCCAGAGCTATTAACATTTAAATCATCAAAATCAATTCCATTGGCCTCAACTATCCTCAAAACTTCTTCAGAATGATCCATGGAGTTTTGACTAGAGAAGAAATAAATATAATCCTTATCACCATCAATAACCCCTTTTACACCATCCTTAAATTTAAGCTTCTTCGATTGCTTGTAATTATCCATTCCCTGCATCTGAGAGAAAGAAACCATTGAAATAAATAAAACTGCGATTGTTAAAATTAAATTTTTCATGACTTATGTTTTTAGTTATACCGCAATATATGTATAATATTATGAACGCACAACAATTTTTAGACGAACACCGTAAAATATTCGACAAACAAAAAACCTGGATCGATAAAGACCCAGGTTAAACCAAAAATTAAGCTATGATTAATTCTTAAGCGTTAACAATGCTTGTAACCGCTTCAGGAAGCTCTAACTCATAGTAAGGATGCATCCAAGATGTACGTAAAGCACTCTGCATAGCGTCAACGATAGCTTCGTATACGTTAGAGTCAGTCTGTGCAGCTGTAGTTACTGTTGTTGTTGTTCCATCGAAATAATCAACGGTAACAGTTGTAGCTGTTGCGCTTGCAGTTGCAACCGCTTTTACTCCTTCAATTGCGATAAGTTGTCCCGTTGTAGGAGCGTTCGTTACTTTCAAAAACTTTTGCATGGTAAAAAAAAATTAAGTTAATAGTTATGCAAATATAGGTATTTATTCCGATTCAGATAAAGCCTTCAATGCTTGAATTATCTTATCGGCATCAGATATGTTATACACTCCCTTTAAGAATGCAGCGTTTAATGCTTGCTCAATTATATTAATAGACTCAGACTTATCCATCATTATCTTCTTTCAGGTTCACCCTCTGACCATAAAGCTCTTACCTCTTCTCGCTTAGCTGCTGTTAGTGTAGCAACAGCGATATCAGAGTCGATAAAAAGCTGTGCGTGTTCTAAGCAGTCATTCATTACAGCTATCTGCTCATCCGTTGCACCATCACGTAATACAGATAGTTTTTTATACATTGCAGTAACGTCATCAATTGTTCTTGAGTATGCTACCTCCTTCTCCTCACTTAATCTTCCAACCTTTATCATGCTAATAATATTTTATAATCTACACCGTTAATCTTTACATTCCAATACTGAGTAGATGTGTTAGTTCCAGCTACTACAGTACCTGCATTAGTTGATGCTGAACCAACCACAAACTGATTGTTTGCTGTAGCTTCTGCCATACAGCCTAGTACAACACATCCATCAAAACCTGCGTTAGTCGCTCTAAATCCGAAGATAGAGTTAAAGCTACCTGATGTGCTTAGGTATCCTCCTGTATTCGCTCCTACAGCAGTGTTAAAGCTACCTGATGCTAAGTCACCTAAGGAAGACTGACCAATAGCAGTGTTGCCCTCTCCAATATTACTTGAGAATAATGAAGCTGACCCCACAGCTGTATTACCTAAACCTGCTGTATTTGAAGACATTGCACCTGAACCGATAGCTGTGTTATAACCACCCGATACGTTTAGACCTAGAGTGGAGTTTCCTACAGCGGTATTAAAGCTTCCTGTTGAGTTGAACTCCATAGAATCCTTACCTATAGCTGTATTACTTTCACCTGTTGAGTTACCTATAAGAACACCATCACCGTAAATGGTATTCGACTGGATGTTCCCTGTACCATTGCACCAAAGTGTTAGGTCATCATCATTTGTCTCAACATAAGATGGAAGCGCTGATGCAGCTATTTCATCAATAGTGTAATACTCAGATTCGTCATTTATAGATTTAGAACGAAGCTCTCTAGTGGGATACGTTTTTGCGATCCCTAAGAATTTAGTTCCACTTGGAATTGTTGCCATAATTTAAAAATTTGTAATACAAAGATATTAATTTATTTTCTGTTGATAGGCTTTAGTACTTACCTCGTCTGTTAGACGGAGAAGACTTAGTCGATCCACCTTCTCCTGCCCATAAATGCTTACAAGCCCAGTATCGTGCTGTCAACTTATTATTAGCAGTTGAGCATTTATGACGAGCCTTGAATGATTTTCTGGCAGCTTCGCTATAGTTATGACCGTATCCCTTTGCACCGAAATGCAAAAGTTTCTCGGTTCTACCAGAGCAAGCCTTAACCATCATCTTCTTACCAGCTCGATCAGATCTCACTGGTTTGTTACACGCCATTTTGCTTTTATTTGCCATAATAAAAATTTATACAATAGCAAAGGTACAAAAAAACCGACGTTAGTCGGTCGTTTAAAAAAATCTATGAACCATGTTCGTTTTGTTAAATACTTAACTTTTATTGATTTATTTTAATGTTATATTAATTTTTTGATTTGATCGTAAATAAAATGCACATCCTCTTCATTGTACAGTGTAAGGTCAACTCTAACACCTGAACCATCAACCATTACAATAGTCAAGTGCTCTGGAGCAAAATCATTATCGTTCACCTCTATTTGATACGTGTCAGCTACTTCCTTAAGATGACTTGGACTGTACATTACTACAGATGAGTCTTTTACTACAAATACGTGGTCAATCAGTTCTGTCTCATTAGGATTGAATATGGTGCAAACCTTCGATCCATACATGATCTCCATCGATTTGCGTCCGTCCGTGTAGTTAGTATAGTTGTACCTAAACTGTTCTGATTTCCCTAACAGTATCTCTTCAAGTGTCGCTGCATCGCGCCAGATCTCTTCGTGTTTAAATCTTACTTTCATTTTACTTAATTTAATAGTGCTCCAACCTGGACTCGAACCAGGGGCCTTCGCATTATGAGTGCGCTGCTCTAACCAACTGAGCTATAGGAGCCTAAAAACTACCTGCCCCCAAGTGGAGTGAAAGTGTCAATGTCACACCTTGTATAAACGTCTTGCGAATTATATATACAATTAGTCGCTCAATCTTAGCTTAGACTATTTTGCTTTCACCATCCAATAGACATAACACATTACTTGGTTTGTGTTAGTGAGACAACCTTTATCGTTGATAACCATTAGACCTAACTGGCTTTTTATAAGGTCGCATCTTCGTTAAATCTGCTCATTGGCAGGAGTCCGTCTAAGGCTTTCTCACATTGTCTATCTTCAACAGGTAGTTTTA